>Ga0157379_10001422_pt1 | contig 19650 bp, 20 predicted proteins | sample S25metaG_FD_121802 | JGI IMG/M metagenome (GOLD analysis project Ga0157379, IMG submission 121802) | Switchgrass rhizosphere microbial communities from Kellogg Biological Station, Michigan, USA - S2-5 metaG | ecosystem: Host-associated > Plants > Roots > Rhizosphere > Soil | place: USA... | reverse complement strand
GACGCATTGGAGAGCGGAGGTGTTATTTCTTGTTTTGTCACGTATCACTTCTGGTGTGGCTATAAGAATATTTATCTTTGATAAATAGTGGATTATACCAAGAAAGCGGAATGAAAATTATCACGTAACATGAACCTCGAGCTGTCAACCCCAGCGTGGGTATCATGAGAGGGCAGCTCTCCTCCAGCTCACCCTCCAGCACCTCTTGATGGTTGTAAACAGTAATGACGAGAATATAAGCTTCCTTCTTTCGTTACTTTAGCATCCGCTGATCATCGGTGTCAATAAAGAATTTGTTGGGAATTTTCTCGTAATATCTTTAGGAAACTTCTAGGGCAAAGGGAGACATCCAGTGAATTATTCAGTGCTGCCCAAATAAGTTCTAGCTCTCTGGATCACTTATTAATATTATCATTAAATTTCGCTATCCAAATATCTTTCCCCGAATTATTAAATCGTTTTTTCCGAAAATGAGGTAATATGATAACCTATTACTAGCTGCTTACGTGATAATCCTGAAAATAATATCAATGGTTTATTTGGTCTGGAAAGAGATATTTTTGCGTTTGCTGATTCCAGATACGGCTTCCGACGTTCAAGATGTACATTTTCCAATGAAGAAAATTGGATAGTTTGCCCAGGAATGCGTTTGTTTGCGCTCCTCACACGAAACGTGGTCTAATCAGGAGCGGATCAGTCGAGCCGAAACTTGACAACTCGCCACTAGCTTCCTTCTTGAAATCGAACGGAATAAAAATCCTTCAAAATCCATTTCAGGGCTTAGGATTAATTAACCTTTTCTCCCTGACTTTCTAGAGGTGGTAGAGTTTATGTCACGCGAGGGAGGATATAAAGGGCAAGTGCCAAGTTGTCCCCATCCACCGCACTGCCAGAGGGTCGTGGATCTCTCCGTCCACCCTGAACGTCGTGATTGAAAGAGGTCAGTATCTCTTCTATTTTCTGCATAAATTATTCCTTATTTACCCAATTTAGGCACCATTTTACCTCTATAACTTATAATATCCACCAAACTATGTCCGGTACCACCTCTCCCGTCGTCGAACCTGTGCCAGAGGAAGAGGTTCAGATCAAAATGGAGTCAGGAGATGAAGATAGTGGTTTTGGCGGGGGAGACCAGGATGAACAAGATGAAATCCCAATTCGTCGAAGAGGTGAGCCCTTTTTAAGTTTGAACATACTATACACCGTTTTGGTTCGCTTGACGGGCCACATGTAACAAAGCTATATAAGACCTATATGATACTTATTATAACTCTTTCTTATGTGTACAGAAGCAGCACCTTCTCCTTCAACGGCCATTCTTTCTCGTAATCCCAGTCTCACCCCCGCTCCCTCCATTCCACCCATCCCCCAGGCTGCGACTGGAAGCCCACCCACCGTCCTCGAACATGTCAGAACCATGCTTCTTGCTCTCATAACCACCATGGAGCCACACCCGGCTCTCACCGACACGTTCCGTTGTATTGTACATGAAGCTACCAATATTAGCGGCTTAATGGATCAGGCGATTGCGACGGCCCAAACGGCGGCTCAGACGATGGATGCAACGGGTGATGAAGAGAGGAATAAAGATATGCGAAGGGTAGCTGGCCTGTACAGTGTTGCGCTCAGAGCATTGAGATGTATTATCGACCGGGGGGGCGCAGAAGATCAAGGAGGTGAAGGGCCCGAGGCTCAGAATGTACGAGGAAGAGCATCCCGCCAACCTGAACGTGAACCTATTATAAGAACGCACGATAGAGCACGATCAAGATCTCCGCGTCGTCCCCGTGCATCCGCCCACGCGAATATGGTTGACCCTTCCCGTCGTCGTCGCTCATTGTCGCCTTCACCCTTTATCCCTCACACTCCACGAACTCCTCCCCCACCTTATTCAGAGTTTATCTCAGTTTCGAACGGGGCGGGAGGGTTTGGGCTTACTGAAGATCAAGCAGGGGTTGCGCAGAGGAGAGGACGACTCGACGAGGTCCGTAGAAGGCATTTAGCGGGGCTCGAAGAAGCTCTTCCGTGAGTTCTTCATTTCTTATCATCAAGTACTCTTCGCTGACCCTCTTACAGGCTCGGACCTTACCAAAACCAAGACCAACGTGGCGAGCCTGCACCGGATACAGGTGATGCAAATTACAGACAGTCAGGTCGGCATTTCCCTGTCCAGATGCTTGAGCGCAGAGCAATGGAACATCAAAAGGCCGCAGATACATTGGCACGGCGTCAAGCAAGATCTGGGAAATCAAAGCAAACCCAGCAGCAACAGCAACCGCTCAATCCTACAGCTTCTGCCGCACCTGCCAGTCAGACACCTCCTCGAAATCCAGCTACTCTTCCAGCAGCGCCTCCGCATGTTGAAAATCGTCAAGTTGAACTTTCTAGGCCTCATATTCCCATAGGAGCTGCGCCAGCACAAACACCGCAAACATGGATGCAACAACCCGCAGGCGGTCCACCGATTCCATTGATTTCCAGTGATACAAGGAGAAGGGAGGCTCTGAACGACGCGATGCAGCGCTTCAGAAGTGGCCTGGAGCGTGTCAGACAAGAATCAGCGCAGCAGGAGCGTCGATCTCCGAGTCCCGTTCTCCGACAGCAACAACGCTACCTTAGCCTTTTCCCTCAGCCTCCATCTCCACCTGGACAGCCTCCTCCACAGGCACAGCAGCAACAACGAAATATTCCTCTTTATAACCCCCTGTATGCTCAACCTGCAATCGTAGCCCCGCGGCCTGCAACAAATTTTCCAAGCCAACTCACCCAAGAAGCAGTCAACCTCCTGTACTACCCAAACCTTGTTCAGAATCCGGGACATAGGATAGCGCACCAGGAAACCCAACATACCCGTAATCGACGGTCTGAGCAACAAAAGAGAATGATACAACCACAAGCTGCGTGAGTTGGTATTCAGTTTGGATGATTTAGTATTGATATTGATATTTCTTCCTTTCTCACCGAATAGTGTGCTTCATGCCACAGCTCAGAATCAGAATCGAAATGCGAATTCAGGATCCAACCAACCCACACCCCAAATGCAACCAGAAGCTCTCGCCACGAGCGTGCGCCAGCGATTGACAGAGGTGCGTTAATATTTCCACAGCGTTTCAAACGTGACGCCAACTTATTTGTTCTTTTCCGTCTACAGATGGGAATAAACGCAACCCAGATTGCGTCATGGCAAGCCCGAATTCAAGAGTTCGTTCGAAACGAGTTGCATGAATGGGACCGACGGCACGGAAAGGAAGATGAGAGGGATGAGCTGATTGGTAGGGTGTTGCAGTTGTTGCTTGGATAACACAATTTATTTCGAAAGTGTAACACATCTTTGTATATTTTAGTTGTATGGTGTATCGCATTGGGTTTCTCTCCCTGTTAATCCAAGAACCCAAGTGACCGCAGGAGTTTCCGCCAAAGTTGGGACTTAAATAAAAGTCGCATGTACAGTAGCTCGAAAGTTGAAAGAATTTAGTGATAAGTTTGGTTTATTTTCAACTAAAATATCTGCAAGTAGTACAATTTCAGGCAGCATGAGATAAACTCGGTGGAAATATCATACAATCAGTTCATATCTCAAGTCGATGGACGTGCAAAGTAATACAGAATGGCAAATAATTCAAGATTATATCCAACACAAGTGAAAGAAAAGAAACACGAACACGAAATAGTCCAAAATACAGAACAACCCGGAGGCCACAGCAAATCCAAACTCCTCCTTCTCACGTCCCTCCATATCCCTCCATATCTCTCCTCAGTTCAAGGTAAACCATGCCACAACGCAGCAAAGATCCTATTCGTACACCAATCTTGACTGACCGATACAGGCTCGTCGGATATTTAGCGCCCCATCTTGGTATAGACATTTGGTATCGATATCGCCAACCAGAAGACAAGCCATGCGTTGAGAACTTTCACGGCGTCGCAGAGTATTAATGTATCCGCCCGTGGAGGAGCTGGAGTCTCCAATGAGAGTCCGCTGCACTCCTCGAGCGAGTGTCAGTGACAGCGGGTCTAGCTGCGAGGGGTTCGACGTTTGGAGCGACTATGGCACTTCCTGTGACGCTTCTGTTCGGGAGAGGGATCCAGCGATGGTGCGGGTGGTAGAAAGGAAGGGTCCGACGTAGATCGATTTGGCGCCACAAATCCAAGAACATCCCCCAAAATACTGACTCGCTTCGGTAGTGGAGAAGGCGGTGATGATGAGGCCGACGTAGGGGCATGTTGGGAAATATAGCCCATAACGTGGTCGAGGATACTGAATGACGTGGCTGGCGGCGGCAGGGGATTGTTCATGGGAGATGGAATGTTGCTGGAAGGCGCAGACAAATGTTGCCGCTCTGCTTTGTGTTCAATGAAGTGGAGGACGTCGCCCAGAATACTCGGCGATGCGGACCAAGAAGACAGCTGTTGATTATCGACCAGGGGTGATACTTCCGCGGGAGGGAGGATGAGAGTTGGTTGAGGATTCGGAATATGCAGTGGTGCTGCAAGGCACTCCACCTGCATGGTTTGAATAGGAGTCTGCCATAGAATCGGGCGTAAGTAAACTGACAAACAACAGGATGAGTTTGAACATACGGATGGTACAACCTCGACGACAACATCCGAGACTGGTGTATCCTCGACCTTCAAGCCCTTGAATCGCTTGGGAACCTTATTACGCTTTTGGGACATCTTCCGCGAAGATATTGGTTCTATATGATCCGTAGGAGATGAGCTTCTGGACTCGGCCTTGAAAAGCGATTAGTTAAATGATATGTGACAAAGAGATGAAGACATACAGAAGCAGAATCGGTCAAGTGCTCAACAAAAGTTGAAGGAGCGGTGGGCGGTGAGGTGGGCTACATAAAGAGTTAATAAACATATCAAGAACAAATAGGGATTGTACAATACCAGTTGTACATCGTTATTAACCGAGGGTGATGGGTTCGACTTAAGATCCACGATTTCAACAAGCCCGACGCTCGCCAGGAGACTAATTGGTGCTGAGGGCGGAGGGGTAACCAGAGAGGGTGTGGCAGAAGTTGAAGATTTGACGTCGTCCCCAACATTGGTGAGAGCTGGCATAGATGCCGGTTGCGTCACATCAGCACGCTTCTTGATTGGAACCTGTATGAGACTGTAAGTAATTGAATAATCGACAATGAATATACACGGACATTTGATGAACTCAGAGACTTATCCCTGCGAAGTTTTTGTGAAGACTTGTTACGCTTCTCGGACCTTTTTCTTGAAGCTACCGGTGCGATATATTCCGTAGGAAATGCGATGGTGGCCGCAGGTTCATCAGTCTGAAAAAGAGACGGTGAGTTAAAGGATGAATGACTAAGAATGGAGGCCTACCCAGGCGGAACTAGTCTTTAACTCAAGGGCCGATGCTGCTCCGTGGTGCTTCGACTCAGTCGTTTCACATGCTGAGCTTGAATAGGAAAAGACGGCAATGGGACCAAGGTCATCAAAACCTGCTTCGCCCGGCATTGGGGAGTCCCCCCATAAGAACTTCTTCCCCTGAACAACGGTCAGCATAATATCGACTACCCAATAGGCCAAGCTTACCTTATTAGATACTCCCGCAGAAGGGAGTGTTGCCGACGGCGTAATAGGAGTAGGAAGAGAGGCAACCTTCAAAGGCAAGAATGAATTTTAAGTGTAAGGAGCAAGCTAAACTGTATGGTACCAATTCTTCAACGGTGCCCGTAGACTCCACCTGAGATAGAAGTCAATTACAAACGAAGTGATCTACAAGAAAAAAACCCTACCAAGCTGTAAATAGCCTTCTCCCCCTCCTCGGCAACCGACGCTGCCACGAGCTGCTTAGACTCAGCCATCTCGCCAGCCCAGTCTGGGAGGGGGCCAAGGTCATCATCATCTTCATCATAATCCGACCATCGTGGATTTCCCTGGACAACGTTGAATATACCTAGACTACTTGAAGTTAAGCTTACTTACAGAAGGAGATGCCGCCGATGTTGTACTATGTTTGGTCGAAACGGTGACCTCCATAAAGAGTTAATACACATGAAGAGCAACAATGGAATGTACAATACTTCTTCCTCATCACTGTCGATCGAAAACGATTCGTTCGAATCCGAATCTGAGTCTGAGTCGCTAAAGTCGGCGAGATCACCCCCTGACCCAAACACCAAACGATGCTGTTCAGCAACAGATTAGATACGCTAAAACATACACAGAATTAATATAAAATCTTACGCTAATGAGCCAGCGAGTGGTTTGCGCTGACATATCAAACTTGTCCGCGGTGGCGAGGCTGTGGCGGCCGACGAATATCAGTATCACGAATGTAAAATGAAATATAATTCCTTACGAAGACTCCAGTTTGGTGGAGATATACTCCTCCTCTTCTGGGATCGTTGGGAGGAACGAAAGGGCTGTTGTGGAAACGAATGTCAGTGGCTTTTGCGTTACGAACTTACAAAGGACCCACCAAAAGCACCCTGGGGGTAGAAATTTGAATAAGGGGTGTTGTGGGATGTAAAAAGCATCTTTTAAATCAACGGATTGAGGGGGTTAAAGACTTCGAGATGTCGATGCCGATGTGGTTGTAGAAAAAAGCCGGGGGACGGCGGTGGAACCTTCATCCCTGCGTCGGAGCTTCAATTCCAAAGAACAAAGGCAGGTGAATCGAGAGTGTGGGCCAGGCTTTTTAACAAAAATATTTGAGGACTTCGAACATTTTTGAGTCCCAAATATGTTCAAGAGGATAGGCGCAAAAGCTTGATGGAAATTATAGACGCCGCAGAAGCCCCAGCAGAGTTCTTAGACGTAAACACGATGTAAGAAGCACAGATAGAAGTTCTAGCTTTGAGAACATCGAGACCCCCTATAACCCACAGAAGATGACGTCAATTAATTCCTCGGTAAATGGATTTTGAGGATAGCAGTCGAATTTGAAGATGCACTGAGAAAGGGAATATCCGCGATTTTTGGTGTTGCGTCACTTTTATTCCACCCCAAATATTTATCCCAGTCGCATAAATGCTTAAATTTTGAGCCGAAGCCTCCTTTCTAATGGTAGAGTAAGGAAAAAAAAATTCTGCGCAGGTTTACTGCGATGTACCCTGCAAATTCAACCCCATCAAAGAAATTCGCTTTTATATAGAATGTTTAACGTACATGTACTTAGATATTGTGAAGTGTAGAATCAGCACGAAAACATGATACTTATACTTACAAGACCGACACGCCATTTTTGTCCCAATTATTACCTACAAAGATGAATGCAAGCTAGTATTCCGCCTCGTCATCTCCGGCCCTAGAGTTAACCTGAGCACTGAGTCGACTTCCGCCATGTTTCTCCGTGAAGTGATAGTCCAAACAAGTATAAATCCATCCAAGAACACAGGGCGGAATCTCTTGCACAGCATAGGGGGTCCACTGATAACAACGGAATAGTCACCAGCAGAATCATTCCCCTCCTCCGAGGTAGAGTCAACGTCATCCATCCCAAACGTCCCAGATGGTCAACATAAGACTGTTTGAATCAGTAAGGCGAGACCGAACTAGATGCCTACTTCTTGTTGTGGGTGCAAGTCAAGTCATTTCTCCCTATAGCGTATGCGCTTCGAATCTTCGAAGGCGGCTTTTCGTCGAAGTCCCCAGTAAAGGTACAGGTTCCAAATCGTCCAGGTTGCAGCTCTTAGTCACTCTTCCGATGACTCTTTCGAGTCTTCAGGGCCCACAGAATCCAGATAGCACTATGACTCGGGCAACAAGTTCTTGTACTTAGGAGGATTTGGATGGTTGACATCAAGGTTCAAGCAGGGTCGGCTCATCATCTCGTGAATTTGATTCCATCTCGCCTGACAAACAGTTGGGGTTAGGGTTACAACTAGTTTTACAGAGTAGGAAAGGATCACGGACCTCCGTGAAATTGCTCTCACTGAACGGTGCCCGTGATGTTGATTCCTTCTGCCTGGTCTGACAGGCGCATCTCTCTCTAACCTCTGGCTCTGGCCAATAACATTCTAATAATGATATCGGTAGAATCCGTCCAAGGAGCTTCTTGTAGTCAGAATAAAAGATAAACGTCGGAAAGTTCCTTGTTAATCACAAGTTGCCCGTGATGGAACCTTGGAGCTGTCCGAGATGGCTATCCGACTCGCAGAAGTGCGTCAGTCATGATCATTGCATATTGTTTGAAAGAGTAACTGTGCTGGGAACATGGGGGTATTTTCCCAAAGAGGGGAGTGGCTGTCAAGGGGCTAAGGAGACAATGATGTGATGCAGAGGTGTCCTGGTGTCATTGGGAAAAATACGGCGAAATAACTCACTGTCGCTGATGCTGATTTGAAAGCCCGTCGTATGAGAATGAAGTAGTTAAAGATTGCATATTTTCATGTCTCGAATTTGACATTTACGGCTGCACAATGTATCGTCCGGATAGCAGCCAACCGACTCTGATGAAAATGAGCATACTGTAGTTTGGATATTTCATACAGATGAACCCAGCCGTCCTTGAACCGCGGTGTGGACGATATAGTCTTCATCGATAAAAGAAATTCTGAAATTTCAAAGAGTAGATCATGGTCATGAAGTTCGTCCAGACGAAATAAATGATATTTCTATTGGCAACAGCATGTCTCCCCGAATCGGAGAGATAGGAGTCCCAGAGACAAAACAAAAGTGGGTTGGTATTGATTGTGAAGAGCATATGAGGAGATACCGCCTTCGGTTATGTTCCGTAGAATGTGCACACGACCAGAGGAATATTGAATATAGCAAAAGATTGAGATATCTTCTTCAAAATGTACACTGCCCGGTATTCTTGTGTTCCACGCTTTGTCGTGGAAGGAAGGCCGATGCAGTATAGAGTCCATCGCACATTGCAGTAGATAAACCAGATACCAATTCGTGTCCTTCAAAACCCAGAGCTTCCACAGCTTATCGAGAGTCAATGGGGCGGTTAACCTAGATAATTCGGTTAGCCACCTCAGCTGAATATCAGCCTGAGAACCCAGCAACCATTCGAGTCGATTCTTGTCATCTTTGTAGCCAAGGTAAATTTCAACACCGAATCCAGATGCCATCTGGATAAAATACGGCGAAATGCGCTGTCGCTTGTGATGGGACTGGCGGGATGGTTCTCGTTCCCATCCTATCTTGTCGCCCGAATTCCTCCGCTCTTGCCCGTATCAACTCGACGCGCCAGGGTAATTCACTTGCATGTTATCCACGACCACGCTGTCTCCCTCACTCAGCTGAAATGAATCTGATCGACGGTCGTGTCAGAGAATATCACGTGTCTTCGCGCCGGTGGTGAGCAAAACCGTAACGGGTGCCAAAGGCCATACTAGTTCCGCGTCGGTTCAGTTTTTTTGTGGTATTTCTCCCCGTCCCCGTCCGACAGCGAGCTTTCTCCCCTCCGTAAGAAGAACGGTGAAAATGGTGAGCAGAACGTGGGGGCGAGGCTCCGTGCCATGGGGAAGATCCGAATACTGACGTCTTCTCCCAGAGTGCAGACGAGTCAAAGATGGCATCTTCGAAGGCGAACGCTGCAGCCAAAGAAACTGCCGATTCAATAAAGTCGTTCATCGCCGGTGGATTCGGTGGTGTCGCCGCTGTTCTAGTTGGTTGGTTCGCTCTTCCAAACCGGGGGTTCCTTGTACTCACATGTGCTATTTTCATGGTTCTTAGGTCATCCTTTCGATCTTACAAAGACACGACTGCAGACAGCTGCACCAGGACAGTATAAAGGTGCTGTGGATGTTGTGAAGAAGGCTCTTGCTGCAGATGGTATCACTGGGTGCGTGAATATCCCGCTTTTTACTTGACTATACCTTACATTTTCCTCTAGTCTCTACCGTGGAGTCGTCCCGCCTCTCCTCGGTGTAACACCCATCTTTGCCATATCCTTCTGGGCCTACGATGCATCTCAAAAGCTCATCCGAGCCGTCACACCTAATCGAACCTCCCAGACTCTCAGCACTCCCGAACTTGCAGCAGCAGGTTTCCTTTCCGCTGTGCCTACAACGCTAGTGACAGCCCCCGTCGAGCGTGCCAAGGTGTTACTGCAAGTGCAGTCGGGTGGCGATAAGAAGTACAAGGGCGTGTTCGATGTCTTCAGGGTGCTTTACAAAGAGGGTGGTATTTCGAGTATTTTCCGAGGCAGCTTCGCAACGCTGATGAGAGATGGTCCTGGAAGTGCTGCGTATGTTATTCTTTTCAATTTCTCTTGTGGATGTATTTCTCACCTTATGATAGATACTTTGCTGCATACGAAGTTGTGAAGAAGGCCTTGACACCAGCTGGCTCGGATCCTTCGCAGCTCAATCTTGGTGCTATCATCGTTGCTGGTGGAAGTGCAGGTGTTGCAATGTGGAGTATTGCCATTCCTCCTGACGTGCGTAGCCTTTACTGTCTTAACTCTCATTCGCCGATTATTATATTGCAATAGGTCTTGAAATCCCGCATCCAATCCGCTCCTCAAGGAACCTACTCTGGCTTCCTCGACTGTGCTCGCAAGACCATCGCCACTGATGGTGTCAAGGCCCTGTGGAAAGGCTTCGGACCTGCAATGGCAAGAGCCTTCCCGGCTAACGCTGCCACCTTCGTACGTCTCTTCTTAATCTTGTTGGTTTATCCATCTGATATATTTCCTTATAGCTCGGTGTTGAAATGTCGCGAAAAGTCTTGAACTCCATGTTCTAATACAACCGCTCGCTCTCATATACACCCCGATTTACCATCCTATATACCATCGCATACCAATATCCTAGGATAATCTTGAATTCACTCTTTTGGGAGAATCGTGACTCGGACATAAGGGGAGAATACGTGATCCTGGAGGTATTGCGTCGAGGAGGAGAAAGAGACGGCTTAACACGTAATGATGATTGTTTTTATTATAACCTATGCGTTTGAATACCTTCGCTCGAAACTGAACTATTTATCTAGAATTCTATCTCAGATATTAGACCTATGTTTCGGGTTCGACGGATGGAATGATGGGTGATATTCTATATCTCATGCATAATTCTTGAACAAAATATACATAAGTGAATGTACGAATGGAGCTGCGTTCTAATATTTCCATTCCCCCCCTTACCCCTTGATACATCCACTTTCTCAAAAGGGGAAAAAAAAATAGAGAAGAGAGCAAGTATAGCATGAAAACCCTCTTTGGCAGAGATGCTTCGGAGAAATCTGGTTAGCTTAGTATTCGCCCCTTCAAAATATTCCAATGCACAGACATCTTGTCCGCCCTAGAAAAGGCCTGAATTTTTACTTGTCGGGCGAGATTCACAATTCGGCCAGAAGGGAGCCTGAAGCCGCTACGGGCTCACTTCCATCTACCTGTTCGCACACACACGCATGCATGTTTGCACGGAACCGTTCAGACAAACGGGCGAGAGAAATTGAGCCTGTAATTGAGTAAAATGTGGGATGAATAACAGGATATATCTATAGTGCTCAATAAAGCAATGAGTTTCATACTATTTCCGCATGATATCAACCTTATTGACAATCCTAGCTTGCAGACAAGCAGCAGCCCATATCATGGAGTCAGACCAACACACTACGAAAGAGGGTACTGTAGGAAATTAAATTATCCCTTCAAGATAATGTGCTTCTTGCCGATTTTCAAAGAGAAACAGATCCGAAAAGACTGAGGAGATGGAAGATGCTCTATGTCAATGGCACAGTCCCCTTTCCAGTAGCCGATATCCAACGATCTTCCCTTTGGAAATTTAAATCAGGGGGAAAGGTGGATGTATTTATACGACAATTAACCCGCGTTGGTATCGATGGCCCAAGTGGCCCATAAACACGGCTTTAACGTCCGGAAGAGAAGTAAGGTATAATAGAATGATGGGGCTAGTAGTAGAATTCTGGTGGTTGCGGAACGAGGTCCACATCAGAGAGCGAGGGGGCGGAGGGAATAACTCATTTATTCGAAATGACTTCTTCAAACCTAAAACGGAACTACCCGACAAGATGTGTTCGCAAAAATCCATTTTTCCTAATCAGACCTGATTTGGTCGACGAGATATATCAGGGGCCATTAGGTCGTCAGATATAGGTTAATAACGCATAGATAAAATCTGAGCGACCCACCAAAATCCTGGTCAGGCTTAATCAGGTCCATCAGGCCCTGCAGCTAAAAATTATTTGTGCGACATTGAGAAAAGAAAGCGACGAGGCCATTGATGGAAACCTTCGAGTATCAACAGCAGATGTGTTCAAGTCGGTGTCATACTGTACAAACTAGACAACTTGAATTTAAAAACGCACTAAATATGAGAAGGGGCGAAAAGCTGCCAGAGTGGAGAACTGAAACCCCAGGTTACGCCCGCTCCCGCAACTTGTATCCATCCCCTTTGGACGACATGGCAAATTGGAGCCCGGTACAAGCAGAATGGACTGCACCGTTATATTCATATCAGAGCTGGATCTGCTCAGAAATGCAGGGGAGATAATAGAACTAGAGCCAGACTCGCGTCTCTGTACCACAGGTGGGACGAGATGATGCTGATGTGCACAGCAGACAACTGGGCCAGTCCAAGTGTATGTGTACGGGGTGCCTGACATTCTCCTGGCAATACAGCAGTGGAAGTCATCGATGGAAGAGAAGAGGCTGAGCCTTCAATGATCCCGATAATGAGCACTCATCAACAGGCCGAAGTTTCCATCGCAAGCGACGAGACTAACAAGATACGCAGTCGAGCTTCAGGAGGTCATGAATATTCAATGAAGAAAACAGCATACAGCTTCGGAAAGGCGAGGAGAGTGGAAGATGCTAAAACTCTCATTGAGATTACACAGTGTGCAACATTGATCTATGGTGTCTTAGCGGTCCCAGGTCCGGGAGCCTATCGTCAGCACAGCGGACAAACCATCCATGGGCGAGACCAGCAGAAGAGGCTCTTTCCCAAACAAGGATTCTTTATAGTCGATGAAAACGTGATGAAGATGGTCAAATATCTGCAGATCTGCAACAATAAATTGAAATATGCTTTGCGCACCTGTTTCGTTTTGGCCTTGTTGTTTCACATTGATGGAGCCCATGAGGAGGGATGCATGTTTACCTTACTTTGTCATTAGGGTGTATCTGCACTGGCAGCTAGTAAAAAGTATGTGCCTAGTTTTTTGATGCTCCAACGAAGACCAAAGTGAAGCTCCACTTAGAAAAAAGTCGTGGGTATAGAGTGGGGTCCGCCGTGCATTCGGCAAAGCTGCTCTGTGTAGTACTTACAGCTGTAACTTTGAGCAGACCCCGATGGTAGAATACCAAACGTCACGCTTCCTACCCTCTCCTACACTGTGTCACTGCGTCCCGGTATTTGGAAGGATCTGCTACTTCTATTACAAATACAACCATCTCTGATACCTCGTCCCAACAAGGTGGAGCTCAAAAAACCAGCTCCACCTAAGTTTAGCTAGCCGTAGTCTAGTCAAAAGTGCTTTTGACTAGCAGCAGATACACCCTATTCCATAGATATTTATTTACATCAATTTTTCTGCCGCTCAGAAACGGCTTGGGATATCGGGCTAACAGGTTAATCGGACAATCCAGCCGACACTCCGCCCAAAGACAGGCTCAGAGCACCCTTTCAAATAGCCAAAGCAATACTCGAATAGCGAGGGCTGGGTTTAACAGTTCAAATTATAGGGGACAAGGGTTAGACATGGGTGCTAGCGCAGCGGAGCTTTTCTAGTACTTTTACTGACTTCGGCTTTAGAAGTTGATCAGCCTGGTTTATTGCAAATATCAACAGCTGATTTTTCAAATACAACCAGAGCAGCCCTATCCGCCTTCATCTCGACTCTTGGGATACCCTTAAATGCTAAACAATAAATAGGCGAGTACTCGCTATTCCAATCACTACACCATTGAGGTTGTCACCTTTGATGAACTCACATTTGAGCTCCTGGGAACTCGATAAGTAGCTTCGACCCACTTAGTTGAGTGGGAGTATTTGCCTTCTAAAGTAGTTTCTTATTTTCATAAATTCGGCAATTACTGCATTGTTTGTGCATCGGTGGTCATCCACACTGTTCACTTCCAGATGCTTGTCTTTCAATTTCATGGCATTCGTTTCGCTTCTGAGTGTATTAAATGCCCATCTTATTTCTGAACCTCGATTCAAGGGATTTCAAACGTCGCTGAAGGCCACCCTTTGCCAAACCAGGTCGTGGGTTCAAGAATTGAAATGGCCACTTGATCTTCAAATATTCCTCCCTTGAAGACGTGAAGACGTTGGGCTCCTTGGTCCGCCTAACGACCTTGACAACAAGAAATACGAATAGCATCAAATAAAATGGTTCATATGAACACATTCCATTCACTCGCTAAACAGATTGCACTGCATTCTTCAGAAGACTTGGTCTGGCTATCACACTTCGATCCAAGGTTCTTCCACTGAATGGCTCAGAATTATTCAAAGGGAATAATGTACCCACAGGCCTCTAGCCTCTGGAGTTGTTATTGATATATTTAACTAAATATCCCTGTCCTGAACGTCTGTCTCATCTCTTTCTCTCAGCTCTCGAGCTCACTTGACTTGGTTCACTACTGATGGTAGTGAGACTGAGTGCTTCGGAAGCTGGACTTCTGGAGAGACTGATTCAAGGCCTTAATGATTGTATGTTCCCATATCAATATAACAGCCGAGATAATTGCTCACTGCCCCTACAGTAATCAGTACAAAATATTCAAACGTGGCAGCACTTACCTTTCTGTTATACGACCACCGTATGTAGTCCTACTTGTATTTTGCGATATAATTTACCCATCCCTGCCTTTGTGCAGTTATTACTCTTCCATTGGAGGTATACCAGCCTCTCTAGCGAATGCTCGCAGTTGGTGCTTAGCTTTTGCAAGGTTCAATGTTTTTGGAATCGCAACTGGTCCATCGGAAAAGCTCTCTATCTCATTGTGAGGAGAAGTTTGTGCAAAATTCTGCACGAAATCTGACTTCATTTATAGACACGGTTCACTGCCATTACCCTGTTGACTGGGTTCACAATCAGTGAGGCCATTTAGCCATAAAATATATGGCCTAACTGAGATCTTTGTTTGAATCAGTTGCAAATACTAGTGTTACCTCTGAAGTTGGTTATTTTTTACATATATCACGTATTTAATGTGAATAACTAACTCTTTGGTTTCCAGTTGTGTGTGTCGACAATACAGTTAGATGATATTCCTGATTCTTCCCCATACAGTTGCCAAATTTTCTTGAGTGTTCATGTTGCTGTGTATGTGAAATACTTTCTATACTCCGAATATTTACTCAAATTTCTTCAGGATGTTGTTGCTGATCTATTTTGCGGGAGGCAAGGCTTTTCAACTACATGAATACACTCTCAAATGCCTAACAGCCTTTCTCGTAGCCATCCTTAGCCTGAGGGTATGTCAAAAGACCTTGAGACGCACGCACCCTCACCCGACGTTAATTTAGGTATACGCGGTATATGAGCATAGTAAGGTCGTCCTCTGTATTTCCCTTGGGTCCTGTATTTCGGCCTCCATTGTAGCCTCCGCTATTGCATTCCACTTCATCCCCACAGGTGTGGATACTGGTCGCTGTTTATGTCATTTGCTGATGCTAACGGCACGCCAGCAAAGTCTCTCGCAACATTACATATGCCTGGTTGCTTTCCGAGTACATCGACGAGATTATTTGCTCTTTCCGTTGTCCCAAGCATTGTCAACGAATGCATCCAGCTTATCTTGATGGTATACAAAGTTTGGAGGAGCTCAAGCCTCCTGAATAACTCCCATATACTCCGGGTTCTTGTGCGAGATAGGTACGAAACGCATCCTCCCTTCTTGATCACTGGTTAAACGGGTTCTCTGGCAGTATCATATATTTTCTAGGGTCAGCGTTTACTCCAGATATCGGCAGCAATTTTATCTAATTAGGTAACTCAGTATGATGCTTATTCTCGTAGTAAATTTAGTTATTTGGACGTCTGTCCGAGCCAGCCTATTGCTGAGCGGAGTGGGGTATGTAATATCTTCATTAGAATCTAATTAATCGATACTGACGGGAATAGATGGCTTATTGCGTTGCGAGCTTCATTGGCTGGACGCCTCCTCATGAACATAAAGGATTCTGTGAGAGTCGCGGCTCGGCACAGCCGTCAATCCTCTGCGCAGAGTACAAGGCGGCTTATTTTACGGTGGTCATCGAGCCATGAGTCGATTCCCCTCGATGGGGTAATTGCGGGCAGAGAGAGATGCTGTGAAAGCGTTTGAATCCTGTCGAGGATATGGTAAAGGACTTCTGAATAATTATTTGGCAACGGACTTTACTTTTCCACCAACATTTGGAAGCTTATCCAACCGGGATGCATCAATTGGTTGATTATACATACTATTGTAACAGCGGTGCGGTGTAAACACGCATGTAGAGGGTAGATATCCAGACAGAATGGGGAATTACATCATAAGTATTGTCATAAGAAGTGCGATGGAAACCATGATGCCAAGGATTGTAACAACAAGAGGATATGCAGTGGAAGTTGATCGTGAAGAGTGGAATTATGGAAACGAAAGGAAATGGGTTTGGTTGCTAGTTTCGGGTCCAGTTTCATGACCGTCTTCTAAATCATTAAAACGCGTTGAGGGTAAATGGATAGGTTCTAGATCAAATAAGCAGATTCATGAGTTGATCTGCGCCTTCGGCGGAATGGGTCGTACCTCGTGAAGGAGTAGACATGAACCCTGGATAGAATATTATGGCTAGCCTCTCAGCTACACCTTTGAGCAAGAAAAACGTTGGGAAAATCGGCGGCCACCAGTTGCGGAGGAAGTGTTGGATTGAAGTGGAGGGAAATACACGAAGGGGTTCCCTACCAGGCAGCACCAACGACACGTTGAAAGAGAGGAGAGAAACGGAATGGTCGTCTTCCATCTGTCTCTCTTCAGAACTACTGGTCGTGATTGATGGTTTCTCCGACCAACCATACACGTTCTGAATTTCTTCCACGCATCGAAGTAATTTCTCGAGAGTGGAGTGGTGCCTCTGTAAAATGCACAGTGTGGATTCGTATTGCTCTTCATCAGGATACGGAGATAGTTGTTTTAGGAAATATGATTTGAGGTCTTTGGACCATCTAAATGTATATTGTTCATCCAATAGACTGGCAATGGTCGCTGCAAGCCCATGGGATGTCTCCTTATCCGCTAATTGTGAATCCTGAAAGTGGTGGGAAGATGTGTCAGCCAAGCTAGAAGCTGATGCGCGTTCGGGGCAGACAGAGGAAGGCATTATAATTCCTGAACGTTTTGAGGAAAAGGGAGCGGAAGTCTAAGAGGAAGGGCGAGGGCGATGCCAGAAAGCCTCGGTGTCAAACGTAAAGTACATAACGCTACGATATACGATATCATAAATAGGTGCTTTATTGTCCAGTCATAGAAGAGAATGGTGATAGAAGCAAGCAAGCACACAAATACGGATGTATAACATAAAAGGATGGCGGGCGTCAACCGAACTCTTATTGTTCTGGGTCAATAAAATAAACTCAAAGTTCACTTGGTTGCTAGGTTTATATCTGGATATCCTTGATGGGAGAAAGACAATAAATTATAAAGCAGAGGAAATGATCAGCATTGGCTCTCTAGCCCTGGGAAGGCCTTCGTACATTATGGGAAGAATTATTACTCGGGCTGTAAAATATAGCTAATCCACAGAGTTAGTTAAGATGTTCCACGAGGTTTAATGTACGCATTTCACGTACCAGCATGTGAAAGGATATCTTGTAGTCCTTGTGGTATTGGTTCCAGTCTTTTGAATACGGAACAGAGTAGGATAACCACATAAAAAGACAAGAAGAGCATCATGAGTGGCCATACCATAAATAAAGTTCCCTGAAAAAAGCGATACGCTCTCTGTGTAAGTCCAATGCTATTCTGGTGGGGGAGTAGATTTATGGTTTCCTGGGAGGGTTTCCGTTGACGTGATGTTAAGATAGCGTTGCCATCTGAATTCGACGATTCCCTTTCTTGAGGAAGAATAAGAGTCCGTGGTAAGTAGGGAAGATGGGTCTGTAAACCCGGAGCCGTGGCGGGAGTCAATGTATCCGTAACAATGACACCGTCACTGGTAGGTGAAGCAAATAATCCTCCCTTGAGTCGAGTGACATGCTGGAGAGGAGCAATGTCTTGATCGCCATAGTACGAAGACGGAGAGGAACCTTGATACGCCTTTCGGCTTGTGGTAGAACTTCCGGAATTGTCTTTAAATCGCGGAGGACGACAGAAAAGAAGACTACGTTTCAGGATAGCACCTTCGTAAACGTCTGGGGAGATGAAGAACCGAGTCTTTTCACCCAGGCGAACCGTTTCTTCAGGGCATTTGAAATCTCTACCTGCACAGGCGTTGACGGCTGTCTGACTACCAGAAGAAAGAGCACTGTGGCCCTCAGCATCCTTAGAAGAGGACCAACCACTATCCTCGTGTAAAGCAGTTACACGGCAAATCAACCATTCAAGGGAGAGTCTTCGGATCTTCAGCGCATCAAGAACGTCGGAAAGCATTTTCTTCCCATCGAACGCGGTCCTAAGGATCCATAAAATTTCCAACTTGAATTCCTCTGGACAAGCGAATTCTTCATGATCCATTAATTTTGATATATGTTCAGTTAGATCATCCAGAACCTTTATCGATAAATGGTTGGTATCTTGTCTGGGGATACCTGGAGTAATGGGCTGATGAGAGGACTTCCAGGTAACGCCGGCGTCGTTCAGACCAACTCTTGCTGCTGGAGATGACGATGACAACATTGTCGTATCTGTGGTATCTAGTGATACAGTAGTCTTGTCAAAGATTATTTGAAGATTATTGACGCTAGAGACGAGATGGGAGCCTCGAACTTTGAGATGCGGCGAGATGGTGATAATTCAACTAAGAACGAGCGGAGCTGTATATCGTTAATCAATCTAATTGTTCCACATTGGTGCTTTGGCAGCAGCAACAGTATTGGTTATGAAGACTCCGGAACCTAGATGAGGGAACAAAAGGGAGGGGTAGACGCCGGGCCAGATATTCCGACGCGCGCTTCTCAGTTTTCTGGTACGTCTGCGGTCGCTCATTTGAACAGATTATTGAAGAAAATGCTGATGTACATTGCTGGCACACAGAAGAAGGACTGGGACTATTTTACAGAACTTGCGAGAGAGTGGCATTCTTAGGCAAAAATGGCGAATCGTGGGTCAATCGCAGAAGGGTCGTTGAAGCTGAAGAAAAAGGCAATCAGAATCTTATGGTATCAAAAGAGTTTGTTGGATCGCCCACCGTAAGTTTCTATTCATGCCACTCATGGTTTCTATGTCTTCTGCATCCAAATTGAATCCCGTGGATTCGAGGTTCTCCTTGAGCAAACTCTCAGAGGTCGCTTTAGGAATCACTGCAATACCGCGTTGGGTTGACCATCTTAGCAGAATTTGAGCCGGAGCTGTAAAAAGAAGACACCGCATTAGTACAGTTACAAAGGTACCTTTTGCAAGAAGAAGTGACCCACTCTTCTGGTGGCTTTTAGCGATACCTATAACCGTGTCATGGGCCATCAAACTCGTTGCACCTTGTCCCCATCCAATTTCATAGAAGGACTGTGGGCCAAACGAAGAGTATGCTGTCATAGCCATACCAAGGACTTCGCGAGCATATTTCACAATAG
>Ga0157379_10001421_pt1 | contig 19658 bp, 20 predicted proteins | sample S25metaG_FD_121802 | JGI IMG/M metagenome (GOLD analysis project Ga0157379, IMG submission 121802) | Switchgrass rhizosphere microbial communities from Kellogg Biological Station, Michigan, USA - S2-5 metaG | ecosystem: Host-associated > Plants > Roots > Rhizosphere > Soil | place: USA... | reverse complement strand
GCAACACATGCAGCACCGCGGCATTGACCAGAAGATAGAGGCTGGCGATCAAGGCGATGCCGGCGAAGGTGGCGCGGGCGACATTGCGCTCGGGCGCCTGCACTTCTTCGGAAAAATAGATCGCCGCCTGCCAGCCGCCATAGGCACCGTAGATCGCCCGCAGCGCCACCATCGCCGCCACCCAGGAAAAAGCCGGTGGTGGCGGCGGCGGCATCGCCGCTCCATCGCCATGGCCGAGGAACAGCGCCGCCACCAGCACCACCAGTCCCACCGCCTTGAGCGCGCTGCCGATATTCTGGGACATGCCGCCCACCCGCGCGCCGATCCAGTTGACGACGCCGCAGGCCAGCACCAGCCCGATCGCGATGGTACCCGCCGTCAGTTGCGGCAAGAGGCCCAGGCGATGGACATATTCGCCGAACGCCACGGTAATAAAGCCGGTGGAGACCGCGAGCTGGCACCAGTCCGCCCAGCCGATCAGAAAGCCGCTGCGCGGCCCGATGGCGCGGCTGATGATGGAATAGGGCCCGCCGGCCAGCGGAATGGCGGCGCCCAGCTCCACTGTGGGCATAGCGTCAATCGCCACCACCAGCGCACCGCCCAGCCACGCCAGAAGGATCGCGGCGGGATCGGGAAAGCCTTTGGCCACCACACTGGGATTGCGCATGATGCCGGAGCCGATCACTCCGCCGATCACCACCGCCAGCCCGAAGCCCAGGCCGAAGATGCGCAACAGATGGCCACGCACACGGCTTTGCGGCGGCGGAGCGGTATCGATGATCGCGATGACGGCGCCCCCCAAAAAGCTTCAGCAAGCTTCGGCTAAGCCTGGCTTTCTGGCAACCGCTCAGGCCCGCCCAGGCTTTTGCCCAGGCAAACCAGACCGGGATAGGGATGGCTGCCATAGGCCGCAATCGGCTCAAACCCGAAGCTGGTGTAAAGTGCGATGGCGTCTTTCATCTGCGCCAAGGTGTCGAGTTTGACCTCCGCATAGCCGCGTTCTCCCGCGGTCTTGAGGATGGCGGCAACCAGCGCCTTGCCCACACCTTTGCCGCGCGCCTGCGGCCGCACGAACAGGCGCTTGATCTCGGCGACCATGGGCGGCTGCAAAGGTTTCAGCGCGATGCAGCCCAGAACATGGTCACCCTGTTTGGCCAGCAGCAATTCACCGCCCGGCGGCGCATAGACACCCGGCAAGGAGGCCAGTTCCTGGGAAAAGCCTTGGGGCGCCAGATCCACCGGCAGCACCTTGGCATAAGCGCGGAACAGGGCGGCCGCCGATGTCAGCTCGATCCCGCTGCGCGCCGGCGCGATGGTGAATTCGTCACTTGAGCTGGTCGGCCACAGCATCGATGCCCGCTTGCGAGCATAGCTCGTCCTTGTCGCCGCCCACTGCGCCCGACGAAGCCACCGCGCCGATGGTCTCGTCGCGATATTTGATCGGCACGCCGCCGCCCACACCCACCACGCCGCGGATATTGGTCATGGGCGAGCCCAGGGTGGAATTGCGCGCCGTGGCGAAGGTGGCCGAGGTCGCGAAGCGGTTGGCCAGGGTCAGCGCCGTGAAGGCCTTGTCCTGGGCCAGGGTGACGGTGTGCGGGCCGGTCTTGTCGTCGCGCAGGAAGGCTTTCATGGTGCCGCCGGAATCGATCACCACCATGGTGGTGTGAAAGCCCATCTTGCGGCAAGCCTCGATCCCGGCGCGGGCGATCTTTTCCGCCATGTCCAGCGAGATTTCATGGGTCGCGACCACGCCTTTTTCACCCACTACCGGCGGATAGCTGGCAGGCGCGGGCAAAGGCTGGGCCAGGGCTTGTGTGGCAGCCAGTGACGCCAGAACAAGAGCAGCAAGGCGCATGGAATTCTCCCCGGTTTTGGCGTGAGGCTAGGTGATTGGATGGGCAAGTCAACCGCTTGGAGCATGACAGTCCTGCGATTGACCGCCCGCGCCTGCCGGCCTTAGTCAAAGATATGACCGCTGCATTCCTGCCCGGCTTTCTGTTGTGCCTGAGCCTGATCGTGGCCATCGGGGCGCAAAATGCCTTTGTCCTGCGCCAGGGCTTGCGGCGCGAGCATGTCTTTGTGGTTTGCGTGGTCTGCGCGGCCTCCGACGCGATCCTGATCGCGGCCGGGGTGGCCGGTTTCGGCGCGTTGGTGAAAGCGTTGCCCTGGCTGGCGCCGGTCATGCGCTTCGGCGGGGCGGCGTTCCTGTTCGCCTATGGACTGCGCAGCCTGTGGTCGGCCTGGCATGCGCATGGCGGGATGGATCCCGCGCGCGATGAGCCGCGCAGCTTGGGCGTTACCGTGGCCATGTGCCTGGCTTTCACCTGGCTCAATCCGCATGTCTATCTCGACACCGTGATGCTGCTGGGCTCGATCTCCACCCGCTATGGCGAGCATCGCGTCGCCTTTGCGCTGGGCGCGATCGCGGCGTCCTGCCTCTTCTTCTTTTCGCTGGGGTATGGGGCGCGGCTGCTGCGCCCCTTCTTCGCCGACCCCAAAGCCTGGCGCGCGCTGGATGCCGTTATCGGCCTCACCATGGCGGCACTGGCTGTGAAGCTGGTGTTGGAGAGCTGAGGCAGGCCGGACAAATCATCTGCGCCCGATCCGAGTTGAGACGAATGCCAAGCCCGCATACGGCGGCCCAGGGAGCGTCCCGATGGGTCGCCCGCTTCTGCGCGCGGGCGCCCTCCACCTCTAGGCTTCAATGATTACCTTGAGCGCCTTCGTATCGGCGGCCGCGGAAAATGTGTCATAGGCCTCAAGTATCCCGGCTAACTTGAAGCGATGTGTGACCAAAAGTGCGGGATCTATCTTCCCGGACTGCGTTGTCCTGAGCAGCATCGGGGTGGAAACGGTATCGACCAGGCGCGTCGTGATCGTGACGTTTCGGTCCCATAGCCGCTCCAGATGAAGCGATACTTTCGTACCGTGCACGCCGACATTGGCTATGGTACCGCCCGGCGCGACGATCTCCCCGCACAATTCAAAGGTTGCCGGAATCCCTACGGCCTCGATAACAGTATCCACACCGCGCCCTCCCGTGAGTTTCATGACGGTGGCAGCGGCGTTGCCGTCCCGGCTATTGATGGTTGTGGTGGCACCAAACTGCCTGGCCATCGCGAGGCGATTGTCGTCTAAATCAATCATAACAATCTCGGCAGGTGAATAAAACTGCGCGGTGAGCAACGCCGCAAGCCCAATAGGTCCGGAACCCACGATCGCAACTGTGCTTCCGGGCTGGACCTTGCCGTTGAGGACGCCACACTCGAACCCGGTGGGCAGAATATCGCTGAGCATCACCAGAGCTTCCTCATTCGCTCCTGCCTGTATCTTGTAGAGACTGGTATCGGCGTGCGGGATGCGAACATACTCGGCCTGTGTGCCGTCAATGGAATTTCCCAGAATCCAGCCACCGGTCGTGCAATGCGAGTACATTCCACGGCGGCAATAGTCACATTTACCGCAAGACGAAATACACGAGATCAGCACGTGATCCCCGATGCGAAATCCTGTTACGCCCTGGCCCAATTCGGTGATGATGCCGACGCCCTCGTGCCCAAGGACGCGGCCGGGAACACAACTGGGGACGTCTCCTTTCAGAATGTGCAAATCTGTCCCACAGATCGTCGTCTTGGATATCTTGACCACCGCATCGGTCGATAGCGCCACTCTCGGCATCGGGCGTTCTTCGACCGCCTTTTTGCCCGGCCCGTTATAAACAAGTGCTTTCATGCTCCGTATCCTTCTTGCGACGATCAGTCCGTGTCGGGTGCCCGCTTCAGCCAGATGCTGCGGCCGGCGAGACGGGCAAGGTCGCCGCAATGCTGTTTGCCAGTGCCGGGCGCTTGAGTTGGGTGAGCGTCAGGACCATGGACCGATTTTCCAAGGTCGCCGGCCTGGTGATATCGGCCCGGCTTGCCCACGCCGCTTCCGGAGGGCTCGTCCCTTGGATTGCTGGTAATGGCTTTATCGGGTCTCATCAACTCTCGACTTCATGGATAGGGACAGGCCGCTCTGAGCGCCCGTGACCTGACAAGCACTGGTGGTTGCTCGTCAGTGTTCGACAATCTGCGAGAAAGTCAGACAGCGCGATTGCTCGACAGTGCGCTCTGACCCGCCAACACGGGAACGTAGGCATGGACGACAGAAACCTTCGTTCCGGGATTTGCGTCCGCGACGCTTACCGTTGCGCTCAATTGCCTGGCAAGTGCCTGGACGATGCTGGTGCCCAACCCGGCCTTAGCGGCTGAGTGCGACGGCATACCCACACCGTTGTCGCTCACGGATAGCGTCCAATTCGCTCCCCGGGAATGGTAATCGACCAATATTTTGCCCCCGCGATTGTATGAGAAGGCGTGCTTGAGGGCGTTGATGACCAGTTCTGTGACAATCAACCCCAAACTGACCGACGTATCAGCGGTGGTGATGCTGTCATCGGTGTGCACTTCCAGACTCAACAAATCGTGATCGCGAATCATTGAGGCGCTGATACTCTCGCACAGAGCAGCGAAGTAAGGCCGCAATTCGACACTGCCTGTGCCCGAGGCGGCGAGTTGCTTCTGCAACGCCGCGACCGACATGACACGCTGATGCGCGTCTACCAGGTGGATGCGGCTTTCATCGGATTGGACTTTGCGGGCATTCTGCATCAAGACGCTGGCAATGATTTGAAGACTGTTGGCAACGCGGTGATGCAACTCCTGAAGAAGGATGTCCTTTTCGCGTGCTAGATCGTCCCGCAGTTTCTCGGCGATGCGAGATTCCGTGATGTCGGTCACCGAAAGAACGAGTCGCGTTTCGTCGCAGCCGGAGTAACTTAGCGTCTGGGCATTGAGCACCAGGCGCCGTGGCGGGCGGCCTTCACATTCAAGGTCGATTTCGTAACCCTCGATTTGCGCATATCCTGAAGCCGTCGCGCGCAACAGCGAGTGAAACTGCGGCTTGTTCCACTCTCCCTTGCCCAGCTCCGATAGAAGGCGGCCCTCGATCTTGCCCGGGTCGATTCCGAAGGCCCGGGAGAAGGATTTGCTGGCGGCTATAATCATGAGGGACTTGTCCAGAAGCAGAAGCGGCACCTCAGACGTGGCGACGAGCGCAAGCCCCAGATTAAGCCCAACAATGTCAGATGCAGGCACTTGGGGAGCCATGGCTGCCCCTTTCTGAACGACCGGAGGCTCGCAAAGCGAAAGCCGTACCCGGTATCACACCCACGCTGGCAAGAAAGCCATCAAGGTGGAACTTCCACTTTATAACTCATTCACTCGCCAATAGACCGAATTTATTATCCGGTAAGCAGTCGTTGTTCAGGTAACCGCATGTAATCGTTCAGCGACTCAGTTCTCCCGACAGGTTCAGAACGCGAAGCCGGGGCTTGCATCCGCCGCGACGATTTTCCGTGAAGTCAAGGCGACAAGACCAGTTGGGCTGTACCCATGAGGGCATATCGCGCGTTGCATCTGACTCGCACCGACAATAACCGGCCAAGTATGGGCGACTTATCACCGAGGTAGGACATTTTGGAGAACGCGACGGTGCTTGTGGTCGATGACGAAGCCCTCATTCGCATGGCCGCGATGAATATTGTGGAAGATGCCGGCTATTGCGCCATGGAAGCCGCCAGCGCCGATGAGGCCATCATCATACTGGAACTTCATCCCTGGATTTCGGTCGTCCTGACCGACATCAACATGCCCGGCTCGATGGACGGGTTGGAGCTTTCGCTGCTGATCCGGGCCCGTTGGCCGCTGATCGAGCTTGTGGTTACGTCCGGACGTTTAATTGGTCGAGCAGTGCACATGCCTCCCGGCATCCATTTTGTCGTGAAGCCTTACACACCCCGCGAGATCGTCTCAGCCTTGCAGAATTGCGCCGCGTAGGTCCGCTTTCCCGGTTGCCGGCGCATTGCAAAGTGCATGCCCGTTTATCGCCGGTCCCGCTTCACAGAACCAATCGAACGCCAAACTCGTGGTTGGGACTCTGTCGCGTTAGCGCAACGGTGGTGTAAACCTGCAGTCCCGATCCGAACAGGAAGGGCAATGTCACATAGGGGTCAACCGTGAAGGAATTCGGCACCCCTGGAAACAGGCTTTTCTCGTAATCGAGCAACGCACCCCCGCCCCAGTTGGCGTAATTTATATCGAGTCCAAAGGTGGCCCGCTCTCCATCATGCAGTCGAAGCGTGTTGGGATCGCCGATCCGCTGGTAGCCAAGCGAACCGAATGTCTTAACGCCCGTCGGCAACGGGCGATAAAAAGTTACCTGAACACCATAGTCTGTCTGGTTCGTGCCCAATCCGTTGGCAGCCGTGGGCACCTTGACGACGCCTGCAACCTCCAACCGTGGCACAATTCGGCCCTCTCGCAGAATGATGATCGCAGCGCCGACCGAAACGTCTCCGAGGCCTGACCGGCGATTGGTTGCCCCCCCCGGCTGACCCACAATGGTGCGCGGGCCAAGCGCGCCACTGAGAGTACCGGGCCCTTCGATATCCACGTAAGGGACCGTTACTTGAAGGCGCACCCGATCAAACTGGGCCATCACCGCGGGCGATATGGAAAACGCCGATGAACCCGTACTGGCGCAAGAGAAGGCCGTGCTAAGCAAAGTGCATCTGGCGCTCGTAATGTAATCGAAGCTTAGAGAGCCTCCCCAGTCAAAACCCCTTTTGGATGACGCTTCTGGGATGCCCATCGATGGCCCGGGTACCGACTGCGCCTCCACCGAGAGGGGAACAAAAAGCAGCGCGAGCCCAATGGAGAGGCGGACCCAGTTCTTCACGGGGCGCTGCATGGGCGCAAGTTTTTCATGGTGTGCTTTCTATGCCATCGGCTGAGCAATCCTCCGAACGCTCCACGCGCCAGCATCCCATGATGGATACCGCCACGTCTGCTCGTGAGTTTTGCTGACTGTAGGCAACGCCGCATCGCTGCGATTCGTTGCAGTTTGCGGTTATTCGCCCTCTTTAGGTGGCAGCGGAACCCCCGGGGGACGAACGACCACCTTTTGAGCCAAAGCGGACATTGGCGATAAAGGCAAATTGGGTCGGCGTGCACCCAATTGCGGCAAATTCAATGGATGCCGTCAAGAACCCCGGGATTGCTGAGACCAGCTATTTTCCGACCAGGGCAGTCGCCGGGGTATTGGATATCTTCCTGGCGTTCGCCGCCGCCTTGCGGATTTGCGAGCGGATCACGGCGACGGAAGCGTTGGCATTGTCTGTGATCCGCTTGGCCTCTTCAGCCGCCTGGGACTGAATTCGTTGCGCATCGCTGTTGGCCTTCGCAATGTACCGGCGGATGCAGAGGCCATAGGCTTCCACCTCGCGATTATATTGCCTCACCTCGTAGTCGTAGAGATTGGCCTTCATCTTGTCGGGGGTCTTCGCATCCTCTGCCTGCGGCAGGACCTCGAATTCCGGCAAGCTGCAATGGGGACCAGGATACTTGTCCGGAGGTGTTTGGGCGGCGGCATGGCCGGCGTACAGAAGAATCGCGGCCGCTGCTGCAATTGCGCGCTTCCGTCCCTCGCGCCGGATGCACAACGGACCTGGCGCGAATGTGGGGCTATAGGGAATTGTAGCCATTGTTCCGCTAGAATATCGCAGTGCGTGCAAAAATTCGAGCCGCCCGTTTTGGCCGCCGGTTCCCACTTACCTCAACTTCTCAGGCGTGCCATTTTTCTGTTTCGCTGGGTAGGGGCGCGGCTATTGCGCCCGTCCTTCACCAAAACCTGGCGCGAGCTGGATGCCGTCATCGGCCTCACTATCGTGGCACTGGCGGCGAGGCTGGTGTGGGAGGACTGAGGCGGGGATCGGGCGAGCATTCACAGCGTCCTTGGATAAATTGGCTGCAACGCTGGAAGTATCGGGAGTTATGCCCAGGGATGCGTAATCACTTGGTCCACAACAGGGCTATTTCAAATTGGGACCTTCGCTTGGCCTATCCCGACAGGGACTTGAACAATTTGCTGTATTTTGTTCACCCAGGGTGCTTGGAAACCCACGATTCAACGAAGCTGGCGCTAACGGCCGATGAATCGAAGGCTTATTTTGGCAGTATGGAGCCTGGGCTTTTTTGTTTTGAATGGTGCAATCATGCCCGAATGGGTGACTGGGCACTGCTTCGTTCGCGTTAAATCTGACCCTGGCCGCCATCGACAGCAAGGTCACTACCGTTGACAAAGCTACTGCTGTCGGATGCAAGGAAGAGCACTGCCTCGGCGATCTCATCAGGCGTACCGACGCGACCCAGTGGAGTTGCCTCCGCGTTCGCGGCGATGAAGCGATCCAATTGATAGGCTGTCATGCCGAATCCGCGATAAGCGGGCGTCGGCACCGCGCCCGGGTTGACCACGTTCACCCGGATGCCTCTATCTTTGAGATCGACCGCCCAGACGCGCGCGAAGGACCGAAGCGCAGCTTTGCTTGCACTATAGACACTGAAAGCGGGCACGCCCTTTGATGCGACCATGGAGCCATTGAGCACGATCGACGCGCCGCGAGACATGAGCGGGAGAGCCTTCTGAACAGTAAATAGCGTGCCGCGCACATTGGTCGCGAACGTCCTGTCAAAATGCTCCTCGGTGATAGAACCGAGCGGAAGAAAGTCGCCGATTCCGGCGTTGGCAAAGAGAATGTCGAGCCGCCCGGCTTCCGCTTTGATCTGCGCGAACAGGTGGTCGAGATCAGCCAAATTCGAGATATTTCCCTCGATCCCGACGGCGTTCGGTCCAATCGATGCGACGGCGGCGGCCAGTTCAGCAGAGCGCCGGCCGGTCAGGAATACGAAAGCACCTTCCGCGGCGAAGAGCGTGGCCGTTGCAAGCCCGATGCCGCTGCTACCGCCCGTGACAAGCGCGATCTTTCCCTCCAAGCGCTTCACAATACTTCCTCTCAATAAATGGGTTTGGCCCCTTCGGGGATCACGAACGACACCGTCCCCTTGTCGAGAACCTGGTGGTTGGCATCGACTAGCTCGATGAGGACTTTGTGCGGCCCGGCCGGAAGGCCAGTTATCGTCAGGGGCTCGCCGCTGGCATCGAGCCAGTGCCAGGGCGCATCGTCCACCGTTACGTGGATGTGGCCGATGCGAGGCGTGACTTCGAGCGCGTTGCGGCCATACACCGGCACGATGTGAACATTCTCCGCCCGGTATTGGATGATAACTCGCGCCTGTGCCAACGATGCCGGAAGCGGTGGATCGACAATCAGACCTGGCGGGGGCTCACTCGCTAGCGGAACCACTGGTGCAGCGCCGCGGTAATCACGTGCGCTCGCCGAGGCACGGGGAACGGCAGAGGTGGCGACAGGTTCATTGGTAGCGCGCGTCATGGCGTGCCTCCTGAAGCGTTTGGCTGGGATGCCGTGATAGACAAGCCGGGCGAAAAGGTCCGACCCGATGACGAAGTGCCCCCACCTCGAGTCGAATGGCGCTGTCGGTTTGGCGGCCACGACCTGTTCGAGCGACATGCCGCGTTGTTTCATGTCAAACACGGATTTTCGTATTGCCACAAGCATATCGCGGAAAGCGACAAGGTCCGCCCGATTGCCGACGGGACCATGACCGGGCACCACGATGGTGTGCATCGTGGTCATTGCCAGATTGGCGTTCGCTGCACGTATCATCCCGTCGATGCCGCCGCCCACCGAATAGTCGATGAAGGGGTAGGCGCCGTTCCAGAATGTGTCGCCCGTCGACAGCACGTCGGTCTTGGCGAAATAGACTGAAAGGTCGCCGTCGGTATGCGAGACAACATAGGGCCGGATACGGATCGTCTCGCCGTCGAATGACATTGTTTTGGCGGACGTAATGAGCCCCGTGGGCAAGCCGTCCGCCGGCGAGGGTGGGAAGGTATAGTCCCAGTCGTCGACCCGCGTGGTCGTGGACATGCGCCGCCGCGTCGCGGGAAGCGCGAGGATCGTCGCGCCATCCTCATGCGCCCAGGCGTTGCCGTCGGTATGATCCCAGTGCCAATGGGTGTTGACCAGATATTTGAGTGGCTCGGGCCCGATCTCGGCCAACATGGCCGCGATCTTCTTGCGCGACACGGCGATACCGGCGTCGACCATGAACTTGCCGTCCTCACCAGCGAGTACGGTGATGTTGCCGCCGGAGCCCATGACGATGCTGATCCCGCCGCGCAACGCCTGCCGCGTGACCGGGGTCGCTCCGGCCGCGCGGTTGATGGCGATGACGGGACTTTCGGCGCGCGCGGCCGTCGCGCCGCCGCCGCACAGAAGCACTGCGACAGCGAAACCGGCGATAGCGGACGGCAATGGGTTCTGGGATCGCGTGCGCATCGCACCGCCTCCTTATTGCGATCAACCCTTGATGAAGCGAAGCAACTCTTCGTTCACCCGATCCTTGAGCGTAGTGCACATGCCGTGCGGCGCGCCGTTGTAGATCACCAGCTTGGCATCCTTGATGATCTTGGAGGACAGTAGTGCCGCGTCTGCGTAAGGCACGATCTGGTCGTCATCGCCGTGCAGGACGAGCGTGGGCACGTCGAAGCGCTTCAGGTCTTCGGTGAGGTCGGTTTCTGAGAACGCCTTGATGCAGAAATAGGACGCCGGAAAGCCTGCCATCATGCTCTGCAGCCAAAACGACTTGCGGACGCCCTCCGACACCTTCGCGCCAGGCCGGTTGTAGCTGTAAAAGGGAAGGCTGAGGTCCATCCAGAACTTCGACCGGTCCGCCACGACGTTGGCGCGGAGTTCGTCGAAAACCTCGATTGGCAGGCCGCCTGGGTTGTGTGACGACTTGACCATCACGGGTGGAATTGCGCCGATCAAGGCAGCCTTGGCGACCCGTGCCGTCCCGTGCCGGCCGATATAGCGAGTGACTTCTCCGCCGCCGGTGGAGTGGCCGACATGGATCGCGCCTTTGAGATTCAGATGCGTGACCAGCTCGGCGAGATCGTCGGCATAGTGGTCGAGATCGTTGCCGTCCCAAGGTTGGCTGGAGCGGCCGTGGCCACGTCGGTCGTGGGCGATACAGCGGTAACCGCGGTTCGCGAGGAAGAACATCTGATCCTCAAACGCGTCGGCGCTGAGTGGCCAGCCGTGGCTGAATACGATTGGCTGACCGGACCCCCAATCTTTGTAGTAAATCTCGGTGCCGTCTTTGGTGGTGAATGTAGGCATGGCAATGTCTCCTTGTGCGTTAGGTGCGGATGAAGGCGAGGAGGTCGGCGTTAAGGCGGTCCGTGTGGGTTGTCGCCAGGCCATGCGGCGCGCCGTCATAGATCTTCAAGATCGCGTGCCGGACGATCGTGGACGACAACAGCGAGGCGGCTGCGATGGGTACGTTCTGGTCTTCGCTACCGTGCACCATCATGGTTGGCACGTCGAAACGCTTGAGGTCGGCGGTGAAATCGGTCTCAGAAAACTCCTTGACGGAAAGGTAGGAAGCGGGAAAGCCACACATCATGCTCTGCAGCCAGAACGACTCCCGCACGCCGTCTGAGATTTTCGCGCCTCGGCGATTGTAGCCATAGAACGGCAGGCTAAGTTCCATCCAGAACTGCGAGCGGTCGGCGAGGACGCGTGCACGAATGCCGTCAAAGGCTTCCAGCGGCGTACCCGCAGGATTCCTGGCTGAGCGGATCATGATTGGCGGGATCGAGCTGACGAGCACAACCTTCGACACGCGCGACGTACTATGACGGCCAATATAACGAGCCACTTCACCGCCGCCGGTGGAGTGGCCGACGTGGATGGCGCGCCGCAGATCGAGCAGCGCAATCATATCCGCCAGATCATCGGCGTACGTATCGAAATCGTTCCCGGTCCAGGGCTGACCTGAACGGCCGTGACCGCGGCGGTCAGCGGCGATGCAGCGGTAGCCGCGGCTCGCCAGGAAGAACATCTGGTTTTCGAATGCGTCCGCGTTGAGCGGCCAGCCATGGCTGAACACGATCGGCTGGCCGGACCCCCAATCCTTATAGTAGATTTCGGTGCCGTCCTTGGTCCTGAAAACCGATGACCGTTTGATGAAGTATCCTGTCGCGTTGCTTTCCGCAGCTTTGCCGTCGGCGGCGAAGACAGCGTTGGAGAGCACAGTACCCACCGCCAGCGCTGCGCTCTCGACCAAAATCGCCCGACGCGATGGCTCGCGCATGCAAACCGTCATGGCACTCTCCTCCGCGATGACCACGGCATGGAGCCATGCCGACGGGGGGCTGCGACACTACCGTTTGGTTATGGATGCATAATTGCCGTTTGGGCTGCAGCGATGTAGCATGCACAGCCCGTTCTCCGGGGGGCGATCATGGAAATGCATCAGGTCCGCTATTTTTTGACGGCGGCAAACACGCTAAGCTTCACGCGCGCCGCTGAGGCCTGTCACGTCTCGCAGCCCGCTCTGACCACGGCGATCAAGAAGCTGGAAGCGGAGCTGGGCACGCCGCTGTTCTATCGCGAAGGCAAGCAGATCGTGCTCACGGAGTTCGGCCGCCGCATGCAGCCCTGTCTCGGTCAAATACTTGAACACGCAAAAGCGGCGGAAGGCATCGCGAAGGATTTCCGCCTGCTTAACCAGGTTCCGATTCGCCTGGGCGTGATGTCGAGCATCGGTCCGATGCGCATTGCGTCGCTACTCGCCGAGTTTCAGCGGCAGTCGCCGGGCGTGGAAGTGGCGGTGCGCGACGGCGCGCCGGAAGCGCTGGCGGCGCAACTCGACGCGGACGACATCGATGTCGCGGTGCTCAACGCGCTCGACGGTTTGGGCGATAACTACCGCGCCGAGCCGCTTTACACCGAGCGCTACGTGGTGCTGCTGCCACCCGAGCATCCCCTTGTCGCGCGCAACGTGATCGCGCTACATGATCTCTCGGAGCAGCCGTATGTTGACCGGCTGTCCTGCGAGTTGCGCGAAATCGTGATGGGCGTGTGCAGTGATATGGGCGTGAAGCTTTACGCGCGCTTCCGTTCCGAGCGGGACGAATGGGTGCAGGCCATGGTGATGGCGAATATCGGCTTCGCCTTCATGCCCGAGTTTTCGGTGACCCATCCGGAGAGCGTCCGCCGTCCGCTGGTCGATCCGGCGGTGGAACGCACGATCAGCCTCATTACCGTGTCGGGACGACGCCACTCTCCCGCAGTCGCGGCCTTCGTCCGCACCATTCGCGGCCATCGCTGGAATTGAAGAAATACGGAAGAAATACGGCGACAATATACCTATTCCCAGTTGCGGTTGCGCGCAGCGCTGCAGATTGCCGGAACTAGCGGCGTCTACCTTTGAATCACCGGGGCAGCACCCAAAGGGCGCGAGCACCAACAAATTGAATAGAATCCTGACCGGGGTGTGAGCGAAGCGAGCGGTGCCCCGGGCCCCGTCCGCGCGCAGCGTCCAAAGGGCGCGAGCACGGACAAATTGAATAGAATCCCGACTGGGGTACCATTCTTTGCGCGCTCCGCGCGGAAAGAATGGTGCCCCGGGAGGGACTTGAACCCCCACGCCTTGCGGCAACGGATTTTGAGTCCGCCGCGTCTACCATTCCACCACCGGGGCACGGGGTCTTTCGACGGGCGGCTTTGTTAGCGTTTTGGACCCGTTCCGTCCACCCTTTTGCCACCACCCTTTTTTGATGGCCGGAACCCCCCTAAACTGCCCCCATGAACGCTCCCATCCGTGCCCTGCATGACGCCCCCCGCTCCGACTGGTCGCGGGCGGAAATCGCCGCCCTGTTCGCCCTGCCCTTTCCGGAGCTTGTATTCCGGGCGGCCGGTGTGCACCGGGCCCATTTCGACCCCACCGAAGTGCAGATTTCGACCCTGCTCTCGGTCAAGACCGGCGGCTGCCCGGAGGATTGCTCCTATTGCACCCAGTCGGTCCACAACGAGACCGGGCTGAAAGCCACCAAGCTGATGGCGGTGGAGGCCGTGCTGAGCGAGGCCCGCGCCGCCAAGGAAGCCGGCGCCTCGCGCTTCTGCATGGGCGCGGCCTGGCGGGGTCCCAGGGACAAGGACCTGGATGCGGTCTGCGAGATGGTGGAAGGCGTCAAGGCGCTGGGGATGGAGACCTGTGTCACCCTAGGGATGCTGACGGCGGACCAGGCCACGCGCCTCAAGCAGGCGGGGCTGGACTACTACAACCACAATATCGACACCTCGCCGGAATATTACCGCCATGTGATCACCACCCGCACCTTTCAGGACCGGCTGGACACTTTGGAGCATGTGCGCAATGCGGGCGTTCAAGTCTGCTGCGGCGGCATTGTGGGGATGGGCGAAAGCCGCGAGGACCGGGTGGGATTGATTCACGCCCTGGCGAGCCTGCCCGCCCATCCCGAAAGCGTGCCGATCAATGCGCTGGTGGGCCAGAACACCCGCGCGACGGCGGCATCGGAAAAAATCGATCAGCTGGAGTTCGTGCGCACCATCGCGGTGGCCCGCATCACCATGCCCAAATCCATGGTGCGGCTGTCGGCGGGCCGCGAAGACATGAGCGACGAGACCCAGGCCCTGTGCTTCCTGGCCGGCGCCAACTCCATCTTCTATGGCCCCAAGCTGCTCACCACCCCCAATCCGGTGGCGGACAGCGACCGGAACCTATTCGCCAGGCTGGGACTCGTGCCCATGCCCCTGGCCAGCGCGCCGCCGGCCTAGATGTACCATCTGGCAAAATTGGCGCAGTTGCTGCTGATCCTGGGGATCGGCGCCGCCCTTCTTGCCCCTGTCATCATGGCTTTCGAGCCCGAACGCCTGCCCGGCGATTTCATCCTTAGCTGGGGCAAACAGCAATTCCTGGTTCCGGTGATCTGGTCCTTGTGCGCAAGTGGCGCGCTCGGTCTTTTCTATTTGTTTTACAGGCGCTAAGAGCGGCGGGCATTCCAGCCCGAGCCGTTCATGACCATCCGCAAGATCGCCCGTGCCCTGCTTTCCGTCTCCGACAAGACCGGGCTGATCGAATTCGCGCGGGGGCTTTCGGACCAGGGCGTGATGCTGATCTCCACCGGCGGCACCGCCAAGGCGTTGCGCGACGCAGGACTCACCGTCACCGATGTGGCGGAGATCACCAATTTCCCGGAAATGATGGACGGGCGGGTGAAGACCCTGCACCCGATGGTGCATGGCGGGCTGTTGTCGCTGCGCGACAAGCCGGACCATGCGGCCTCCATGGTCGAGCACGGCATTGCCGGCATCGATCTGTTGGTGTGCAATCTTTATCCGTTCGAAGCCACGGTGGCGCGCGGGGCCGATTTCGAGACCACCATCGAGAATATCGACATTGGCGGGCCGGCCATGACCCGCTCGGCAGCCAAGAACCATGACTGGGTGACGGTGGTGGTGGATGTCGAGGATTACCAGACCGTGCTGGACGACATGAAGGCCAATGGCGGCGCCACCACCTATGCCCTGCGCAAGAAGCTGGCCCAGCGCGCCTTCGCCCGCACCGCCGCCTATGACGCCGCGGTGTCGAACTGGTTTGCCGGCGAACTGGCGAAGGAAGGCGATGCCGAGCCGCCGCGGCGCCGCGCCTTTGGCGGGCTGCTGCGCCAGGGATTGCGCTATGGCGAAAACCCGCACCAGGAAGCGGCCTTTTATGTCGATGGCAGCGCGCGGCCCGGTGTCGCCAGCGCCAGACAGCTCCAGGGCAAGGAGCTGTCCTACAACAACATCAACGATACCGATGCGGCCTATGAGCTGGTGGCGGAATTCGATTCCGCGCCGGCCTGCGCCATCATCAAGCACGCCAATCCCTGTGGCGTGGCGTTGGGCAAAAACCTGAAGGACGCCTATGTCGCGGCGCTGGCCTGCGATCCGGTCAGCGCCTTTGGCGGCGTGCTGGCCTTCAACCGCACCCTGGACGGCGCCACGGCGGAAGAAATCTCCAAGATCTTCACTGAAGTGATTATCGCCCCCGATGCCGATGAAGACGCCCGCAAGATCCTGGCGGCGAGAAGGAACCTGCGCCTGCTGGTGGCGGGCGCCCTGCCCGATCCGCTGGCACCGACCTTGACCTATCGTTCGGTGGCGGGCGGTTTCCTGGTCCAGACCCGCGACAATGGCCGCGTCACCCGCGCCGGATTGAAGGTAGTGACCAAGCGCCAGCCTACCGAACAGGAAATCACCGACATGCTCCTGGCCTTCACCATCGGCAAGCACGTCAAATCCAACGCCATCATCTATGTGAAAGACGGCTCGACCGCCGGCATCGGGGCGGGACAGATGAGCCGCGTGGATTCTGCTCGGATCGCCGCCATCAAGGCCCAGGATGCCGCGCGCCTGGCGGGCTGGGACAAACCCCGCACGGTGGGATCGGCGGCGGCGTCGGAAGCCTTCTTCCCCTTCCCCGATGGCTTGATGGCGGTGGCGGAAGCCGGCGCCACGGCGGTGATCCAGCCCGGCGGCTCCGTCAACGATCAGAAGGTGATCGACGCGGCGGACGAAAAAAATCTGGCGATGGTGTTTACCGGGATGCGCCACTTCCGGCACTAACGGCGCGGAAGTTTGTCGAACACCTCGTCGGCGCTGACGCCCCAGATTCGATCTTTCGCGATCCATCCGTCGACCGCCTCGCCTTTGATACGGCAGGTGTCGCGGGTGCAGGCTTTTAGGTCCGCGATGGCGCCGGGATCGGCCAGTCCCACCACCTTGCCGCCATCGGATTCGGCGGCGATCTTGACCCGCCCCTTGCCCGTGACCAGGACGGTGCGCCGGTCGGTGAGCATGGACGCCGCCATCCAGCCTATGGTGCCATCCGGCGCCGCTACCCGCCGCCAGGTGTCGAACTCCGCCGTCACCGCGAAGGGATAGCCGCGATGGCGATAGATCCACATCACCTTGTGAGCATAGGAGGGGCCTTCCCGCAGATAGGCCTTGTCCGGGCGCTGGCTGACATAGCGCAGGACTTTGACCGGTGCCGCAACGGCTTGCGCGACGGCCAGGATCAAACAAACCGGGATCAGGAAAATTGCTGCGAACCGCATCATGACAATTGTCATTTAGCGCAAGCTTGCGCTTCCGTCACCTCGCCCCATGCGCTTTAATGCCCGTGCGAGGAGCCCCCGAATGCCCGTGAAAAAGCCGCTTGTCATCGTCACCCGCAAACTGCCCGAAGCGGTGGAAACGCGCATGCGCGAATTGTTCGATGCGCGGCTGAATCTGGACGATGCGCCGATGACCCCGGCGAAGCTGGCGGAGGCAGTGGCCACCGCCGAGGTGCTGGTGCCCACCATCACCGACCGCATCGATGCCGCGCTGATCGCCAAGGCGGGTCCCCAGCTCAAGCTGATCGCCAATTTCGGCGCGGGCGTGGACAATATTGACGTCAAGGCCGCCACCGACAAAGGCATCGCCGTCACCAACACACCGGGCGTGCTGACCGAAGACACCGCCGACATGACCATGGCGCTGATCCTGGCGGTGCCGCGCCGGCTGGTGGAAGGCGTGGCGGCCATGCAAGAGGAGAAGTTCACCGGCTGGGCCCCCAACTGGATGTTGGGTAACCGCCTGCAAGGAAAAAGGCTTGGCATTGTCGGCATGGGCCGCATCGGCCAGGCGGTGGCGCGCCGCGCCAAGGCTTTCGGCCTGCAGATTCATTATCACAACCGCAAACAGGTCGCACCGGACATCGAGCAGGAGCTGGAAGCGACCTATTGGGACAGTTTGGACCAGATGCTGGCACGGATGGACATCGTCTCCATCAACTGTCCGCACACGCCGGCGACATTCCATCTGCTGTCGGCGCGACGGCTGAAGCTGATGAAGCCGTCCGCCTATATCGTCAACACCGCCCGCGGCGAAGTGATCGACGAGAACACCCTGGCCCAGATGCTGGAAAAGGGCCAGCTGTCGGGCGCGGGACTGGACGTGTTCGAGAACGAGCCGGCGGTCAATCCCAAGCTGCTTAGGGCGCGCAATGTGGTGCTGTTGCCGCATATGGGCTCGGCCACCATCGAAGGCCGCATCGACATGGGCGAGAAGGTGATCGTGAACATCAAATCGTTCGTCGACGGGCATATGCCGCCGGATCGGGTTATTCCGGCGATGCTTTAAGCGCCTATTTGAGCGTGGCGTCGAAAAGCTCTACGAGCTTCTCGAAGGCACGCTCGGCCTGTAGCTCGTTGTAGACAGCGCGGCCGGGCGTGGTCCAACCATGCCGGGCGCCCTCATACACCTCGCTCTGGAAAGCGCCATGCCAGTCGCGCAAGGACTGCTCGAGGGTGGCGACCTGTTCCGGTGTGGCGGTTGAATCCTCCACCGCATGGCCGAAATAAAGCCGCGCCGTGATGGGCGGGAGAATGCGATGCGGGCTGTCAGGCTTGTCGGTGACCAGGAAACCGCCATGGAAGGATGCAGCGGCGGCCACCTTGTCCGGCACGGCGGCGGCGATACGCACCGCCATCTGGCCGGTGAAGCAATAGCCCACCACGCCGATCTTTTGTTGTTTGACACCCTTCTGCGCCAGCAGGAAATCGACATAGGCCTTGCCGTCGCTGACCATCTGGTCCGGCTTCAGCATCTGAAACAGTTGGCCGAGCCGCTTGGAATTTTCCTGGGCATCGTCGGTCTCCAGCCCGTCGGGCTGGATCGGCCCATAGCGGTGCATCACATTGGGCACCAGCACGGCGAAGCCTTTTTCGGCCAACCGGTTGGCCATGCCGATATTGCCGGGACGCGGCCCCCAGATATCGGTCAGGAACAGCACGCCGGGGAATTCGGCGATGCCGTCCGGGCGGATGAAAAGGGCTTCGGCGGCGGGATCAGGAATTCGGAGTTTTTCTTCGATCATCCTTGCTCTCATAAATGACGGTGTTCCAGTAACGCGCTTGATGGGCTCCGGTGCGCGCAAAACCGCGCTTGAGAAGAACCCGTCCTATCATCCAGTTGAAATAGCCATGCGCAACCAGCGCGGTGGCGCCGGTTTGACGCGCGCGCGCGATCAATATGCCGGCGGCCTGCACCGCGCGTTTCGCCGCGGAACGCGGATTTTCGATGTCGGGATGAAATCCCACATGCCAGAGAACACGCGACACCACCGCCCATTTGGGAACCCGCATGTTCAAAAGCGGAATGCGCGGGCTGGCCAGCGGCGCCTCGGCGAACAAAGGATCGGCGATCAATTCGGCGTGCGGCGCGAGCGCGGCGGCACTCTGGTGGCTGCGCGGCCGCCCGCTGGTGTAAACATGATCCAGCTCCTTCAGCAGGTCGCGCAATTCGTCCGGCGGCAGGCTGGATGGCGCCAGCCCAGCTTCCTCATAAGCGTCGATATAGTCCGCAAAGCCCGAATGACCGGTGCGCGGACTGAGAGCGATATGGGGTTGGCCGTGGCGGATCAGCAGGATGCGCATGTGATAATGACGAAATCGCGAGGAGGGCAAACTGAGTCCTTCCAGTGGGCAGTAGAGAGATTAACGGCCCTCAGGGCCATTTTCGTAACCGTTGCCGGCAGTTCCCACTGCCCACGCTTAAGGCCGTAAGCCCAAAAATTAGGCAACTAGCTGTTGCATTGCAACAACGCCTGGCCAAATCATGCCTCAAACCCCCTGAAACGGGGCCAAAAAGACAAGTCGCCATATTGAGATTGGTTGGCCGAAACAGAACTGTCATCGCGATCCGGGAGGCGTGGGGTATCCGCGCTTTGCGCCTGGCAACAAGAGGGACTTCTAAATGAGAAATTTGACCAAATTGTTTTTGGGCGCGGTCAGCTTGG
>Ga0157379_10001420_pt1 | contig 19659 bp, 18 predicted proteins | sample S25metaG_FD_121802 | JGI IMG/M metagenome (GOLD analysis project Ga0157379, IMG submission 121802) | Switchgrass rhizosphere microbial communities from Kellogg Biological Station, Michigan, USA - S2-5 metaG | ecosystem: Host-associated > Plants > Roots > Rhizosphere > Soil | place: USA... | reverse complement strand
CGAGGACGGCCGCGCCGTCGGCGTCGAGACGCAGATCGGCGAGGTCTTCGGCGGGCGCACGGTCGTGCTCACGACGGGAACCTTCCTGAAGGGCCTCATCCACGTCGGGCGGCGGAACTACGCATCGGGACGGGCTGGCGACTTCGCAGTGGCGGGCCTGAGCGAATCGCTTGCGGCGCAAGGGTTCCGTCTCGGCCGCCTCAAGACCGGCACGTGCCCGCGGCTCGACGCGCGCACGATCGACTACGCCATGCTCGCCGAGCAGCCTGGCGATCCGCGGCCGGTGCCCTTCGCCTTCGAGAGCCGCGGCATCGTCCAGCGCCAGATCTCCTGCCACGTGACCTACACGATCGCCGAGACGCACGAGATCGTGCGCCGCGGTCTGCCCGAGTCGGCGATGTACTCGGGAAGCATCGCGGGGCGCGGCCCGCGCTACTGCCCGTCGATCGAGGACAAGGTCGTGCGCTTCGCGGAAAAGCCGCGGCACCAGATCTTCCTCGAGCCCGAGGGCCTCGACACGATCGAGGTCTACCCGAACGGCCTCTCGACGAGCCTGCCCCTCGACGTGCAGCTCGAGATGGTGCGCTCGATCCCGGGGCTCGCGCGGGCCGAGATCATGCGCCCGGGCTACGCGATCGAATACGACTACGCGGATCCGCTGCAGCTCGAGCCCTCGCTCGAGACCAAGCTCGTGGGCGGCCTCTTCCACGCGGGGCAGCTGAACGGCACGACCGGCTACGAGGAGGCCGCGGCGCAGGGCCTCGTCGCCGGCGCCAACGCCGCCCGCCAGGTCCGTGGTCTCCCGGCCCTCGTGATCGACCGGGCGCAGGCGTACATCGGCGTCATGATCGACGACCTCGTGACCCGTGGCGTCGGTGGCGAGCCGTACCGCATGTTCACCTCGCGCGCCGAGCACCGACTCGTCCTGCGCGAGGGCAACGCCGACGAGCGCCTGCAGACGATTGCGGCGGCGAGCGGGTTGATCGATCCCGTACGGGCGGAACGGATCCGAAACAAACAGCGTTCTATCCAAGAGGAAATCGCGCTTCTGGAGCGCACCGGCCTGTGCGCCGAGCTGCGCCGTCCCGAGGTGGCGTACGACGACGTCGTTGCGCGGCGTCCCCTCGAGGCTCCGGCGTTCGATCGTGCGCTGGTCGGCGAGCTCGAGTGTCGGGTGAAGTACCGTGGCTACATCGAGCGCCAGGAGCGGGAGATCGCCCGGACGCGCGAGCTCGAGGAGCTACGCTTGCCGGCCGGGATCGACTACGCGACGCTGCCGACGCTGTCGAGCGAGGTGCGCGAGAAGCTCATGCGGGTCCGGCCTGCGACCCTCGGCCAGGCGGCGCGCATCCCGGGCGTGACGCCGGTCGCGGTCTCGATCCTCGCCGTCCACGTGAAACGCGAGCGTGACCGTCCCCGTCCCATCGCTGACGCTGCGCCCCGCTGACCGCGCCCGTCTCCGCGGTGGCGCCGCCGACCTCGGCGTCAGGCTCGATGACGCCGCCCTCGACCGCTTCGCCGTCTATGCCGAGACCCTGGCGCGCTGGCGCGAGTCGGCGAACCTGATCTCGTATCGCGACGGCGCCGAGCTGGTCGAGCGTCATCTGCTGGACTCGCTGGCCTGCGCCTGGCTCTGCAGCGCTGCCCGCGACGTCGCCGATCTCGGGAGCGGCGCCGGTCTGCCTGGGATCCCGCTCGCGGTGATCGATCCGGACCGTCGGGTCGTACTGGTCGAGCCCCGTCGCCGGCGGGCCAGCTTCCTCCGCCAGGTGCGGCGTGATCTGCGGCTCGATCGGGTCGAGGTCCGGGAGTTACGGGCCGAGGACGTCGATAGGTCCGGGGACCTGGCGCCCGTCGACGCCGCGATCACCCGCGCGGTCTGGCGCCACGACGCCGACCTGCGCCTCGCCGTCCCCTGGCTCCGGGACGGCGGAGTCCTCCTCTCGATGCGCGCCGACATCCGGCACCCGACGCCCGCCGCGATCAACGGTCTTCGTGATGAGGCGAGCCTCACCTACCGGATCGGCCGCGGGCCGCTCCGCCGCATCGACGTCTTCCGCGCCGCCCGCTAGGCGAATTGTTTCACGTGAAACATTTCGGCCCGGCAGTCTCGACGAGGCGCGATGGTTTCACGTGAAACATTCTCGTGCGGGTGCGGACCGGAGGCGCCATCCGCCGCCATTGTTTCACGTGAAACAATCGATCCGACCTCTGCCGCGCGCGCCCGATCAAATGCCTTGCGGTTTGCTGGAGATGTGTTACTTGCCGCGCTGACCGTCTGGCGCGGAGGTGCATGTGGGACGGGTTCTCGCGGTCGCTAACCAAAAAGGTGGCGTAGGCAAGACGACGACGGCGGTGAATCTCAGCGCCGGGCTGGCGCTCGCCGGGCGCTCGACGCTGCTCATTGATTTCGATCCGCAGGCCAGTGCGACGAGCGGCCTCGGCGTCCATCCGCAGGAGATCGAGGCCTCGATCTACCATGTGCTGATCGGCGCGCGGACCGCGGAAGAGGCGACGCGCGAGACCAAGATCGAGAACCTCACGCTGCTGCCTGCGAGCCGCGACCTGATCGGCGCCGAAATCGAGCTGGTGCCACTGCCGCGGCGCGAGTACCGCCTGGACGACGCGATCGCCCAGGTGCGCCGCAAGTACGACTTCGTGGTGATCGACTGCCCGCCGTCGCTCGGGCTCCTCACCGTGAACGCGCTCACCGCGGCCGATGCGGTGCTGGTGCCGCTCCAGTGCGAGTATTACGCGCTCGAAGGATTGAGCGCGTTGCTCGAAACGATCGGCTTCATTCGCCAGAGCCTGAATCCGCGCCTCGACATCGCCGGGCTTTTGCTAACGATGTTTGATACTCGAAATAGCCTCGCGCACCAAGTGGTGAACGAGGTTCGGCAGCACTTTCCCAAACAGGTCTTTCAGTCGGTAATTCCGCGTAACGTACGTCTCAGCGAGTCCCCGAGCTACGGTGTCCCGGCAATGATCTATGACTCCGCGTCGCGTGGCGCGCGCGCCTACGGCGCCCTGGCAGACGAACTGATTCAAAACAACGTTAATAAATGATGGATGGTGGCGGAGATCGCATGATGCGCAAACCTCTGGGACGCGGACTGAATGCGCTGATTCCGGGCGCGACCAAGCCCGTGATGCCCCCGATGCCCATGACGCCGGAGAGCAAGGACCCCGAGGTCGAGCATCGCGTCGCGGTCGATCGGATTCAGCCCAACCCGCGCCAGCCGCGCACCACGTTCGACGAGGGCGCCCTGCAGGAGCTGGCGGCGTCGATCCGCATGCAGGGAATCATCCAGCCCCTGCTGGTGCGGCCGAGTCCCGCGGGCAACGGCGACTACGAGCTCGTGGCGGGCGAGCGGCGCCTGCGCGCGGCGCGCCTGGCGGGCGTGCGCGAGGTGCCGATCGTCGTGCGCGAGGTGTCCGATCGCGAGAGTCTCGAGCTGGCGCTGGTCGAGAACATCCAGCGCGACGACCTCTCGCCGCTGGAAGAGGCGGCTGCCTACCAACGGCTGATCGACGATTTCGGGCACACGCAAGAGGACATCGCGAACCGCGTCGGCAAGAGCCGCCCGGCGGTCGCGAACGCGCTCCGCCTTCTGAAGCTGCCGGAGTCGATCCAGCGCGAGCTGTCGCGCGGCCGGCTCACCGCCGGCCACGCGCGCGTGCTGCTGTCGCTCGACTCCGCCGACGCGCAGCTCCGCGCCGCGCGGCAGATCCTCGCGCGTCAGCTCTCCGTCCGTGATACCGAGCGTCTCGCGTCCAGCCGCAAGAAGGGTTCCGCGACCGTATCCGGGCGCGATCCGCATCGCGCCGCGCTCGAGCGCGAGCTCGCCGCGTCGCTCGGCACGCGCGTCCGCATCGTGCCGCGTGCACGTGGCGGCCGCATCGAGATCGAGTACTATTCGAACGAGGAGCTGCAGGGCCTCGCGGAGCGGCTTTCCAAGCGTTCTCGTAACTTTGACAACCCCTGAGGTCGGTGCTACGAGAGCACGGTTTTGGTCCCGCAGCAGCCTGACCACGCACTTGAAAGGAAGCCTTCCATGGCGCTCTTCGGGAAGGAAAAAGATCGGCACGATCGCTTGACGGATCGCGATGATTCCCGCGCCGCGGTGGAAGATCCCACAACTCGCAAGGATCGTGACATGGCAGAGCCAGAGCCGTTGGTCCCCGCCGCAAGCGGCGAGGTGAATGCGTATCTCGGTAAGGGCAGCAAGGTCGCCGGGAAACTCACGTTCGAAGGAACCGTCCGGGTCGACGGTCAGGTCGAAGGTGAGGTCGCTGCGCAGGACACGCTGATCGTCGGAGAGACGGCCATCGTGAACGCGCAGATTCTCGGCAGCACGATCATCATCAAAGGGAAGGTCACCGGCGACATCACGGCGCGCAAGCGCGTCGAGATCAAGGCGCCGGGCAAGCTCTTCGGCAACGTCACCACGCCCTGCCTGATCATCCAGGAAGGCGTGATCTTCGAAGGGCACTGCTCGATGGGCGGCGCCGACGCTGCCAAGGGCAAGGTGACGCCCTTCCAGAAGGACGATCGCGCCGCCGACGGGATCGGGCCCAAGGTCGTGCACACCGAGGCAGTGAAGTAGTTTCCTCCGGCGACGGGTAGTGGACGTCCCCAAGCGGCCGGCAGCCGCCGGCCGCATTCCTGAGCAGAACGCAATGAGAATGATGTCGACGAGAGGCGCGCGCGCCGCGCGCCACCCGAAGGACCGGGAATAGATGATCAAGCTGCCGCCGGACTGGACGTTCGTCGTCCAGGTCATCGCGTTCATCGTGTTCTGGCAGCTGATGCGCTGGGCGGTGTTCGTGCCGGCGCAGCGCGTGCTGAAGGCGCGTGCCGAGCGAACGACCGGTGATCGTGCGCGCGCCGACGCGCTCCGCGCCGAGGTCGGGACGATCACCGCCAACGTCGAGGCTCAGCTCGCCGAGGGGCGGCACGAGGGCATGCGCGCCGCCGACGGGATCCGTCGCGCCGCCGAGGCCAACGAGCAGACCATCCTCGGACGCTATCGCGACCAGGCGCTGGCGCTGCTGGAACGTGAGCGCGCCGCAACCGCGACGCAGGTCGCCGCCGCGCGCGCGCCGCTCCAGGCCGAGGCCGAGCGCCTCGCCGGCAGCGTGGTCGCCAAGGTCCTGGGACGCTCGGCATGAGCCGGGACGCCCTACGTGCCGCCGCTGCGCTCGCGAGCCTCGGCATCACGACGGCCGCACCGGTCCTGGCGGCGGAAGAGGCCGAGGAGGGTCACCACGGCGAGCACGAGCACGCGCCGGGGATCGGCGATCTCGTCTTTCCGGCGATCAACTTCGCGCTCTTCAGCGTCATCCTCGTCAAATACGTCGTCCCGGCGCTGCGTGACTACCTGCGCCGCCGCGCCAGCGACATCACGGAGGCCGCGGCGTCCGCGCGCACCGTGCTGCAGGAGGCCGAGGCCGCGATGGCCGCGGTACGCGCGCGCATGCAGGGCGTGGCGGGCGAGCGCGAGGGCATCCGCAACGATCTCGTCGCCGCGGCGACGCGACACGCCGAGCGCGTCCACGAGCAGGCCGAGGTGACCGGCAAGCGCCGGGTGGCCGACGCCGAGCTCGTCGCCGAGCAGGAGCGCCGCCGCGCGCTGGCCGAGGTGCGCGCGGAGATCGCGGCCACCGCGACGTCCCTGGCGGAGTCGCGCCTGCGGAAATCGCTCTCGGGCGACGATCAGCGCACCTTCGTGCAGCAATTCCTGAAGGACGCGCCCAGGCAATGAGGGTCGATACCGTCGCACGCCGTTACGGGCGTGCCATCTTCGAGCTCGCCGACGAGCAGGGCTCGATCGACGCCATCGGCACGGCGCTCGCGACCGCGGCGTCGCTGGTCGGGGATCCGCGCCTCGCGCAGGTGCTCATCGGGCCCGTGCCGCGCGAGCAGAAGCACGCGCTCCTGCGTGGCATCAGCGACGACATCGGCGCGCCGCCGGTGTTCCGGGATCTGCTGCTGGTCCTGGCCGAGCATGACCGGCTCGATCACGTTGCCGCGATCCGCGCGGTGTTCGACGCGCTCGTCGATCGCAAGCGCGGCCGTACGCGTGCCAAGGTGCGCAGCGCCACCGCGCTCGCGCCCGACCTCCTGGCCGACCTGACGCGTGTGTTCGGTGGCATTACGGGCAAGGAGGTCGTGCCCGAGCTCAGCGTCGACCCGGAGCTGCTGGCCGGCGTCATCGTCGAAGTCGACGGACGCACGTATGACGGCAGCCTGCGCACGCAGCTCGGCAAGCTTCGCCAGCAGATGGCGAGCGGCAGCTAACCGGAACGGAGAGGCGAGGTATGGAGATTCGAGCCGCTGAGATCAGCGACGTCATCAAGAAGCAGATCGCCGAGTACAGCCGCGATCTCGAGGTTCGCGAGACCGGCGTGGTGCTCTCGTGCGGTGACGGCATCGCGCGCATCTACGGCCTCGACAAGGCCGCGGCGGGCGAGCTCCTGCAGTTTCCGCACGACGTCTACGGCCTGGTCCTGAACCTCGAAGAGGACAACGTCGGTGCCGTGCTCTTCGGCGAGGTGCAGGCCATCGGCGAGGGCGCCGAAGTGCGGCGCACCGGCCGCATCGCCGAGGTGCCCGTTGGGCCGGGCCTGCGAGGCCGCGTCGTGAACGCGCTCGGTCTGCCGATCGACGGCAAAGGCCCGATCGCGTCAACCGAGACGCGCCGCATCGAGCTCAAGGCGCCGGGCATCGTCGCCCGCCAGCCCGTCAAGGAGCCGCTGCAGACCGGCATCAAGGCCGTCGACACGATGATCCCGATCGGTCGCGGCCAGCGCGAGCTGATCATCGGAGATCGCCAGACCGGCAAGACCGCGGTCGCTCTCGACACCATCGTCAATCAGCGCGGCGGCGACGTCACCTGCATCTACGTCGCGATCGGCCAGAAGCGCTCGACGGTCGCGCAGGTGGTCGAGAAGCTCTCGCGGCTCGGTGCGATGGAGTACACGACGGTCGTCGCCGCGACGGCATCCGAAGCGGCGCCGCTGCAGTTCATCGCGCCGTACTCTGGCTGCGCGATGGGCGAGTACTTCCGGGACAACGGCCAGCACGCGCTCCTAGTGTACGATGATCTCTCGAAGCACGCGGTCGCGTACCGCCAGCTCTCGCTGCTGCTGCGCCGTCCGCCCGGCCGCGAGGCGTTCCCCGGCGACGTCTTCTATCTCCATTCGCGCCTCCTCGAGCGCGCGGCGAAGATGAGCAAGGAACGCGGCGGCGGGTCGCTCACGGCGCTGCCGATCATCGAGACCCAGGCCGGCGACGTGTCGGCGTACATCCCGACCAACGTCATCTCGATCACCGACGGGCAGATCTACCTGGAGAGCGACCTCTTCTACTCCGGCGTGCGCCCGGCCGTGAACGTCGGCCTCTCGGTGTCGCGCGTCGGCGGCGCGGCGCAGATCAAGGCGATGAAGCAGGTCGCGGGCACCCTGCGCCTCGACCTCGCCCAGTTCCGCGAGATGGCGGCGTTCGCGCAGTTCGGCTCCGACCTCGATGCCGCCACGCAGAAGATGCTGGCGCGCGGCGCGCGTCTCGTCGAGGTGCTGAAGCAGCCGCAGTTCAAGCCGCAGCCGGTCGAGCGGCAGGTACTCATCGTGTACGCCGCCACGACCGGCTACATCGATCAGATCCCGGCCGACGCCGTCGGCCGCTACGAGAACGACCTCTTCGAGTTCGTCGACGCCAAGCGTCCCGAGCTGCTGAAGACGCTGCGCGAGAAGCGCGAGCTCACGAACGACGTCAAGGAGGCGCTGAACGGCCTGCTCGACGAGTTCAAGGGACGCTTCGCGGCCTAGGAATCGATGGCGAGCCTCAAGATCATCCGCAAGCGGATCACCTCGGTCCGCAGCACGCAGCAGATCACCAAGGCGATGAAGATGGTCGCCGCGGCGAAGCTGCGCCGTGCGCAGGAGGCCGTCATCCGGTCGCGCGCCTACAGCGAGAAGCTGCGGGAGGTCGTCGCCAACCTGGCGTCCGAGCCGAGCCTGCGCGAGCATCGTCTGGTGAAGGCGCACGCGGTGGAGGCGCCGCGCGTGCTGCTCATCCTGCTCACTGCCGACCGTGGCCTCTGTGGCGGCTTCAACGCCAACCTCATCCGCCAGAGCGAGATCTTCCTGGGGCGCCACGGCGCGACGCCGTCGCTCGTCGTCGTCGGCCGCAAGGGCTTCGACTTCTACAAGAAGCGCGCGACGCCGATCCGCGAGCAATACGTCGGCATCGCGGGCCGGCCGCTCGTCGAGATCGCGCGCGAGCTCGTCGCCCGCGCCGTCACCCTCTTCGTCGAGGACGAGGTCGACGAGGTGCATCTGCTGTACAGCCAGTTCCGCTCGGCGCTGTCGCAGGTCCCGACGATCGAGCGGCTGCTGCCGATCGAGACCCCCGCCGAGATCGACAACCCGCGCGAGTATCTCTTCGAGCCGAATCGCGAGGGCGTCATCGAGGATCTCCTGCCGCGCTACGTCGAGGTGAAGATCTTCCAGGCGCTGCTCGAGTCGATCGCCAGTGAGCACGGCGCCCGCATGACGGCCATGGAAAGCGCCACCCAAAACGCCAGCGACATGATCGAGCGCCTCACGCTCGAGATGAACCGCGCCCGGCAGGCCACGATCACCAAGGAGCTGATGGAGATCGTCGGCGGCGCGGAGGCGCTGAAAGGCTGATGCCCCCGCTTCAACTGGGCTGATCAGGAGGAGTCACGTGGCAACGAACGGCACCGGCAACATCGGACACATCGCGCAGGTCATCGGGCCCGTTCTCGACGTCCATTTCGAGAGCGGCGAGCTGCCGCAGATCTTCAACGCGCTGCTCGTCACCAACCCGGCGATCGACGATCGCGCGGACAACCTCGTCGTCGAGGTGGCACAGCATCTCGGCGAGCGCACGGTACGTTGCATCGCCATGGACTCGACCGACGGCCTGGTGCGCGGCATGCAGGCGCGCGACACCGGCGCCCCGATCGCCGTACCGGTCGGCGAGGGCACGCTCGGGCGCATCATCAACGTCATCGGCGAGCCCGTGGATGAAGGCGGCAACGTCCCGTTCACCAAGCGCTACCCGATCCACCGCGAGCCGCCGCCGTTCGTCGATCAGGAGACGGAGGTGCAGGCCTTCGAGACCGGCATCAAGGTCGTCGACCTGCTCGCGCCCTACGCCCGCGGCGGCAAGATCGGCCTCTTCGGCGGCGCCGGCGTCGGCAAGACGGTGCTCATCCAGGAGCTGATCAACAACGTCGCCAAGCAGCACGGCGGCTACTCCGTCTTCGGCGGCGTCGGCGAGCGCACGCGCGAGGGCAACGACCTCTGGCTCGAGATGAAGGAGTCGGGCGTCATCAGCAAGACGGCGCTCGTCTATGGCCAGATGAACGAGCCGCCCGGCGCCCGCGCCCGGGTCGCGCTCACCGCCCTCACCGTCGCCGAGTATTTCCGCGACGAGGAGGGCAAGGACGTGCTCCTCTTCATCGACAACATCTTCCGCTTCACCCAGGCCAACTCCGAGGTGTCCGCCCTCCTCGGCCGCATGCCGTCGGCCGTCGGCTACCAGCCGACGCTCTCGACCGACCTCGGCGAGCTGCAGGAGCGCATCACGTCCACCAAGAAGGGCGCGATCACGTCAGTGCAGGCGATCTACGTCCCCGCCGACGATCTCACCGACCCGGCGCCGGCGACCACCTTCGCCCATCTCGATGCGACGACGGTGCTCTCGCGGCAGATCGCCGAGCTCGGCATCTATCCTGCCGTCGATCCGCTCGACTCGACGTCACGCATCCTCGATCCCGCCGTCGTCGGCGAGGAGCACTACAAGACGGCGCGTGCCGTGCAGGAGATCCTGCAGCGCTACAAGGATCTGCAGGACATCATCGCGATCCTCGGCATGGACGAGCTATCGGAGGACGACCGCCTCACCGTCGCCCGTGCGCGCAAGATCCAGCGCTTCCTGTCGCAGCCGTTCTCCGTCGCCGAGACCTTCACCGGCCGTCCGGGCAAGTACGTCAAGCTGAAGGACACCATCAAGGGCTTCCAGGAGATCGTCGACGGCAAGCACGACGGGATCCCCGAGCAGGCCTTCTATCTCCAGGGCACGATCGAGGACGTCCTCGAGAGCGCCAAACAGATGGCCGCCTGAGCCCGTTCCGCGATGGCCACGAGCTTTCGACTACGTGTCGTCACCCCCGAGCGCCAGCTCGTCGACGAAGACGTCGAAGAGGTTACGGCGCCGGGAGCCGCCGGTGAGTTCGGCGTCCTGCCCGATCACATTGCGTTCCTCACCGTCCTCGCGCCGGGACGCCTCGTCTACAAGAGCGGCGGGCGTCGTACCGTGCTCGCGATCTTCGGCGGCTACGCCGAGGTCGTCGACAACGTCATGACCGTCCTCGCCGACGGCGCCGAGCCCGTTGCCGAGATCGACGCGGCTCGCGCCGAGGCCGTCCTGCGCGACGCCCAGGCGCAGCTCGCGGCGCTCGACCCCAGCGCCCCCGAAGCCGCGATCGCCAAGCGCGCGGCCGACGAGTCGGCGGCGCGCCTCGCCGCGGTCGCGCAGGGTTAGGGCGACGGTCCGACTCCCCGGGCCGTCCGCTCACCGACCGGCGCGCTGCGCGGGCGCGTCCCGCCGCAAGAGTCGCAGGAGCGGCCGCTCGAGGCCGTAGTACCAGGCGGCTGCCACCGCGAGGACGACGCCGTAGACGGGGACGAAGGCCCACGCCGTGGTTTGGTACCCGACCAGCGTGAACCCGAACCAGAGCGCCCCCTCGTGCGTCAGGTAGATCGCGTAGGATGCGGTACCCGGCCACGCGAGAATCGCGTGATGGTGGCGGACGTCGGGATGGCTGCGATCCCACGCGACCGCGGTCCACACGACGGGGGCCCACGCCAGCGGCCAGAGAATCTCCAAGAGAAAATCGTTCCCGCGTGACCACACGAGAAAGGCCGTGTAGCCGACGACGGGAACGATGGCCGCGAGACCCGCGCGCAGCGACGACCGATGCACGGCACGGGTCTGCACGAGCTCGCCGAGCACGGTTCCGAGAATGAGGCCCAAGCTATTGGTCGAAGCGTACCAAGGGCCCGCCGCAATGTGTTGCGAGGCGAGGTTGGCCGCGCCGCCATAGACGATGCAGCCGACCCACACGATCGCCGCGACGATCCACGCCGTGCGGCCGACGAGCACGTAGGTCACCGCGAAGGCGGCATAGAACCACCACTCGTAGTAGAGTGTCCACGCCACGGGAACCAGGTCCACGTTTTCCGTCGTCGCGTTCGCCCACAGGAACTCGGGCGTCATGTCGGGCGTGGGCCCGCCGCCGAAATGCAACGCCGCCCCCGCCGGCCAGGCGACGAAGAGTGCGGCGCTGACGAGGACGAGCAGCCAATAGATCGGCACGGTGCGGGCGAAGCGCGCCCACAGGAAGCGCGCCGCGGGGCGCGGGCCGTGCGCCTGCTGGCTGACCTGCACCATCAAGAATCCGGAGAGCACGAAGAAGAGGTAGACGCCGCCGTACCCGAAGTGGAACGCCCACAGCTCACCGGGCCAGGCGGCGTCGATCCGGTTCGGACGCCAGAGATGGCCGTGCAGCAAGACGACCGCCAGCGCCGCGACGCCTCGCAGCACGTGGAGGGTCGGGTACCAGCTGTGTGGGCTCGTGGTGGAGGCCGCGCCCGGGCCGCTCGCCCGCATGCTCAGCCGTTGGCGGGCGGCGGCTCCTCGGGCAGACGCAGGTTGCGGACGACCTGACCGACACGGCCGAGCGGCGGCAGCTCGCGGCCGTCGATCGAGACCGTGATGCCGCCGGCGTTGCCGACCGTGAGCGTAAAAGCGCGCGCCGCGGTCCAGCTGCGGGTCTCGCCAGGCTGCAGGATGATGTTGCGCTTCGGCTCGTCGTCGATGCCGAGCGAGAACCAGGTCTCCTGCGCGGCGCTGACGCGCAGCTCGTGCGACCCGTCGGCGGGCGCCGGGGCCGCGGCAACGGGCGCCGCGGCAACGGGTGCGGCGGCCGCGGGCTGATCGGCGCTCGCGACCAGCGGCGCCGGCGCTGCCTCGGCGGCGGCCGGCACGTGCTCGACGACGGCTGGCGCGTGCTCCGCCACCGCGGGTGGTGCGTGCTCGGCGGGAGGCGCGGAGGGGTCTGCCTCGCCGTCCGCCTTCGGAGCCTCGGCCAGCGCGGGCGCAGCCTTCGGTGCCGCCTCGGCAGGCTTCTCTCCCGCGTCCGGACCGGCCTGCTCCGTGTCGCTCCACGTCTCCTCGTCGGTCGCGGCCCGCTCGGGCGCTTGCCGCATGATCACCAGGCTTGCGATCGCGACGGCGGCCAGCACCGCGAGCGCACGCCACGGCGCACGGCGGCGGCCGCGCGTCCGCATTTGCAAGGGCGGAGCGCTCGGCGGCGGCAGCTCCTGTACCTGCCCCAGGAAGTCCGGCAGGAGCTCTTCGGCCGCCAGGCCGAGCGCGGTCGCGTAACGGCGAAAAAAGGGAATGAGGTACAGCTCGTCGGAGATGCCGACGCCCGACGGCGTCGCGCCCTCGAGCAGGTGCGCGTAACGTGCCGGAATGCCGGCCTCCGCAGCAGCCGCCTCGACCGAGAGATCGCGCTGCTCGCGCGCCTGCCGCAGGGTCGCGGCGATGTGGTTGCGGTCGTCCACCCCGGCGCACTGTAGCGACGCGGACGCGCATTCTCCAGTGACGAAATTCATCGGCCCCGGGCGGGCTTGAGTCCTCGGCCGTATCCCACGCGCCGAACCGGCGTTGACACTGCCGGGGGAGGATACTAAACGTTCAGTATGTCCACGCGGCCGCGCGGAACCACCTCGGCCGGCGAGCCCTCCGCCCCTGCCGCGACCCCGAGCGGGGCGCGCGTCGCGGGCAGCGCCCGTAAGGAGCTGATGGCGATCGCCATCGATTGCTTCGCCCACTACGGCTACCAGGGCACGTCGATCGACCGCATCGCCAACGCCGCCGGTGTCACCAAGGGCGCGCTCTACTACCACTTCCGCGACAAGGAAGAGCTGCTCTCCGAGGCCGTGAAGGATCGCATCGACGAGTTCGAGCAGCGCATCGTCGGCGGCGTGTCGCCGGTCACCGATCCCGCCGCGGCGCTGCACGAGATCGCGCGCGTGTGCGTCCACATCGCCACCAAGAACAATCTCCGCCGCTTCATCCTCACCCTGATGGTCGAGGCGCTGGATACCAATCCGCAGCTGTCGCAGTCGTTTCGCCGCATCATGCGCCGCTTTCGCAACTATCTCGCCGGCATCGTGCGCGTCGGACAGGAGCAGGGCGTGTTCCGCACCGACGTCGAGGCAAGCCGCGCGGCGCAGCTCTTCACCAGCGGCGTCATCGGGGCGGAGCTGCAGCATTACCAGGATCCCGAGCGCGTCGATCTCGGCCTCGTCATGGAGAGCGTCATCGATCAGCTCGTCACGTGGCTCAGCGTCGGCGTCGAAGTGGCCCCCGCGGGCAAACGTTCCCACGCAGCGAACGGCGCGCCCGCCAAGCGCGGCGCCCGGCAGATTCGGAAGGAGTCCGCATCATGATCAACTTCGAGCTCGATGAGGAGCAGAAGCTCATTCGCGACACGGTCGTCGGCTTCGCCCGTGACGAGATCCGCCCGCACGCCCGCGAGGCGGACGAGAAGGGCGTGATCCCCGCATCGCTGGTCCAACGCGGCTGGGAGCTCGGCCTCGTCCAGAACATCATCCCGGAGGCCTACGGTGGATTCGGCAGCGAGCACTCGGCGCTGACGGGCTCGGTGGTCGCCGAAGAGCTCGCGTACGGCGACCTCTCGATCGCGATGCACCTGCTGGCGCCGCGGCTCCTCACCGTGCCGCTCGTCGAGCACGGATCGGACGCGCTCAAGCAGAGCCTGCTGCCTGCCTTCTGCGGCGAGGCCTTCGAGCCCGGCTCGGCCGCCGTCATGGAGCCGCGCTTCGATTTCGACGTAACCGCGCCCATCAGCACGCTGCGCCGCGACGGCGACGACTACGTCGTGAGTGGAGCGAAGTGTTTCGTGCCGCTCGGCAGTCAGGCGAAGCACGTGCTGGTGCTGGCCGGCATCACCAACGGCGACGGCTCGGTGCACCCGCACGCCGTCATCGTCCCGCGCGACACACCGGGCTTCAAAGTGGGCGCGCGCGAGAAGAACATGGGCCTGAAGGCCCTCGAAACCACGGCCCTGGAGCTCGACGGCTGCCGCGTCCCGCGCGACCATGTGCTCGCGGCGGGCGATGACGCGGCGATGCGCCGGATGGCCAACCTCTGGCGTGTCGGCATCGCGTCGATGGCGGTCGGCGTCGCGCGCGCCGCGTTCGATTATGCGCGCGACTACGCCAAGGACCGCCGCGCCTTCGGCCAGGCGATCGCGCAGAAGCAGGCAATCGCCTTCATGCTGGCCGAGATGGCGATGGAGGTGGACGCGATGCGCCTCCTCATCTGGGAGGCGGCGTGGAAGCTCGATCGCCGCGAGGACGCGACGCGCGAGGCCTACCTCGCCAAGCGCTACGCGGCAGACATGACGATGAAGATCGCCGACAATGCCCTGCAGGTTCTCGGCGGTCACGGGTACATCCGCGACCATCTCGTCGAGCTCTTCCTGCGCAACGCGCGCGGCTTCTCGACGCTGGAAGGACTGGCGATCGCCTGACGGTGCGCTGGCCTCGGTCCATCCGGTGGCCGCAGGCCACCGCTCAAAAGGAGTAACGACCATGATCGACTTCGAGCTCTCTCCCGACATCGCGGCGACCTACGAACAGCTGCACATGCTGGCGGAGCACGCGATGCGCCCCATCGCACGCGAGTACGACGAGCGCGAACACGAGAAGCCGTGGGACTTCATCAACATGATGTGGCAGCTCTCCCGCTCGTCTGGCATCGGCCCGGGCGCCAGCAAGGACAAGGAGAAGGGCGCCACGGTCGACAGCGAGCGCAACCTGCGCACCTGCGTCGCCGTCGAGGAGCTGTCGTGGGGGGACGCCGGCCTCTATCTCGCGATCCCCGGACCGGGTCTCGGCGGCGCCGCCGTCATGGCGGTCGGCACGCCGGATCAGAAGCAGCGCTTCCTCTCGCGCTTCAAGGGCGACAAGCCGGTGTGGTCGGCGATGGCGATCACCGAGCCGGGCTGCGGCTCCGACAGCGCCGCCATCCAAGCGACCGCGGTGCGCGACGGCGACCACTGGGTGCTGAACGGCACCAAGATCTTCTGCACCAGCGGCCTCATGGCGGGCGACCCGACGAAGTCGAACGGCTTCGTCGTCGTGTGGGCAACCGTCGACCGCTCGGCCGGCCGCGCGGGCATCAAGTCGTTCATCGTCGACGCCGGCACCCCGGGCATGACCATCGCCAAATGCGAGGACAAGCTCGGAATTCGCGCCTCGGATACGGCCACCCTCATCTTCGAGGACTGCCGCATCCCGTTCGACAACATCCTCGGCAGCCCCGAGGTGCCGAAGACGAGCGAGGGCTTCAAGGGCGTCATGGCCACCTTCGACGCCACCCGTCCGATCGTCGCTGCCAGCGCCCTCGGCGTCGGGCGTGCCGCGCTCGATTTCGTGCGCGACGAGCTGAAGAAGCAGGGGGTCGAAATCCGCTACGGCGTCGGACCGCGCAAGCTCACTGCCCTCGAGCGCGACTTCATGGACATGGAGACACAGCTCCAGGCGGCGCGCCTCCTCACCTGGCGGGCGGCGTGGATGATGGATCAAGGCCAGAAAAACAACCTCGAGGCCTCCATGGCCAAGGCCAAGGCCGGGTTCGTCGTGACCCAGGTGACGCAGAAGGCGGTCGAGATCCTCGGGCCACTCGGCTACTCGCGCGAGCTGCTTCTCGAGAAGTGGATGCGCGACGCGAAGATCAACGACATCTTCGAAGGTACGCAGCAGATCAACATGATGATCATCGCCCGCCGCATCCTGGGGTACTCGAGCAAAGAGCTGTCCTGATCGGGCGCGCCGCCGGCGAATTCGTTTTACGGACTCGTTACGTGTGATACTTTTTCCATGAATGGACACGTACCAGGTCATCTCCGACGTTCCGGCGTTCTCGGAGTTCCTGAGCGTCGCCGAGCTCTCCGCGAGCTCGCGCGAACTCGCACGCCGCTTCCCGAAACTCGTGACCTTGCAGACGATCGGCACGTCCCTGGAGGGACGGCCGATCGAGCTGCTGACCATCGGGCGCGGTAAGCACAAGGCCCTGCTGCTCGGCACCCCGCACCCGAACGAGCCGATCGGCACTCTGACCATCGAGTACCTGTCGCGCCGCTTGTGCGAGGACGACGACCTGCGCGAGGAGCTCGACTACACCTTCCTCATCATCAAGTGCGCCGACCCCGACGGCACCATCCTCAACGAGGGCTGGTTCAAGCAGCAATTCTCGCCGCTCACGTACGCGCTGAACTACTACCGCCCCGCGGCACGCGAGCAGATCGAGTGGAGTTTCCCCGTCCACTACAAGACCTTGCACTTCACCGAATCGGCGCCGGAAACGCGAGCCGTCATCTCGGTGATGGACACGCACCGCCCGACCTTCCTCTACTCGCTGCACAACGCTGGCTTCTGCGGCACGTACTTCTATGTCTCCCGACCGCTTCCAGGGCTCTTCCCGCGCCTGCGCCGCGTCGTCGCCTCGCAGGGCCTCACCATGCACCGGGGCGAGCCCGAGGCGCCGTTCATCAAGGCCTTCGAGGAGGGCATCTTCGGCCTCTTCGGCGTGCAGGAGCGCTACGACTATCTCGCGCGCAACCTCGGCGAGGATCCGGCGTCGAGCATCGAGTGCGGCACCAGCTCGGACGACTACCTCAAATCGACGCACGGCGGCTTCACGCTCGTCACCGAGGTGCCGTACTACTTCGACAAGGCGCTGCAGGACTCGTCGCCGGCCGGCCTCACGCGGCGCGAGGCGATGCTGCAGGGGGTGTTCCGCGTCGACTCGATCTACCACGACATCCGCGAGTATTTCGCGATCATCGGCAGCGGCGCGCCGCGCGACCGGCTCTATCGCTCCGTCGACGACTACGTGAAACGCACGCCGAAGCAGATCGCCGCGCTCAAGCGCGAGGTCGAGGCGCCGCAATACGCCCGCGAGGCGACGCGCGCCGAGGCCTTCGACGCCACCGTCTGCCGCGTCTTCTACCACATGCTCTATCTGGGCGAGGTGTACCGCCTCGCCGTGTCGCGCGGCAGCGACGACGTCGTGCGTCTGGTGCGCCGGCGCCTCGAGGAGATCTGCGCGCAGATTGACCACCAGAGCGATCTCGAGGTGCTGCCGCTGCAGAAGGTCGTCGCGGTGCAGGTGGGCGCCGGCCTCCACGCCCTCGCGGCCTGGAAGGAGTTCGGCGGCGCGGCCCGCGCCGAGGGCCGCTGACGTGCCGGACACGACACAGCGGCCCGCCAATCGGCTGATCGGCGAAACCAGCCCCTACCTCCTGCAGCACGCCCACAACCCCGTCGACTGGTTCCCGTGGGGACCGGAGGCGCTGGAGCGTGCGGTGCGCGAGGACAAGCCGATCCTGATCAGCATCGGCTACTCCGCCTGTCACTGGTGCCACGTGATGGAGCGCGAGTCGTTCGAGGACGAGCGCATCGCGGCCCTCATGAACGAGCACTTCGTGTGTATCAAGGTCGATCGCGAGGAGCGGCCCGACCTCGACCACATCTACATGGCGGCGGTGCAGATGCTGACGGGCCACGGCGGCTGGCCGCTCACGATGTTCCTCACGCCGAGCGGTGAGCCGTTCTTCGGCGGCACCTACTTCCCGCCCGTCGATCGCCACGGCATGCCGGCGTTCCCGCGAGTCCTCGCCGGCGTCGCGCAGGCGTATCACGAGAAACGCGACCAGGTGCGGGAGAGCGTCGAGCAGTTGCGCGGCGGTCTCGCGCGCAACGAGCAGCCGCCCCCCGCGACGTCGGATCTTCCGGCCGACCTCGCGGTCGGCGCGGCGCGTGCGCTCACCCGCCACTACGACGCCGAGCACGGCGGCATGGGCGGCGCCCCGAAGTTCCCGAACACGATGGCCTTCTCGCTCTTCCTGCGCGCCTACCACGCGACCGGCGAGGCGAGCTTCAGGACGATGGCGGTCGACACCGTGCACCGCATGGCCGCCGGCGGCATCTACGACCAGCTCGGGGGCGGCTTCCATCGCTACTCCGTCGATGCGCGCTGGCTCGTGCCGCACTTCGAGAAGATGCTCTACGACAACGCGCTGCTCGTACGGCTCGCCCTCGAGGCCTATCAGGCGACGGGCGGCGACGCCGAGTGCCGGCGCGTCGTCGAGGAGACGCTGGCATACATCAGCCGTGAGATGACGCATCCGGAGGGCGGATTCTACGCGGCGCAGGACGCCGACAGCGAGGGCGTCGAGGGCAAGTTCTTCGTCTGGACGCGGGACGAGGTGATGAGCCTGCTCGGCGACGACGCCGGCGAGGTCTTCTGCCGCTTCTACGACGTCACGTCCGAGGGCAACTTCGAGGGCAAGAACATCCTCCATCGCACGATCGACCTGCCGCAGCTCGCCACCCTGACACGGCGCTCGCGCGAGGACGTCACGGCCATCATCGCCGACGGACGGGAGAAGCTGCTGCGCCGCCGCGCCGAGCGCGTGCCGCCGGCGCGCGACGACAAGATCCTCACCAGCTGGAACGCGCTCATGATCGGCGCCTTCGCCGAGGCCGCCAAGGTCCTCGGCCGCGACGACTACCGCGCCGCGGCCGAGCGCGGTCTCGCGTTCGTGCGCACCCGGCTGACGCGCGACGATCGCCTGCTGCGCACGTTCAAGGACGGCGAGGCAAAGCTGAACGCCTACCTCGACGACTACGCCTTCATGTTGAACGCCGCGCTCGACGTCTACGAGGCCAGCTTCGATCTTGCGCACGTGGCGACCGCGCGTGCGCTGGCCGACGTCCTGATCGAGCGCTACGAGGACCACGCGCAGGGCGGGTTCTTCTTCACCAGTGCCGACCACGAGCAGCTGGTGCACCGTCCGAAGCCCTCGTTCGACGGCTCGATCCCCTCCGGCAACGCGGCGGCGGCGCTCGGGCTTCTGCGCCTCTACCACTACGTCGGCGATACGCGCTTCCTCGAGGCCGCCGAGCGGACGCTGCGTTGCTTCAGCGGTGCCATGCAGCAGCAGCCGTTCGGCTTCGCGCACATGCTGGCGGCGGCTGATCTCTACCAGCGCAAGCCGCGCGAGATCGTCGTCGTCGGCCGCGCCGACGACCCCGCGCGCCGCGCGCTGCTGACGCGGCTCCATCAGGAGCTGCTGCCGGACAAGACGATCGTCGCCGTCGAGCCCGACGCGAGCGAGCGCCTGCCGGTCGCCGAGGGGAAGGCGCAGGTCGACGGCCGCACCACGGTCTACGTGTGCCACGCGTACACCTGCTCGGCCCCCGTGACGGACTGGGACGCGCTCGCGCCGCTCCTGCGCTCCGCCTGACCGGCGCCCGCCCGATCGGGGGGCGTGTTGTGCCGGCGCACACCGCCGGAATTGACTAGGTCGCGCTCCGCGAACAGCGTCGGGGTATGGACGCTCTCAGGGAGGTACGGGTCGCGATCCCGCGCTCCGCGTGAGCATGGCCGAGAACATCCAAGTGGGCTACCAGGCGTTCCTCACCGACGGCGGCGAGGAGTTCGGCGCGATCCGCGAGGTCCTG
>Ga0157379_10001417_pt1 | contig 19669 bp, 19 predicted proteins | sample S25metaG_FD_121802 | JGI IMG/M metagenome (GOLD analysis project Ga0157379, IMG submission 121802) | Switchgrass rhizosphere microbial communities from Kellogg Biological Station, Michigan, USA - S2-5 metaG | ecosystem: Host-associated > Plants > Roots > Rhizosphere > Soil | place: USA... | reverse complement strand
GTATTGCTCGCTTAGCGAGCAATACCATGTTGCGGCGGAGGCTAACGTACGGCGAAGCCGGACGTTAAGCGAGTGAAGCGAGCGGCCGGAGCCGCAATTTCCGTATTGCTCGCCTAGGCGGAGGCACGACATGGTCCTTCCCGCACGACGCCTGTCGGCGCGGATGGCGCGGCTGTCGGCTCGCGGGAGTCGCGCGCCGCCTGCCGCGCGTCATGACCACTGCGCACGTTATGATGCGCGCGTCCCTGTTCATGGCGCATGCGCGATGCCGCTGAAACGTACCTTGGCTCTCGTTCCATCGCTGGCCGCGATTCTTCTTTCGCCCTCCGCCGCGCTTGCCGCCGGCGGCATGCAGGCGGGGCTATGGGAGCTCCTGCTGACGATCGACGTCAACGGCCGCGCGCAAGTGATCCCGGCGGCGCGCGAATGCATTTCGCAAACGGATATCGACAGTGGCAACCGGACGCTGCCGCGCCCCGACGGCAATTGCACATTGTCCAACGTCGCGCGCTCGTCCGACCGCGCGACCTACGAGCTCGCCTGCACCAACGACTCGCTCACGACCCAAGGCAAGGCCGACATCCGGTTCGGCGGCGATCGCTATGATGGCAAGGTCGACCTGACCGTTACGGAAAAGAGCGGCAATAGCGCGCCGCTTATCATGACCATCGCCGCGAAGCGTATCAGCGACTGCAGCAAGTAGTTTGTCACTTTTCGCTGGCGTCATTCCCGCGAAGGCGGGAATCCAGCGTCTTTTTCTGTGAACGCCACTGGGCCCCCACCTCCGCGGGGACGACGAGCTTGAGCGTCATTCCGTCGACGGCGCGACCGGATCCGCGTAGGAGTCCGGCATTTCCGGATGCTGGACGCCATACAGGCGCTGGCGGCGCGTCTGCGGCTTCGCGTGCAGGAACCGCTCGAGCTCGAGAAGCGCGCGCCGGTACGACTCGCGCTTGAACTCGATCACCGTCTCGAGCTCGATCCAGTAGTCGTGCCAGCGCCACGCATCGAACTCCGGATGCTCGGAGGCGCGCAGGCTTACGTTGTTGTCACGCCCGACGAGCCGCAGCAGATACCAGATCTGCTTTTGCCCGCGGTAGCTGCCGCGCCACTCGCGCTTGATCCAGTGTTGCGGCACATCGTACCGCAGCCATTCGCGCGTACGGCCAAGAACCTTCACGTGCTGGGGTTCGAGTCCGACTTCCTCGCGCAACTCCCGGTACATCGCCTGTTCGGGCGTTTCACCGGGATTGATGCCGCCTTGCGGAAATTGCCACGAGTGTTCGCGGATCCTCTTGCCCCAGAAAACCTGGTTCTTGCCGTTGACGATCACGATGGCGACGTTCGGGCGATAGCCGTCCCGATCGAGCATCGGTGTCACCCTGATGCAAATAAAGTTGGACCGATTGTTGCACAGGACGCCGCGGGCTGCCAAGCGGCGGCCGTCCTACGACCTTCAGCCGGCGTTGCCGGCCGATTCCACGGGGGTGACCGTCACGTTCAGCGTCCGGTCGCGGCGGACGATCAGCACCTCGATCGGCCGTGCGATCGCGTCCGCGGCGAGCAGACGTTGCAAGGTATCGACGTCCGGAACGGGCGTGCCGTCCATCGTCAGGATGACGTCGCCGCGCGCGAGGCCCGCGATCGCCGCCGGCGATTCGCGCTCGACCGTTTCAATGCGCACGCCGGACTCGCGAGGCAAATCGAAATGGCGCACGATGCGGCGCGGCAACTGCAGTGTCTGTCCGCCCACGCCAAGCCGCGCGCGCCGCACACGGCCGTCGCGGATCAGGGCGATCGCGACACGCTCGGCGGTCGATGCCGCAATGGCGAAACAGATGCCCTGCGCCGCGCGGATGACCGCGGTATTGACACCGATGACGTCGCCGCGCGCATCGACCAGCGGGCCTCCGGAATTGCCGGGATTGAGCGACGCATCGGTTTGCAGCACGTTATCGAGCAGGCGACCGGTCTGCGCGCGCATCGAGCGGCCAAGGGCGCTGACAATGCCCGCCGTTACCGTATGCTCGAAGCCGAACGGACTGCCGATGGCGATCGCGACCTGGCCAACGCGCACGCTGGACGAAGCGCCGAAGCGGATCCATGCGAGGTCGCTCGCCGCCACTTTCAGCACGGCGAGGTCGGAATCGGGATCGTCGCCGACGATCCGGGCGGCCGCCGTGCGCCCGTCCGGCAACGACACTTCGATGGCCGCCGCGCCGCTCGCCACGTGGCTGTTGGTGACGAGATAGCCGTCTGGGGTGATGAGGAAGCCCGAGCCTGAGCCGTGCCCGCCGCGCGCCACTTTTGCGCGCTCGACCCGGACATGCGCTACCGCCGGCGCGACGCGCGCCACGGCGCCCGAGACGGCGCGGGAGTAGGCGTCGAGGAGATCGGCATCCGGCACCGCCGGGGCGGCGGCTGGCGGCTCGTCGCGTGGATAGTCGAGCGGCATAGCCGGCAGATGGCGCCGTCCGATCCGCCTTTCAAGTGCGATGGCGCTCGACCCTGGCTTCCATTACCCTCGATGATTGCAGGTATACCCCTCCGCGGAGTTCGCCTCATGTCGCTGATCGTGACCACCATCCAGGACGACGTCGGTTTCATTACGCTCAACAATCCGGAAAAACGCAACGCGCTGACCGCTGATCTGGTTCGCGAATTCATCGCCGCCCTCGTGCAATTCAGGACGAGCCGCGTGCGTGTCGTGATCCTGCGCGCGCAGCCGGGCGCCGCAGTGTGGTCGGCAGGACATGACATCGCCGAATTACCCGAGGGAGACCGCGATCCGCTGGGTTGGGACGATCCGCTGTGCCATCTGGTGCGCGAGATCGAGGCGTTCGAGGCGCCCTTGATCGCGATGATCGAAGGGACGGTGTGGGGTGGCGCCTGCGAAGTCGCATTCGCGTGCGACTTGATCGTCGCATCGCCAGCGACCACGTTTGCCGTCACGCCCGCCAAGCTCGGCGTTCCCTACAACGTCGCGGGCATGGTCACGTTCCTCAACGCTGCCAATCTGCGGATCATCAAGGAAATGGCGTTCACCGCGCAGCCGATCAACGCGCCGCGCGCCGAGCAGCTTGGCATCGTGAACCATGTCATCCCGTTGCCGGAGCTCGAATCGTTCACGCTCGAATTGGCGCGCCAGATCGCGGCGAACGCGCCGTTGAGCATCGCGGTGATGAAGGAGCAGCTGCGCATTCTCGCCGGCGCGCGGCCGATGTCGCCGCAGGGATTCGAGCGCGTGGAGGGGCTGCGCCGCGTCGTATACGATAGCGACGATTACCGGGAAGGCATTCTGGCGTTCAAGGAAAAGCGCAAGCCGGTGTTCACGGGCCAATAGCAGGAGGTCGAGTGCGGACGACATCGATAGCGATCACGGTGACGGCGTTATGCGTGGCTTTGGCCACACCCTCGGTTGCGCAGAAAATGCTGGCGACCTATCCGACGCTCACGACCTTCGCGGCGCTCCAGGCCGCGCAGGCGGCACTCGCACGCTGCCAGAAAGATGGCTTCACTGTCGCCGCCGCCGTGGTCGACCGCGGTGGCCAGCCGCTGGCGCTGCTGCGCGACAACCTGGCGGGGGCGCACACCAGCCAGACCGCCATCGGCAAGGCGGCGACCGCCGTCAGCTTCCGCATCGACACCTCGGAGCTCGCCGCAACGACGCAAGCGGGCAAGGCCGCCAGCGGGATTCGCGAATTGCCGAACGTCGTCGCGATCGGCGGCGGATTGGTGATTCGGGCGAAAGGCTCACTCGTGGGCGGCATTGGCGTATCCGGTGCGCCCGGCGGCGACGCCGACGATGCATGCGCGAAAGCGGGTATCGCCGCCATCAACGACGCCATCGAGCTCGAATAGTCGTCGCTCAACCCTTCGGGCGCGCGAGCATTGCATTGACGGCGTCGAGAAACTCCGTGAGGCTGATTGGTTTGCCGACGTAGCCATCGAAGCCGGCCTCCGTAATCAGCTTGCGGTCCTGTTGCATCACCGACGCTGTCACCGCGATCACCGGAATCTTCGCCGTCGCGGGATCGGCGCGCAGCACGCGCAACGCATCGATCCCGTTCATCCCCGGCAATTGAATGTCCATCAGGACCAGGTCCGGCTTGTGCTCGAGCGCCAGCGGAATGCCTTCCTCGGCCGTCGTGGCCTCGAGCGTCGTATGGCCCTTGACCTGCAGCACGTCGCGGACCAGCTTCATGTTCCGCGGGTTGTCTTCGACGATCAGGATGAGGCTCATCTATCCCCCACGCTTGCGGTGGCCACTGCGCTCATGTCCGGTCCGGTAGTGTGAAGAAGAAAGTGGATCCCTTGCCCGGCGCACTCTCCACCCAGATGCGCCCACCGTGCAGTTCGACGAACCTGCGGGTGAGCGCCAGGCCGAGGCCGGTGCCCTCCTGTTTGCTCGTGTAGTCGCCGCCGACCTGGCGGAACTCCTCGAACACCGCCTCCTGATCCGCCGCGGCGATACCGATGCCCGTGTCCTTCACTGCGATCACAATGTCGTTCTGCACGCGCGCGGCACTTACGTCCACGCGCCCGCCGTCGGGGGTGAACTTCACGGCGTTGGAGAGCAGGTTGAGCAGGATCTGCTTGAACTTTCGCTCGTCGCCGGTCACCGTGCCGAGCGCGGGCGCGACGTCGAGGCCAAGCGCAATCCCGTGTTTGGTCGCCCGCTCGCGGATCAGCGTCATCGCATCGGCCAATGCCGACGGCAGGTCGAATTGCGAAAGGTCGAGCTCCATCCGACCGGCCTCCACCTTCGACAGGTCCAGGACATCGTTGATCAGATTCAGCAAGTGTTTGCCGGACGAATAGATGTCCTTCAGGTAGTCGTCCTGCTTTTCGTTGAGCTCGCCGAAGAACCGCGCGAGCAACGCTTCGGAAAAGCCGATGATCGCGTTGAGCGGCGTACGCAGCTCGTGCGACATGCTCGCGAGAAACGCCGATTTGTGTTTGTTCGCGACTTCCAGCTCGCGGCTCTTGTCCTGGATCTCGCGGAACAGCCGCGCGTTCTGGATGGCGATCACCGCCTGGTCGGCAAACGTGCGCAGCAGCGCAATGTCCTTGTCCGAGTAGGGACCAGGACTCTCACGCCCGACAAATATCGCGCCGACACCCTTGCCCTCCCACAGCATCGGCGCAACGATCACCGCGCGAAGCCCCTGAGCGTTCCATCCGGCACGGGCGATCGGTGGGACGCTTTCGTCGCGGTCGATGTCCGGATAGTGCAGAACAGCGCGTCGCTCGATCGAAACGCCCGTGGCGGAAGATGACGTGTCGAGGGGGAACGGAAAGATCTGCGCCATGGCGGCCTTTCCCGGTCCATGGTACGCCCCAAGGCGGACAAGGCCGTCGTCGCCTACGAGGTTGATTTGCCCCGTCTTGCCCGCAAACAGCCGCTCGCAGCTCGCTAGAATCGTATCGAACACGGGCGACGTATCCGCAATCGAATTGCTGATCGCGGCGAGAACCTCGCCCGAGGCGCGCTGCTGGTCGAGCGCTTCCTTCGTTTCGTTGAACAGGCGCACGTTCTCGAGCGCGATCGCCGCCTGGTCGCCGAAGGTTCGCAGCAGTGTGATTTCCTCATCGCTGAAGGGCCGCATTTCCTGTCGGCGCAGCAGGATCGTGCCGAACGGCTGCCCCTCGCGCAGCAGCGGCATCACCAGCAGCGTGCGGTGGCCCGATCGCTCGGCGATCTCGGCGCTGAGCGGATACTCGGCGGATTCCGCCAGCATGTCGCGCACGTGAATCGTCCTGCGCTCCAGCAGCGCGCGACCCGACATGGAGTCGCGGTTGATGGGCAGCGCATCGATGCTGTTGGCCGGTTCGGCCGACGGCCCTTTCGACGCCAGGTGCCGGAGCACGTCGCCATCGGTCAGCCAGATCGACGCCGCCGATGCATCGCATAGCCGCACCGCCCGATCGGCGATCGCGTCGAGGACCGGCTGCACATTGGTGGGCGAGCTCGAGATCACCTTCAGGATCTCGCTGATCGCCGTCTGCTTCGCGAGCGCCGCGTTGGTTTCGTTGAAGAGGCGCACGTTGTCGATGGCGATGGCCGCCTGCCGTGCAAACGTTTCGACCAGCGCGACCTGGTCGGGCGAGAACGGCCGCGGTTCGGCGCGCCAGAGCAGAATCGCACCGTACGCACCACCCTCGCGGACCAGAGGAACCCCCAGGATGCAGCGGATGCCTTGCGGCACCGCGGTTTCGCGCGCGTCGGGGAACTCGGTGTCGAATAGCGGGACGAGATCGGGAAGATGCACGGTCGTCCGGTCGAGGGCGGCGCGGCCGCTTACGGAGGTCCTCTTGAGCGGCGTCGGGCCTACGGGGGGAAGCGACCGGTTGTCCGTCGAATACTCGGCCATCGGTCGAAGGAGCTCGCCGTCGATGAGGAGCACCCGCGCGGTCGGCGCATCGCACAAGTGAGCAGCGTGCTCGGCGACCGCGTCGAGCACGGGCTGCACGTCGGTCGGCGAGCTGGAAATGACGCGGAGAATCTCGCTGATCGCCGTCTGCTGCTCGAGTGAATTCTGCAGCTCGCGCGTGCGCTCCTCGACCTTGCGCTCGAGGCCCGCATACGATTCCTTGAGCTGACCCGACATCCGGTTGAAACGGTCGGCGAGCGATTCCAGCTCGTCGCCGGTGCGTACGTCGATCTTCTGATCGAGATTGCCCTCGCCGATGCGCTGAGCACCCTCCGACAGCGTGCGGATCGGCCGGACCATGCCCCGTGCGAGTGCCAGCGCCCCCAAAGCCGAAATCACCAGGCCGGCCAGCAGCAGCAGGCCCGTGCGCAGGATCGATGCGTACAGTTTCGCGTAGACCTCCGTCCTCGGCTGTTCGACGAAGACCTTCCAGTCGAGCGCTTCGATCGGTGCCATCGCCACGAGCACTTCCGTGCCGCCGGAGTCGCGCGAGAGCATTGCCGAATCGCCGAATCCCTGCGCACTCGCAGCGGCCTTCACGTGCGGGAGGTCCGACAGGTTGGTCTTGCGCAACACCAAGCCGATATCGGGATCCGCCACCAGGAAGCCGTTACGGTCGACGACCGATGCCTTGCCCTTGTCGCCGATCTTGATCCGCGACACGACATCCCAGATGAACTTGAGATTGACTTCGGCGATCGTCACCGGCCCGCTGTCGCTGCCCGATCGGACCGAAATCGTCATGTACGGCTCGGTCTCCTTGCGGAAGTACACGGGACCGACCCAGGGTTGGCCCCGCTTCGCGCCCAGAAATGCGGGTTCCTGTGATCGATCCTTGCCGGAACCAATGACATCCATGCCAAGCCGCGAAACCGCGACCTGCTCGTGGCCCGTCGCATCGAGTTGCGAAATGTCGGTCACTTCGGGCACCTGGCGCAGCAGCTTCAGGAATTCGATGCGGCGCAGCTCGACATCGCTGGCGTCGAGTTGCGGAAGCGCGGCATAGGCCAGCTGTTGCTGGATCTGACGGATGTATTGCTCGATGCGCGACGCCGCCGCGATTGCCTTTTCCTGCTGCAGACTGCCCAACGCGGACTTGTGTTCCTGATACGAGAAATAGACGCTGATCGCGCCGGACGCAAGCAGCGCGCCACTGACCAGTGTGAGGATGAGCAGCAGGTATTTGCGAAACAGCCGGCCCTGGCGCGACCGCCGCGTCGCAGCCGGCGTAACCGGATCGGCAGGCTTGTCCGCGAGGATCGCGGGCGCGGGATTGACGCCGTTGCGCATCACTGAATCACCTCGTCGGCGCGCAGCACCAGCGGCGGCGGGATGGTGAGTCGGAGGAACGCGGCTGCTGCGTCCCTGCGTCTATCGGAACCCACGCCGTGACGATGCCGACCAACGGGAGCAAATACCGTCGCCTTGTCACTGAATGACCTCATCCGCACGCACGAGCACGGATTGCGGAATCGTAATGCCGAGCGCGCGTGCGGTCTGCAGGTTCACGACCAGACGGAACTGGCGCGGTTGCTCGATTGGCATGACGGCCGGCTGGCCGCCCTTGAGAATGCGCCCCACATAGTGTCCGGCGTGGCGGAAGATATCCCGGAAATCGGGACCATAACTCATGAGCGCGCCTTCCTGCGCGCTGATTTCGAGCTCGTGCATCGACGGCAACTTGTATTTGAGCGCCGCCTGCGCGTATTCCCGCTCCAGGCCGTTGCGCGTGGAAAGCAGCGTGCCGGTCACGGCCTGGACCTTGGCGTCGACCAGCTGGCGGAATCCGGCTTCGAGCTCTTCGGGCCGGGCGACATGGACCATCACCAGCGTCAAGCCGAGCTTTTTGGCGGCTTCCCTGGTGTGATCCACTTCTTGCGTGCATGCGGTGCGCATCGCTTCGTCGACCACGACACCCACGCGCTTCAAGCCCGGCACCGTTTCCATCAGGAGCTGCAAGCGCTTGGTCGTGAGTTCGTCGTTCATCGTCGTGACGCCGGTCACGCGAGTGCCGGGCCGCGCCAGCGATTTCACGAAATCGAGCTCGATCGGGTCCATGATGGTCGCGATGACGATCGGCGTATTCTTGGCCGCGTACCACGCCGCGGTGGCCATCGGCGTGGCAGGGGCGAAGAAGACATCGACTTTGGCCGCGGCCAGCTCGCGGGCAATCGGCTTGAAGCGGTCCGGGTCGTTGGACGCAGAACGCTTCAGCAATTCCAGATTCTTGCCCTCGACGTACCCCTCGTCGCGCAAGCCCTCGGTGAAGCCCGTGAGCGTCGTCTCGTAATACGCGCCGGCATCCTGCCAGCTCAGGTAACCGACGCGCGCGATGCGGTCCTGCGCCGCCGCCGGAGCCCAGAGTGCACAGGCCAGCACGAGTGCCAACAGAGACTTCATCGACCGCACCCTCACTCGATGACCTTGTGCCGCCACCGTCACGGCGTAGACGAGCGGATGGACGACCAGCGCGCGACAAACGTCCCTTCGGGTCATCTGGATCACCTCATCCGCGGGCCTCATTGCATCGGCTCCATCGAATCCTGGCGTCTCGCAGCGAACTAGCTCTTCGCCGCGCGGTCGGCCGGACCCACGCATCGAAACGCGTGCGCCGGCCGGGCGAACCCGTGCAGCTGCAGCTCGCCCAGATCCTCGGTGTCGACGATCTCACTCACTTCGGCGTAAACGCGCTGCGACATGATGATTTCGCCGGCCTTCGCGTGCTGGCAGAGGCGCGCGGCGAGGTTGGTGACGGTGCCGATCGCGCCATAGTCGATCCGGCCTTCGAAGCCGATGGCGCCCACCGTGGCGAACCCTTGCGCCACGCCGATCCCCAGCCCGAGGTCGACCCCGCGCTTGCGCCAGGTCGTCGCGAGATCGGCTGCCGCGGAGCGCATCGCCAAGGCGAGCGCGATGCCCTTCTCCGCCGCGTTCTCGACGGGCACCGGGTCACCGAGAAATACCATCATCCCGTCACCGGTAAAGCGCTCCAGCGTCGCCTCGTGCGCGAGGACGAGCCGGCCCATCGCGCCGTGGAACGAACCCAGCGTGCGCATCAGCTCTTCCGGTTCCGAGGTTTCCGCGAAGGCGGTGAAGCCGCGCAGATCGGAATACACGACGACGATCTCGCGCCGACGGCTCTTCAGCGGGTCCTCGCCGTTGCCCTCGACGATCAGCTCGGCGAGCTTCGGCGAGAAGAAGCGCTTCAGACGGGACAGCCGCTCGTTTTCCGTAACCTGCTCGGCGACGCGCCGCTCCAGCGTGGCGCTCCAGTCGGCAAGCTGCGCCGCCTGCCGCTGCGTCTGCTCGTGCAGGCGCTTGATCCGGAGCAGCGAGGCGACGCGCGCGAAGAGCTCCGGCTGGTTGATCGGCTTCGAAAGGAAGTCATCGGCGCCGGCGGCAATGCCGTTGATCCGCTCCTGCTGCGGGTCGAGCGAGGTGCAGTGGACCACCGGGAGCAACGCGGTCGCAGGATCGGCACGGATGCGGCGACAGACGTCGTACCCGGACATGCCGGGCATCATGACGTCGAGCAAAACGAGGTCGGGCTTTTCGGACGCGACCTTGACCAACGCTTCCTCGCCCGAGCTGGCGCTGACGACCGCGTAGCCCTTCAGCGTGAGCAGGTCGACCAGCAGCTTGACGTTCTGCGGGATGTCGTCCACTACCAGAATCTTGGCCTGCTCGCCGTCCATGACCGCATGTTACCGAATTCGCGGCCGGGCGGCGCTGCCGACTGGCAGGGGAATACTCGCGGTCACCTGCGGCGCAATTCGCACAGTTCGAGGGGGCTCACCCGCAGGTTCGTCCGGATCAGCGCGCATGACGTGCGCGCGAGGCCCATCGCGGCGAGGGCCGCGGCGCCCTCGTCGCGGTCGGGTGGCACGGCCAGCGCATAGAGCGGGCCGCGATGATCGCGAATCAGCGTCGCGATCGTTTGCTGCAGCTTGTTCTTCCGATCGGGATCGTTGAAGTTGTTGGCCAGGCCGGCGAAGCGCGCGTCGGCAGGAAACGACGGGAGCACATAGGACATGGGTTCAGCGGTGACGAGCAGCACCAGCGCATCCGGCTTGATGGCCGGCATTTCGACGGTCAGAAAGTGATCGTCGAACTTCTGCCGCCACCATGTCGGAAACTTCGCCGTGACGATGACGAGCAGCAGCGCCGCCGCGAGCGCCACCGGCACGCGCTTCTGTGGGACGAGGCGCACCAGCAGGCATACGATCAACGCTCCGCCGAGCAATTCGAGGGGCACGAGGTAGCGAAAGATCCGGTACAGCACCGCCCACGCGACGAATGACGTGACGAAGAACCCGGTGACCAACCGCCAGGCGGCCGGTTTGCCGATCGGTTTGAGCGGCGTGCCGCGAGCACGCAGGTGCCACGTCCAGGCAATGGAGGCCAGCGCCAATGCGTAAAGCAGCGCGGGACGCGCATCGCGGAATTCCGCTTCCGAAACGTAATCCTGCAGCTTCCACAGCAGCATGAACGGAAACACGAGCCATTCGAGCGGGGAAGAGGGACCGAACCGCGTGGCCGCATAGGCGACGGGATCGCCCCACGGCGAGCGAAAGACATCGTTGAAATAGGGAAACAGCGGATTCCCGTAGCGTTCATACATGAGCCACATCCACGGGCCCGCGGTGATGGCGAGGGTCACCGCCATTGCGATGCCCGCAATCAGCGCGGCGCGCACGCGGACTTGCCAGCCGCCGCCTGCCGCGAGCAGCCCGCCGACGAGCCCGACGCAGTAGATCGACCCGGTCAGCTTGAGGCCCGCGGCCGCGCCGACCAGCGCGCCCGCCGCGAGCAATGTCCGTGCGGAAGGCGCGGCGCCGTCGCGCACCAGCAGCCAGAGCGCGGCCATCACGAAGGCCGCGGGGTACCAGTCGTTCATCGTGAGACCGATGAGACTCACCGGCATCGGTGCGGTGACGCCGATGGCAATGGCGGCGACGATCGCCCGGCCGCGCACGCCGATGGGCGCGTCGGCGAACAACGTTGCGACGATCCGCGCGAAGAAGTACCACGCGATGCCGGTGGGTATCGCGAGCGCGAACGCGATCAGCCGCGGCGGAACGTCCGCGGCGAGCAGCGCGTAAAACGGAAGGTCGAGGAGCGGGCTGTAGAACGATTGCAGTTGCGCGGGCGCCCAATCGAGGCCGAACCGGTTGTGCACGAACGCCCACGCGTTATACAGGTGGTAGTTCTGCAGGTCCCAGTTCGAGTCCTGGCGCAATGCGATCGACGCGATTCCGGCGAGCACGATCGCCAGCGCGACACCGAGCCACGGCCGTGCCTTCGTTGGCACCCTGACGTTGAGTGTTTCATAGCGGGATGCCATTGGCGTTAGGTCCGTCGTCGTCCCCGCTGGAGCGGGAACCGGCGTCGGTGAGCGAAGACGCCGGGGCATGCGCGCGAGCGCATGCGCTTTCGCGGGGGCGACGGAGGGGGGCGCGGGTGCGCTATGCTGCAATGGAACGGGCAATTTCTCAAGCGTGGTGCAGACAGATTTCGCCTCGCGACGCGCCGCCGTCCTACAAGATATTCAGAGGGCGCGGACTGGCACAGCGCGAATAGGCCGCTAGTCTCCGATCGTGAATGCCTTCCATCACAACGTCCATCGGCTTGACCTGCCGCCCCCCGAGCGGACGCCGCGGTTCGGTGCGCTGCGGAATGCGGGGAAGCTGATCAGCCAATCGGTTTCAGCCTGGATCGACGACGACGCGCAAAGCATGGGCGCCGCCATCGCGTATTACACTATTTTTTCGATCGCACCGCTGCTCGTTATCGTCATCGCGATCGTGGGCCGGATCTTCGGCGCCGATGCGGTCCATGGCGAAGTGGCGAATCAGCTGCAAGACCTGATCGGCAAGGACGCCGCGCTCGCCGTCCAGGCGCTTATCGCGGAAGCCGCCCAGCCCGCGCAAAACGCGATTGCCGCCAGCATCGGCGCGTTGCTGCTGATCTTCGGCGCGACCACCGTGTTCGCGGAGGTGCAGACGGCGCTCGATCGCATCTGGCAAGTGCCGCCTTCGCCCACCGAGCGCGGATGGCTGCGGCTCGTGCGGACGCGACTGCTTTCGTTCGGCCTCGTGCTGGCGCTCGGCTTCCTGTTGCTGGTCTCGCTGCTGTTCAGCGTAGCCGTGGCGGCCCTCGGCACCTGGTGGAGCGCGCGGATGGGGGGCTGGGAAACCATCCTGCAATTGCTCAATCTGCTCGTGTCTCTGCTCGTGACGACGGGTCTGTTCGCAATGATCTACAAGCTCATGCCACGGGCCAGGATCGCGTGGCGTGACGTGTGGATCGGCGCGGCGGTGACCGCGTTGATGTTCGAGATCGGCAAGCTCCTGATTGCCTTGTACGTCGGCAAGAGCGGCATTGCGTCGACCTTCGGCGCCGCGGGCTCATTGGCTGTCGTGCTGGTCTGGGTCTACTACTCCGCGCAGATCTTCCTGCTCGGGGCCGAGTTCACGTGGGTATATGCGCATCACGGCGGTTCCCGCGCCGGCCAGACTCTCCCCGTGGCACTGCGCGATGGCGAATCGCAACAGCCGTCGCCCGCGATGTAGGACGCGTCCGTCGCCCGCTTCCCTCGCCTCCCTACAGCCGTTTCGGACCCCAAGAGTATCTTCGCTGGCGCACGCTCGCTAATTTGGTGGTCTTCACGCCACCAGCAGGCCAACCTGGCACCCGCGACGAAGGAGAGACGCCATCGTGCTGCTCTGCCCCGACGATCTCGAGCCCTGTCGCCGCGCAACCTGCGGTCGCGGGCGGTGCGAACGCACGGCCGAGGCACCGCTCATCGCTTGCTGGGAATGCGGAACGCTCATTGCCGGGCATGTGGTGGCGCGCTATTGCGTCGAGTGCGTCAGCCGCTATACCCCCGCCCCCGCCGTTGAGGAAGGACTCTAGCCATGGCACGCGCGCTTTGGAAGGGTGCAATCCAGTTCGGGCTCGTCAACATTCCGGTGGAGCTCTATCCGGCCGAAGATCGCAAGTCGTTCAAGTTCTCGATGCTCGACAAGCGCGACCTCTCGCCGGTCGGCTACAAGCGCTACAGCAAGAAAAGCGGCAAGGAAGTCGAGTGGTCGAACATCGTCAAGGGCTACGAATACGAAAAGGACCAATACGTCGTGCTGTCCGACGAGGACTTTCGCCGTGCCAACGTGAAGGCGACGCAGACCATCGACATCCAGGCGTTCGTGCCGGCGGACGAGGTCCCGCTCGAATATTTCGAAACGCCCTACTATCTCGCCCCCGGTCCCCGTGGCCAGAAGGTCTACGCGCTGCTGCGCGAAACGCTGCGGGCCACCAAGCGCATTGCCATCGCGCAAGTCGTGATTCGCACGACGCAGCACCTTGCCGCGGTCGTCGTGCGTGACCGTGCGCTGATGCTCAATACGCTGCGGTATCCCGACGAGTTGCGGGAAGCGAGCGGCCTCGACCTGCCTGCCGAAGGCCTGAAGGCGGCGGGTGTCTCGCCGAAGGAAGTCGAGCTCGCCAAGCGGCTGGTCGACGACATGACCGAGCCTTGGAAGCCGGGCGAATTCAAGGATACCTACCACGAAGACCTGATGGCGCGCATCAAGGAAAAGATCAAGCAGGGACAGACCAAGGAAATCACGGCGCCGTCGAAGGAAGGAGAGGAACGGCCGCGCGCGCAGGTCATCGATCTGGCCGATCTCCTGAAGCAAAGCCTCGCCAGGAAGGGGGGCGCGAAGCCCGCCGACCGCAAAGCGGCCACGACGCGCGCGAAGCCCGCATTGCGCGTGGTGCCGGCGTCGCGCGCCGCGGCCAAGACCGCAGCCAAGCGCAAGCGCGCCTGACGCGAAGCGGCGGCGCAGGTCGATCGCCATGGCACTGGAGAAATATCGGGCCAAGCGCAACTTCAAAGTCACTCCCGAGCCGCGCGGCAAGGTCGTCCGCAAGGCCAAGAGTTCGCTGTCGTTCGTGATCCAGAAACACGCAGCCAGCCATCTGCATTACGACTTCCGGCTGGAATTGAATGGCGTCCTTCTCAGCTGGGCAATTCCCAAAGGCCCGAGTCTCGATCCGGCAGACAAACGGCTCGCCATGCATGTCGAAGACCATCCGCTCGAATATGGCGGCTTCGAGGGCGTGATCCCTGAACGTCAATACGGCGCCGGCACGGTCATGCTGTGGGACCGCGGTACGTGGGAGCCGAAAGGCGATCCGGTCGCGGGCTACGCCAAAGGTCATCTCAAGTTCGAGCTGCACGGCGAAAAGCTCGAGGGTGGCTGGACGCTGATCCGCACGCACGGCAGCAAATACGGCGGCAAGACGGGCGACCAGGCGTGGCTGCTGATCAAGGAAAAGGACGAGTACGCGCGCACCGGCGGACCGTCCATCGTGGAGACCGCGCCGAACAGCGTCACGACCAGACGCAATCTCGACGAGATCGCGGCCGCGCGTAGCCACGTCTGGCAATCGAAACTCTCGGTAAAGGAAAACGTGAAAGCAGGCGCCGTTGCCGAAGCCGGGCCTGCCGCAAAGAAGAAAGGCCGCGGCGCATCCAATACGATGCCGGAAGGTGCGAAGGCGGCCAGCCTGCCCGCGATGCTGTCGCCGATGCTCACGACATTGGTCACGAGCGCTCCGTCCGGTCCGGACTGGCTGCACGAGATCAAATACGACGGCTATCGGATGCTGTGCAGGATCGAGAAAGGCAACGCGCGCCTCTTCTCGCGCAACGCCAAGGACTGGACGGCGACATTCGCAGGCATCGCCGCCGATCTCGTCAAGCTGCCCGTCCGAACCGCGTGGGTCGACGGTGAAGTCGTGGTCATGGATGCCGCAGGCCGCACCAGTTTCCAGGCGCTGCAAAATGCGTTGGCGTCAAGAAACGCACCGCTATCGTTCTTTGCGTTCGATCTTGTCTATGTCGATGGCTATGACTTGCGCAAAGTGACATTGACCGAACGCAAACGGCTGTTGCGCCGCATCGTCGGCGATGGCGTTGGCGCGATTCGCGTCGGACCGGAAGTCCAGGGTCACGGCGATGAATTCTTCAAGCAGGCCTGCTCGCTGAGCCTGGAAGGCGCCGTGTGCAAGCGCGTCGACTCGCTCTACCACGACGGCGCGCGCACGCGGGACTGGGTCAAGGTGAAATGCACGCGCCGGCAGGAGATGGTGATCGGCGGGTTCACCGAGCCGCAAGGCGCCCGCACCGGCTTCGGTGCATTGCTGCTGGGCATCTACGACCAAGGCAAGCTTCAGTACGCGGGCAAGGTCGGGACCGGCTTCGACGACCGCACGCTCACCGCGTTGTACAAGGTCCTCGTCAAGCTGGAGCAGAAGGAGCCGCCTTTCGTGAATCCACCGCGGGGCTACGAGGCCAAGGGCGCCCATTGGGTCAAGCCCGAGCTCGTCGCCGAAATCGCGTTCACGGAATGGAGCAACGACGGGGCGCTGCGCCATCCATCGTTCCAGGGGCTGCGCACCGACAAGAAGGCGACCGAGGTGGTGCGCGAAGAGGCGCAACCGGCGCCTTCGCGCGCAGCCTCTGCTCCCAAGACCACCAAGACGGCGGCGGCCAAGAAGACGGAGGCCACGATGGTTGCCGGCATCGCTATTTCGCACCCGGAGAAACTCTACTTCCCGGAAGCCGGGATCACCAAGGTCGACATCGCGCAATACTACGAGCGCATGGCATCGCGAATCCTGCCCCACATCAAGGGTCGCCCGCTCGCGCTGGTGCGCTGTCCCGACGGCTGGAACAAGCAGTGCTTCTATCAAAAGCACGCCGACAAGAGTGTCAACCCCGCGGTCGCTCGCATCGAGGTACCGGAAGGGGGCGGCAAAGCGATGTACATGGGCGCGGCAAGCGCCAAGGCGCTCGTTGCGCTCGTCCAATGGGGCGTGCTCGAATTACACCCGTGGGGCTCGCGGCAGCCACGGCTCGACCGTCCCGATCGACTGATCTTCGATTTCGATCCCGACGAAGGCGTGACGTGGAAGGATTTGGTCACCGGAGTCGAGCTGTTGCGCGCGCTGCTGGGCGAGCTCGAGCTCGAAGGCTTTCTCAAGACGACCGGTGGCAAGGGACTCCACGTCATCGTCCCAATTCGCACGACGCTCGATTGGGACCAGGCGAAAGGCTTCACGCGCGCCGTCGCCGACTTCATGGTGAGCACGTTCGGCGACCGCTTCACGGCGACGGTCTCCAAGGCGAAACGAAAGGGCAAAGTCTTCGTCGATTATCTGCGCAACGCCGAAGGGGCCACCGCCGTTGCGCCGTACGCCGTTCGCGCGCGCGCCAATGCGCCGGTCTCCATGCCAATCGCGTGGGAAGAGCTTGCGAGCGACGTCCGTTTCGATCATTTCAACGTCCGCAACGCGCAGGACCGCCTGGCGAAACAAAAACGCGACCCGTGGCGCGACTTTGAAACGACTCGGCAGACCATCACCAAAGCCCACGGCAAGCGCGTTGGATTTGCCCTCTGACAGGCTGTAGAAAATCGCGCGCTCACCTCATGCTCAGCCCATTTCGAGCGTAGCGAGAAATCTGCCAGCGAAGGAAATCAGTGTTTGCCAAAAATGATTCTCGCTTCGCTTCGGAATGAGGCGGCGAGCAGGATTTGTCGGGGCTTTTCAACAGCCCGCTGACGTAATCGCATCGTCTCAGTGCACGGCCTTCGGATTCGCTCCGGTGCCGGTTCCGGAGCCGTCCCCGAAGGCCCCGCTGTCGATGGATTGCGGCCGACTTCGTAGCCAATTGGCTTACAGGGCTTTCGGAGTTGACCTACTTTCCCGGCTCGGCTCAGGGACTAGGGTGAAGCTTATCGTGTTCCGTGCGCCGGCGAGTCCGGTCGAAGGAGCAAGTGATGAGTGCTTTCCTATGGTTCATGCTGGGTCTTTCGATAGGCAGTTGCGTCGGATTCCTGCTGTTTGCTTGCCTTCAGGTTTCGCGGGATTCCACGCGTTTGGCCGAGAGGCAATGGTCCAAGCTGGATGCCGACGGCAAGATGACCAAGTCCCTTTCGGCGCGGAACTCCCGCTACCGCGTCGGTGCAGCCGGTTGCTGACGTCGCTCCTGCGCGACTCGGCACGCGGTACCCGGTGCTGATTTAACCGCACGCCCCATGGACGTCGAGGCCGGAGGCTCCCGGTCTCGTGCATTGCGGCCAATCGGGGTATAGTAGTGTATGTGCGGTATCGTACAAACTCCGTTCGGTTACGCACATTACGTTCGATCCCGGCTGGGCGCTCGCCCGGCCCGGGCACGGCGGCGTTGTTCATAGGCCCCCAATCGCTGTCACATCGATAGCGCGCAGGAACTTGTGACAGGGCCATAACCGAGAAACCCTCGGGGGATTGCCGCCCCGTCGAAACAGGCGCCAAGGCAGGCGCCGGGACGTTGAAAATGGAACTCGTACCGTCCGTTCTGATTGCATTTTCCGTTGGCGTTTACATGGGTGTGTTGGTGATGTGCATCATGTTCCTGGCCAAGGCGGAGGACGCCGCACCGGGGAGCGGCGACTGAACAATCTGCGTTTGCGCCGACGATGTTGGTGGCGAATGTCGTAGCGAGCGCGCGAACAACATCGGACACCCGCAGCAATTTCCGCGGCTGATCCTGGCCGCGTCCAGCGGGCGCAGTCGTCACCGACGGGGATCGCTCGCTGGACGGGTCAAAGCGTCGCTTTGTGCCGGCAGCGGAACGAGCCGTCTCCGGTGGCATGATTACGTTTCCTCGATTTCTCCCTGTCGTCTCGTAACGGGGATGACACGTATCGATGCCACCGAACGTCAAGGCCACGAAGCAGACCGCAATCTCCGATAACGAGATCGAATGGACGGCGATCCGCGCGCAAGGCGCCGGCGGACAGAACGTCAACAAGGTTTCCTCGGCCATCCACCTGCGCTTCGACATCGCGGCCTCGTCGCTGCCGGAGGAGGTGAAAGCGCGGCTGCTCGCGGGCGCCGACCAACGCATCACGGCTGCGGGGGTCGTGATCATCAAGGCGCAGCGCTATCGAACCCAGGATCAGAATCGCGAGGATGCGCTCGCGCGCCTGCAGGAACTCGTCGATGCGGCGGCCCAGGTGCCTCGGGTGCGCAAGCCCACCAAACCGACAAGGGGCTCGCAGCGCCGGCGCGTCGACACCAAGGTCAAGCGCGGGAAGATCAAGGCAACGCGCGGGAAGATCGTCGAATGACGGATGCGCATCCGCGTGGCATCATCGCCACCAACGACGAGCAAGGAGCGCACGATGCGACGAACGGCGAACACCCCCTGTCACCGCGGAGCGCTGCTGGCCATATCCCTCGTGCTGGCCATGCTGTCCGTGCCAACCGCGCTCGCCGCCGATCTCGAGGTACTGCACGCCGATTCGCTCGCCGGCCCCATGCGCGCGCTGAAAGCCGCGTTCGAGGCGAAGAACACGGGGGTCAATGTGAAGCTGACCTCCGGCGTGTCGCGCGATCTTGCCAAGCGAATCCTGAACGGCGACGCCTGCGACGTCTTCGCGCCCTCCTCGCCCGCCGTCATCGACGATGACCTGATGAACAAGAAGATCGCCGGCACGGACAAGGCGGCCGCGACCTGGTATGTCGTGTTCTCCGCCAACGAGATGGTCATCATCACGGCCAAGGGCAACCCCCTCGGCATTCGCCAGGTCAGCGATCTCGCCCATCCGCAGGTGAAGTTCGCGCGGATAACCGGCGAGAGCGATCTCGCGACGGGCCGCACGATCGAATTCGTCAAGCGCGCGGCCGCGCAGGAAGGCAAGCCCGAGCTCGCCCAGAAAATCGTGGACAGTGCGCCCGCGGATCCGGCCAAGCCCGTTAACGTCCCGGGCATCGTCAGCGCGGTCAAGGAAGGCCGCGCGAACGCGGGCGTCGTCTACTACTCGGCGGCGATTGCCGCGCGCAACGACGTCGACATCGTCCGCTTTCCGGATAGCGTCAACCTGAGCGAAACGATCCGCAACGCGGCGACCGTGCCAGGCGCGGCGCGCAATGCGAGCGAAGCGACCGCACTGGTCGCGTTCCTGCTATCCGCGGAAGCGCAGGTCATCCTCAAGGACACCGGGCAGCCGCCGGTGGTGCCGCCGATCCGCAAGGGCGCGGTTCCCGCAGTGTTGAACTAGGGCCTGTTAACGCTATGGGCGCAAACGCGAACGGGTGGCGTGGGGCGCCAATCGAGGCGCTTGACGAAGCCAAGACGAGATGTCTTGGCGAGGAATGCAACGAAGAGTGGCGCCCCAGGC
>Ga0157379_10001415_pt1 | contig 19686 bp, 27 predicted proteins | sample S25metaG_FD_121802 | JGI IMG/M metagenome (GOLD analysis project Ga0157379, IMG submission 121802) | Switchgrass rhizosphere microbial communities from Kellogg Biological Station, Michigan, USA - S2-5 metaG | ecosystem: Host-associated > Plants > Roots > Rhizosphere > Soil | place: USA... | reverse complement strand
CTTTAAAAAGGAAAATAAAAAAAAAAAGGAATCCGGGGGGGAACACTTTTTTCTTTGGGAGGGGTTTTTTTTTCTTTTTATAGGCAAGGGGAGCCTGCGGGGGGGGGGGGGGAGTTCTGGAATGTTCCACAGCTGAGGAAACGTCTAGTTAGGAGCTGTCAAGGTTCATAAAAACCGAATTTAAACCATACTGGTTCTTTGACAATTATATGAAGCAATGTCATGGCTAGATTCTGAAAATCCATATTATCCATGTACCCCAAAGCCCTACAGAGATTATATCCAGATGCTCTGATGGCTTCGCCAATTTTCAAATGTGCAGCCGAAGTCGCCTGGAGATACAACCTCAGGATCCCACGAGAACCTAAGGAGATTGACCATTTTTCGGGGAGATTTAATTTGACTCATATCAGGATACGATTTTCTGCGCGATTGAGTTTGTTGCATAGGATCTTCCTCATTAGACACTTTTGGGATGATGACATGAGCCTTGTCGTGGCGCGTAACCCTGTCGAAGAAGCTTCGTTGATTAGTTTTATCTCACAAATTCGAGACGCATAGCGCGTATTTTCTCCAAAGAACATCCAAAGCTTTGCCTGCCAGGTGTGCACTGAATGAGTGAAAGTCGATGTGATTGGGGATTATGAGGTTATAAAATGTTCGGCTTACCAGTGCCAGGGAAAGGAGGTCGCTAGGACGTTCTACATCTGATATAATGGCTTGAAAAAAGTTCCATAGGTGGACTGTAGACGAATATCATTGGATGGAACTCATGGAGGGTGCGACGTTGTTGTCGTGCCGAATGTGTCAGTGGACTGCTCTTCTTCAGCGCTGCTTCACGGTTTACTTAGTGAAGAATATTGAACTCCAAAGAATGAGGTACCTTCTAAGCGCATCCAATTTACTGTCCTAAAGGACAGACACTAGAAAGATTAAGGATGGGAGTAGTAGAAGGAAGTGAAAACAAACCAGTTTTCAGCTGATAATATCGCAAGGTACTAAATATATAAATTTAAATACTGCGGCTCTGGCCGAAGTTTCGGTAGAACAAATCTCAAAAGATACGACTACTGAGAACATCCACACCTAAATTGCGAACTCCCCCCACGAATTCGCAGAGATACCCCTCTCTAGAAACTCATGATGTCCATGGTACCTTCCATTAGCACCACGTTTTATTTCTGTCCATGTCTCTCTCCATGAGTTTATCTCAACATATCGAATACTCGTAAGTGTCGATAAAGCCTCCAAAAATGCTTCATCCGCCTCATCCAAAAGCACAGCCTTCGGAGAATATGTAGCCCAGAACATGGGGCCTCCTAGATATTTTAGGTTGCGCAGAGATGGCAGTGCTCTCTCTTTGAGACTGAATTCACGCTAAAAGGATCCATAATGAGCCACAGAAAACGAGGAGTTGAACAAACGCACTAGACTGGCACGGTTGCGGATACTATTCAAAAGATAACCCTCAGCGCAGTTCAAGCGCAGTTTTTCCACAAAGGGCACTATCTGAAGAAACTTCATCAAGATATCTGGCTTCAATGATACTTGACAACTCCTCAAGTTTGTCAGAACGCCAAAGAAGGCCAGACATTCTTCTGTTATCGTAATTTTTAAATGTTGAATTTGCCTTCCAACCTCGAGGGGGAGAATCGAAATCGAAGAGAGTGTCGTTAACGCGATGCTAAGACTCCGGAGCCGCGACAGAACGTTCTGAGGAGTAAAACAAGTGGCGTTTGAGAAAAGGGAGTCATATCCGTCGAATTTGAGACACTCCAAGTTTGGATGTCTTCCCAGGAAGCTGGTCATTATTTGGGCCCTTTTTTCAGTCCTTTCATATGACGGATCGCCACCGCGAGCACCCCGCGGAGATGCCAGAAGTGCAAGAGTAAACTTCTTGAGGTTGGACCAGTTCGCTTTTCGCAAGAAACGAAAATCAAGAAGCTCTTCAGTAACAGACTCATAATCCAAGTATATCGCCAGTTCCGTTAATGCCGGATATGAGACGAAAAGGATATCCGGGAAGTAATGTGTTATTTCCTCCGGTGGTGAAAATTTTATAACCAGGGTGAACTGACGGAGACAGTGTCCAGGTAAATTCCAAAGCTATGGAAAGGGTTTGGTTAGAAGCTTTTCATAAAATCCAATTCGGATCGTACCGGTTCTATAGCAAGTTCATGGAGCTGTGGCATGACCTGAATGTGAAAATCCGCATTCGAATCCATGTACCCCGAAATTCCAGAGAGATTGCAACCAGACGTTCGGATAGCCTCCCCAATTTGCAAACGTGCAGTCAAATCGTCTCGAGAGACAAGTCCAAGTTCCCATGAGAACTTGAGGAGGTTGACCATCTTGCTGAGAGAGGGTATTAGTTGGCTAATATCAGGATAGAGTGTTTGATCCCAATTGTTCAAGCGAGATCCTTGCTCAGGTTCCTCATCTGAAAACATTGTGGGGACTTTGGGGCTAGGCTTTGCGAAGAACTCGTTGATTAGTTTTATCTCTCGGATTCGAGAAGCGTAGCGGGGATTTTCTCCAAGAAATGACCACAGTTTCTTCCTGCCAGGTGTGCATTGAATGAAGCGAAAGTCCACGTGGTTAGGTACAATGAGGGTATGAAGTGTTCGACATGCCAGTGCCAGTGAAAGAAGGTCGCCAGGGCTGTCTACATCTAATATAATAGCCTCAAATAGTTCCAAAGGAATACGAATTCCGCTGGATTGAGATTGGAGTGGGAGCGACGCCGCTGTGCCAAACTTTTCGCAGCCAGTGAGTTGTTTGTCTTCTTCCGTGCTGCTCACGACTCTTCAGTTATGGAGCAAACATAGAGTTTGAAACTGGCGTACCCTCCGAATACCTCCAATTGAGCTGACACTGGCAGTGACAGACAGACAGACATAATAGGAGAATTATAAGGAGTAGGGGATGGGGATGGAGGGAAATGAGCAATGGTAACAAGACGCTAAGCCGCAAGCGAGTCGGGACGTTTGCAAGTACCACCAGAAGGTTAGAGTTTTCTTTCCTTTTTTGCTTTGCGTCTAATTAAAAATGGAGTCGGTTTCATCTACGCCTAAGCTGCCAGCATATTTCACCTTAATTCTATCCTCCTCTAAATATAGAAATGGAATGATAATAATTTATTTCAATCCTGGTACCCAAAACGATGATGCTCTGCAGTAGGGATACAAATCACTAACCTACCAATTAACCTAATTATCGACCATGAATCCAAACCCATCCAGCCCATCCGAACTAAACCCATTCCCGACATATCATACACTGATAACTGAGACCATAATGCAAGAAGAACATGATGCGAAGAAAAAATATTTGAAAGGAAGATTGTGCAAAGGAATGACTAGTGACATGTTCATGTCGATGATACGTGAGAGAATGGAATTCCTTGGAGCTTCCATCCATCCCTTTAACAATAATGAAGTCAACCTCCCACTGTCATCCTGGGAAGAGACACCCAGACCGAGCTTTCCAAGTGGTATAACACGACAGAGTATAATCACGTCGAGATGCTCCATTTCTTCTTTTGCCAATCTTTCCACTCGAAGATTGGTAGGGGATGCGCCTCGGTGTTGAAAACGTATTCCGATTCGGAGAAAGGATCGTCTGGACGTGTCAGGAGGTATGCATACTTGATGGTCTCGGCAAAGAAATAACTGTGAGCATAAATAAGTAATCAGTCATCAAGTCAGGTGAAGTAGAGTTGATTAGAGAAGTAAAAAAGGAAAGAGAAGCCCACGGCGTGACATCATCGACAACACTAGCAAATCTCCGAAGAAAATCAAAGCCAAAAAAAATTGCACAGAAAGGACTTACCTCGGTAATGACTCGTCTGGAATCGGCTTTACGCCACTGACAGAATTCTGAGAGGCATATCCACTGCCAGTACGTGTCTGGCTTTCGATTGCGGACCAGATTTCCCAGCCGCGGTCTCGCCACTTAGAGTCGCCTGTTGTGCGCCAGAGTACGAACATGGATTCGAGAGTCTGAGTTAGAAATTTGAATTTAGCATTTCCGTGAGGAATTCAGGTAAAAGATCAGAAACTCGCCTCGGGTCGTAATAAGTAGCTATCATGCGACTCGAAATAATCCTTGCTCTTGTTTTCTGGCTGCTTGCCATGCCATGGTCCATCCGCATCCGCAACACCAGGCGGCTTGCCTTTCCGTCCCAGTGCCTCCCATCGTTCTACATGTCTCAACCACTTCTCTGGCTCTTCCTTATTTTCTGACCCCTTCTTCATCTCAAGCTCGTCCAGCTCGTCCTCAATTGCAGCATTATGTCCGTTACTATCACCAGCCTTCCACGCTGCAATTTGATCCTCATTCCACTCCTTGAATACCACTGTTTCCGGACCCAAACCGCTCGTCCTGTCTGCGTACATCACCCAACAGGAGTGGCCAATAGCCTCAGCCGCCCATAAATGTAATTCTCTGTCTTTGTCTGACATGACGGATTTCGGCAGTGTATGGACACCGAGGGCGAGAAGACCCGGGAAGAAACAGGCCAAGTGTTCGAATTTTCGGGTAGGACGCATTCCGTAATAGGTATCGGTAACATATACGAGGTTCCGTGTAGGGGAGACGTAGACCAGATTTTCGATGGCGCCATTCATGGATGTCATATCTAGAGAAAATGGTGAGAGGAACGGTCGAGTTCAGAATAGGGGACATACACATTTCGGCCAGACGATGTTCGGTATAGTTACTGAGGATATATTGTTTAAGGAGATATTCGTACTTGTATTTTGAGTCAATCAATAAGTGCAACGCTTACTTAAGAAACTTACGGCACTGTCGGCTAACGCTCCAACGGTATAAACATCTGAAAAAGGAATCAAATTAAAATACAGAAAATAATTTCAGAGACTACACACCATTTACTGGTGTCCCACTGTCAGTGTTAAATGTTGTTGGCCACATTCCATGAACTGCATTTCTTGTCTTCAACATCACGTCCATCACTTTATCAGGCTGTACAGCCCCCATCAGAACCACCGTAACCTAATGGCCGCAAAAGAGGGAAAATACGTACTGTCTTGAAATACTCCTCCCTTCCAGTTAGGTGAGCGAGATATTTGTATTCCATTTGACACGACGCCATTTCCGCAAGGAGAACCGTCCCTCCCCAGTGCTTCGCTTTCCTGTATTACAGATCCGACGTCAGAGACATTGGCGGATACGTGGAAAGTTTTTCGATTTACTCACGTTTGGGTGTTAACGCCGTATACTGGCAATCCGCTCTTGGTATCGAAAGCGGGAAGGAGTTTCGCACCAAGCTCGTCAGCACGGGTCAGAAGAATAGTCTCTCCAGATAGGGCATAGGCCGAGAGGAACCCCCCAAGATAACGAATAACGGTTTCGAAGAACGGAGCGAATTTGCCCTGGAAAGACGCGTTAATCGTGCGAAAATAAAAGGGGAATCATCACTAGGCACCTCATCCATAGTGAAATTGACAGTCGAGATGTGCTGAATTGCACGATCGAATTCATCGTGGAGACCCATTACGAGCATCGTGTCCAAAGCATCCACCATAGTAACACCCCATCCATTAAAGCTACAATAAATATTAATTAAATTCAGAGTAAATTGGCAGGATACGCACTTCTGGACGCTGTTGTTCGCAAGAGGTCGTAGCTCATCCGCCGGGAACGCGTATTCCTCATATCCATGGTAGGCATGTAAGAACGATTGTTTAACAGCCTCTTCACGAGACGTCCACAATCCGTCATCCTTCCCTCCCTTCCCTGTTGTAACATCTTCGCCCCAATGACTCCCTGGTTTACTTGGCGGTGGCCCATCGATGTCGAATTCAGGCGGGCTGAATGGAGGGTATGGTGGACGTGGCGGCCGAACAGGACGGTTATCGTCTAAGATTCCGTCTGAAATGTGAATGCGAGTCTGAATAAAGGATACATCATTAAAGAAGAGCAGGATGAGGATTAGTGCAGCGGTGCACAGGACCAAGAGGCCTGTAAGACGGGGGTTGAAGCCAACCATGGATATTAGCACATGAAGTAAGGAAGTAAGAAGAGATCAGTGAATTATGATTGAACTGAGTTACAGTATTAAAGGGGATGCATCCAGCCAGCCAGCTACCCTGCCCTTGCCAAGACTTTTTTCACTTGGTCCCATGCCGAGATCTGGCCGCTGGACTGTTCGGCGGCAATTTCTATCGACAGCTTTGACACGCCAAACGCAAAAATCCACGCTTTTGTCACTCAGCGCATCTCATATCCACCACCTTATCTTTCATTTCCTCACTGCTTGTCCGCATTTTCATCAATTTCTTCCAGTGTATCTATTCAAGTTAGGAAAGAAGCACAAAAGACTATGTGGTTTAGGCGCGTTGATGCCGCTTGGCAGACATCTTCCGCACTTCGCGAGGTCAATCCGATGTACCTTGCATGCGTCGAGTTTCCGTATCCAGCGACGTGAAGGAGACGTGTATTCAACTGATCCCAGTCGCCGTTCCCGGTGCCCTCTCTTCACTACAATCAACCTCTTCGAATATCACCTATCTGAAATATCAATTGACGTTTCATCATACAGGGATGCTTTTGCATTGGTTCGGACATCCCACTGGAGAAAATTCAAGCAGGTCCGTGCCATAAGTCTGCTTACCAGCTCCGTAAATATGCAGTTTCTTCCCGCGTTTTTCTCCGGCCGAACAGCGTGAATTCTTGCTTCCTTCTACACGAATTCGGACACGCAATACCTCTGACATTCCCAAGATTCTAGACATCCATGGCAGACATGACAAATCGTAGCGATGCTTCAGGGATGGGCGAGCCCTTGAAGGGTGTGGTCATGAGACTGATGAAGTCCGCTAACTGGTGCTAGAGTATTCATGGGAATAAGAAAAAGTAAGAATCAACCGGTAGTGCTGAAGCTTAGAGACGCCGGGGAATGTATATAAACCACAAGTATCTTCAGAGCCAGTCACACAAATCTAATCAAGAAAAATATCTGGCGATATACTAACCGAATCAGTTAGGGAGGTCCAAATGGATAACACTATTTATACAGTCACTGAGCCAATGCTCCACAATTCTATGTAGAGATTTTACTTCAGGGATAGCTTTCCCCGATTAAAATGATGTGTTCATTAAACTTTTAAAATGTACAAAGATGTATAAAAGCATTTTCCAGCAAAACCCCATCGCCATGCATTTGAGGAAAACTGCCCAACATCGAATGAGGTCGGTATACTTGGCGGTGGAAGTAACGGCCATCTGCCAGCTTAATCACAGTCTGATGGCCTTTTCTCAAAGAATTTGTTTTCCAACGAGTTTCAGACGGTCTTGACTAACCGCTCCCTAACAGTGTTACACTTGAACTCTGCGGGAGCCTGCGGCAAACGACGCAAAGGTCCGCGGTCGAAGAACTAAAGGGGTATTAGAAACTACAGATCTGACAGTACACCCGATCGTTCCCTATCTCTCGGCCTACAGAACCGCCGCAGGGAATCGCTTCACGAATGCATAAACAGTAAAGCGCACAGTCAGTCCGTTTACCTTGGAATTACTCCCTGTTCCCATCACGGGAGATCCATACACCCTGATGGCCACTGGGCGTTTCTCTTCATCTATGTAAGGTACCAGGCTCCTACTGCATTTCAAAACCCTTTGGCGATATTCTGGCTACGGATGTGTGAAAAACTCCTCCTCTTCCTCAGGGCGCGTCTTCGGCGGATAAGATTTCGTCCGCCGACCTGACACTACTTCAGACTGTACCTCTCTGTGCTTCGTTGAACTCTAAAGTATGGGTTTACGTAACGGAGACGATGAGCCTGATATGGACGGAGCGATCCTCTTAAGATGGGGAAGGGACTAGTGAATATCTATTTTTACTAGAGTTGATAGTGAAGAGAAGTGATCGCTAAAGGGAATCGTGAGCTACATAGGACATTATCATGGAAATGAATTTGACTATTGGGATGGTAGAAGATGGTACTACATCCGAGAAATTCTCAAGACTCTCTGGCAAGAGTCAAGTGATGTTATATCAAAAGGACTTCCATGTCTTTATCATTTGTTAGCTCAAAACTTCATCAGACGGATTCGAAGTGTGGAGGCCGGAGCTGCCGTTCAACATGAAATATTGAAGGCTTATTCGAACGAATCTAAAACACCAACAATTGCTCGCATTTTGAGTGATCTAAAGACTGCAAAAAATGTCTTCCTTGATCCAAAAAGATCCATTTCAAACCACTATATATTTATTAAAATATCTATCATACATCTTCTCACCTTACAACGCCTTCTGTATCCCCTCCACCCTAACTACCCATCCCTCCGGAAATCCCGGCGCATTAACCCCCTCCTCCACCCCATCCCAACCCCCCGCCATCATCCCCACCGCATAAAGCAACGACCCACAAGCCGGCAAATACGGCGTCGCAACCCTACTCCCCCCCAGCGGCATCCCCACCTCATCAAACGCAAACAGCTCATGCAAAAGCCATTCTACCGCTGCCGTATTATTCCGCATGGCACGCGCGGAAGTCATTGCGAGTAAGGGAAAGTCCCATCCATAAGAATCGGAGATGTTCCATGTTGAGAGGACTTTTGTGTAGGTGCGGGAGAGGACTGTGGGGGAGACTAGAGAGGAATTTGGAGGAAGCCAGCCTGATATGCCGAGGAAGGCGGGGTGGTCGGATGTTAAAGCCGGGTTGTCCCACATACTGGAGTCAAGATTGGATGAGATGAGATAGTTGCCTTCTTCATCTGTAGGTAACGGCGCAAGGTTCGACGCGACATGCGTCCAAGCGGGATTTGCGGCTTTATTCTGCCGAACCATCCATTTCGTCGCGAGTGTTAAACCTAAATTCCAATACGCCAATTCGAAAGTAGGATTTACGGTTGAGAGGGGATCCGTATTTTCCGAGACAGGATACATAGGTGGACCCAAATCATACACACCGGTACTTACGTTCCACCACGCATACGCAACCATGAAATCCGCCGTCTCTTGTACAATCTGATCCCATTTCTCCAGTACAGCCCTTCTTTCCTTGGTATCCGTCCCCGCATTCCTATACTCCAACTCCGCAAAAACAATCGGATGAGGCTGTTGCCAAATGAGTAAATTGTTAATTTCCCCAGGCGCAGAACGGCCTGAGGGGTCGGACATTTTGCCCCAGCGTGCGCCGGCAGCGTAATCTTGCTGGGATTGAGCGCGGGAGAGCGAGGTGGGGAGGAAGCGGGTGTAGACGGTGAGGGTGGGGTTGATTAGTGATTGTTTAGACCAGGTGGACCAGTGGGCCATGTGCCCTGCAGTGGGATTAGAGAAGAGGTGGAGGTTGGAGAGAGGAAGGCTTACAGAAAACCATTTCGAGGTGGAATTTTCCGTACTGAGAATTGTTTTAAGAAATACGCGAGAGGCAACTAAAAGAGAACCTCACCCATCCATTATTCACAAGTCCGGACTACCACAAAATTTTCCATAAACCAATTCCATAAATGAATTGAGATTACTTACCTCCTGCGGGGGGAAATCACCCGCCTCATTAACAGCCTCAATATACTGTGACAAAATCACTCTTCTCTGTAATTCATTCGCCTCTGGAGTGTGTGTCCCTGATACCATATCAATAAATCCACCGGTGTTCCAGTAGTTTGCCCACCAGGTTTGCGAAGATTGTATGACTTGCGGGACGGTCGGGAGGTGAAGGGAAGAATGAGATTGGAGGGAATACGTGGCGGTGAGGGAGAGAGTGGTTGTACGGGATTTGGAGGGTTTGAGGGAGTAGCGGTGTGCGGAGGGTGTGTCGCGGGAGAGGATTGCTTTTCCGGCCCATGCGACGGAGGTGAAGAATGTGCTGCCGCCTAGCATATGTTGAACTTCCGCTCCAGTGGCACCATTCCTCGTTAATTTCGTCGTATGTAAACTCGCATTATCAAAACTCCCCACAAAAGGAGCCTCGAATTTCTGCGAACCATCATTCCAGGGAAAATCAAACACGATCCCGAGCCTTCCTTGTGCGACCAGCTCAGATTCTACGGAAACACTGACCGTATCGCTGTCGTGGCTACATGCTGTTTGGACAGTGACTGGCGTATTTTGAAATTGGAATGAACTAGTGAGGGTACCAGACCAAAGGTCGAGAGTTTGAGCTTTATGGGTTAGGTCAGATTCGGTGATATTTTGGAGAGGAGTTCCTGATGGAGAAAGGAAGAGGAGACTGATACGGCCGAGGTTGACGCGGTTGGGGTTGGATATGAGCCAGTTGCCAACTTGGTCTGTGGATGGAGAGAAACCGTATCTAGTTAAATTGAGATTAATTTTGGGAGCGAGCCTCGTGGAAGGGAGTCTTACTCGACGAGTCTTCCATGTGTGTCTAGAAGCGTTCCATTCCAGTTTAGAATATCGTTCATTGTTACACCGGGAGGGAACGAGTCGTTTTTCCAGCCCCAGGAAGATAGGATCGCGAAAGGTTGAAATGTCTGAAGACCTGTTATATCCGCTCCGAATGCGAAATTTCCATTTCCTACTTGCATAGGAGTGGTGGTGCTAGAGACATTGCGAGTGGGGTTATACCGAGAAACTATGGCATGCCGATTGATTTTTGCAGCGAAAGTTTGGAGAATGCTGCAGAAAATGATTGTGAGCAGTAGCATGATGTCCAGAGGACGGTGAGCTGACGAGGCATTTTTCTGTGTCGTGTAGAATGTTCAGGCAGAGGTCAGAGCGAGTAGAAGAGCGGTCAAGTGATCATTGGTGTATGGTGTTGAAGTTCTGAGCGTCGAATGACGGTCCGGAGGAACACGTGCTCGGATTGCCCACAGATATTGTCAACAAGAGGCAGGATAGGACCTGGCCCAGATAAAGTTGAGCTTGAATCTGCATGTCAATATCTTGAAGTGAATGACACCGAGTGTGCAAGTAATATTTTTCGTGATGAAATTGACATGTTTATGGGCGCGCAGATCATCGCCACAAGTTTAGCTAGTCTCTATATCTGCGTTCTGTTGTGACGTCTCGAGATGATTCACTAAGCGGTGATCAGCATTTATTATCTGTGAGGCGGACCAGGCCGGCCGACGCCCCGTTAGGATGGATAGCCATGAAACAGGATTCAGTCCGACTGGTCATGATTGTCCTGCAGGATCAGCGGCGCCCTTACCACTCGGGCAAGCACTGGGGAGAAAGAATGTCCATGGGCACGCATAAGGCGGGTTAGAGTGCAGGTGAAACTGTCAAAAGATTCACGTGGGAAGAAGGAGGAAGCATCCACGGAGAGGAGGATCAGACATAGGAGACGCTGATTGGACATCATCCGGATAGGAGACAGCGCAGAATAGGGAACAAGGGTTGCTAAGGACGAGGCTACCTCAAGTGCTTGGTGACCTCGACCCAGTGTGAGTCTCGCCAGGTTGGAGTGAGAAGACGGCGGGATGGATGACGATTCTTCCTACAGGGTGCTGCGAGTGGAGATAATAATGTCTGCAGACAAGAATGGACATGACGAAATGGTACGAGAGTTGGGCGCAGAGGCGATGCCTTTCCCGGCAGTGGCATCCCGCCTTGCTCGGCGTCTCACGGCACTGCTCGGCGGGTCACACTTCTCTTCAGGCAAGTCAGGGCCCAATCCTTGTGTCGCTTCTTCTGGACACTGTTTAATCTCTCCTTCACTATTCCTCACGTTCATTCCCAGCGAACATAGTCCTCGTCAAAGCTCACAGGTCCTTTTCTTGTCTCAATGGCTGGTCTTAATAGCGGCCGATACGACGCTCTGGAGCCTCGTGCTCCCTCCCCCTTCCACGACCCCTCCCTTCAACAACCCCCGCATTCTGTAGAACATCTCCCGATGGAGGACCTCGACTTCGACATTCCTCCTCAAGGTGGTCTTCCTCAAGGTGCTCGTCATCCTTTCTACTCTCATCAGTTCGGTGGTCCAGAAATGCGACACTCTTTCGCCGATTCCGCCGCCTCCAGCATGCACCACCACTCTGCCTCTGAAAACCCTTCCTACGCCGCCCTCCCTGTCGAGCATGGTTCCGTCTACGAATCCAGTAGCCTCTCCCAGCCATTCCATCCATATCGCGATTATCCCTCACAGCCAAATCTCGCCAGCTCGAGGGGCTACTCGCCGACCATGCTCCATGAGAAGCGAAACATGTACGACCGCGCAGGCAAGAGTCGAAGAAAAACTTGGCTTATTTTAGGTGCGGTCGCGTTGGTCGTGATCGCAGCAGGTGCTGGGCTAGGTGTCTACTTTGGCATCGTGCGACCCAATCAGAACAAAAAGGTGTCAAAGGCAGATTCCAACGCATCGTCCGACCATAGTGACGGCAACTCGACGAGCTCGACTGGTAAAACACCCGTGGCCAACCTGATCGTGTCTGGCGGCGACGGCACCAAAATCACGGCGGAAGATGGAACGACGTTCACATACTCCAATTCATTCGGAGGTACCTGGTACTTTGATCCCAATAACCCATACGCGAACCATGCGCAGGCACAGTCGTATACCCCGCCACTTAACACATCATGGAATTACGGCGTTGACAAGATTTATGGGTGGGTACATGCGTCGGAATTCCCTGTCTTCTTTCAATTAACCGTCAGTGCAGTGTCAATCTCGGCGGCTGGCTTAACACAGAACCCTTCATTTCCCCTGCTCTCTACGAGAAATACTCTTCCAACCCGGTGCCACCCATCGATGAATGGACATTGAGCCAGGCGATGCGGGCTGATACCGCAGGCGGAGGCATCAGCCAGCTAGAAACCCATTACAAGACTTTCATAGTGAGTCTTTCCAAGCCTTGTCGCTCCTTGGTTGCTCACCTGTCCCATTGCAAACCAGACTGAACAAGACTTTGCCGCGATCGCTGGTGCGGGTCTGAACTGGCTTCGCATCCCTATTCCGTACTGGGCGATCGAAGTACGAGACGATGAACCGTTCTTGGAGGGTGTTTGCTGGAAGTAAGCGCGATTCAACACACACGTGCCCCTTTCCGTTTCTGATCTTTCGTTTCCCTTAGATATTTCTTGAAAGCTATCGAGTGGGCACGCAAATACGGTCTGCGCATTAACCTTGATTTCCGTAAGTCGAATCCGCCAAGCTTGAAATCGTGGCCCTTTACAAATTTCCGGTTTTAGATGCCCTTCCTGGTTCTCAAAACGGATGGAACCACTCAGTATGTCCTCCTCGGCATCAAGCCCGAGCTCGTATGCTAACTGATCGGTCGATCGTCGCAGGGTCGTCTTGGCACGATTAACATGCTCAATGGCGTCATGGGTATTGCCAATGCTCAACGATCTCTCACATACATCCGTATCTTCGCCGAATTCATCAGCCAGCCTCAGTACAAGGATGTCATCCCCTTCTTTGGTATCGCCAATGAACCGCAAGCCTCCGTGGTCGGTGTGCCAGCTCTCCAAGCCTTGTAAGCAGAAATGATTTCTCCTTTGGGGAAGACGTGTATTGAGCCACGTATTCGATAGCTACCTCCAAGCCTACCAGATCGTTCGCGGTGTGAGCGGGATTGGTGAAGGCAATGGTCCGTTCGTCATTTACCACGATGGCTTCAACGGCCTCAACAACTGGGTCGGTTTCCTCCCGAATGGAGACCGTGTCGGCATGGACACCCATCCATATTTCGCATTCGGCGGTCAATCGACTGCGGCCATTTCTTCGTTTGGTCCTGCGGCGTGTACGACGTGGGGTCCGATGATGAATGACTCGTGGACGAATATTGGTGTTACTGCTGCTGGCGAATTCTCGCTTGCGACGAATGACTGTGGGTTGTTTGTGAATGGCGTTGGGTTGGGGACGCGTTACGAGGGCACGTTTGCTGGTGGTCCGGACACTGCGGTGGGATCTTGCGACCAGTGGGATGATTGGACGTCTTATTCGGCGGATACCAAGGCTCAGTTGAAGACGTTTGCGGCCTCCTCGATGGATGCGTTGCAGAACTGGTTCTTCTGGACATGGAAGTGAGTGCTGAGAGTCTTATTCTCCCGCCGGCTGATTATAACACGCGTGACTCACAGGATTGGAAACTCGACCCAATTCAACATGGTCCGTGCACCCTTCTGGTCATACCAACTCGGTCTCGAACAAGGCTGGATTCCTCCAAACCCGCGCTCCTCCGCTGGCAAATGCTCCGCTTCCGATCCTTTCGTCGGTCCTGTCCAACCCTGGCAAACTGGCGGTGTCGGTGCAGGCCAAATCCCCCCCTCAGCTACCACTGCTCTCGTCTGGCCTCCCGCCGTCATCTCCAACGCAGGCCCCGCCCCTCTTCTCCCTACTTACACCGAAACGGGTACCGTCCCGACTCTTTCCGTTTCGACGGTCACTGCATCTGGAGCGACGACGACAGTTTCGCCTGGAAATGGATGGTTCAACGCTGCTGATACGGAACTGGCGTATGTTTCTGTTGCTGGGTGTTCGTATCCCGACCCATGGAGCGGTGTTGGTGCGCCTGTGCCGACCGCGCCGTGTACTGGAGCAGGAGTGAGGAAAATGAGGAGAGAGCCTGTTCTTGCGGTTGTGACGCCTATGCCTTCTTAGTTGACCTAACGAGGGTGTGTGTCAAGTGTTGCTTTGAAGCTTAATGTGAAATCGCTCGCCCACGTTTGAAGTGGAATTGGACGAGAAGGAATTGCTTTGGCCGGACTCGAGTGGAGTGGATGTTTATTGATGCATGGACTTTTTGGAGCTTGGAGTGGTGTGTATACAATGCGTGAGCATGAACGTTATGATTCCCCGTGTTCCCCTATTCCTCTCTTTTCTCTGTTGACTTGTAAAGACTCGGACTTCTTTTCCTCTTTCTTTTACCCTCTTCATTTCCTGCGCCTTGGCTACCCTTCACTGTGTCCCTCATTTTAGCTTTGGTGCGGGACCCTCATTCTCTCGCGTTTTTGGCCCGGTTTGGCATTTATCTCATCGTTCCCATCCCCCTTCACGCATATATGCTAAGTACGACAGACATACCTATGATACTGGCACTCCACGTAGCTACTTATTATAATCCCCCTTACCCGTATCCAGTCTCTCTCATAGGAGTTACGAGCTGTACTCAATTGGTAGATGCCGTTTGGTAGTATTATTTTACTCGTCGGTGACCTCCATGATCTTAAGGAATTATTCCTTCGTAAAATAACAGTACTTTTATCAATATAGGAATTCTTTCCATGATCGATTCGGAATTTGCCGGACCGGGCCTGGAGCTCAATTGGGGTGAAGACTCTATTCCATTTCACAGACGTTTAATCTCTGCCATCGTTCCTCGCTGTCACCATTCCCTCCCTACCTTCGTTTTGTGTGCTTTTGAATAATGACCAGCGATGTTTTGAAGAAAAGGAAGATTGCAGTTTTGGGCTCCCGTTCAGTCGGTAAGTGCCATACCTTGCTTGGGTGCCAGTGTGACCTCATCCATCATACCTTCTCCCCTGTGTGCAGGAAAGTCCTCCCTCGTTATCCAATATACAAAGAACCATTTCGTGGATGCATATTATCCTACGATCGAAGACACATATAGCAAGGCGATTAGTTATAAAGGCGTCGACTATAACTGTGATATCATCGATACCGCTGGACAGGCATGTACCGAACCTTAATCTTATCTCAACTTACAACTCAAACTAACTTACACTTATCTTTCTTATCGTTAGGATGAGTATTCCATCCTGAACCATAAACACGCAATAGGCATCCATGGATATGTCCTTGTGTATTCTATTGCGTCCAGAGCGTCGTTTGAAATGGTTAGGATCGTTTATGATAAGATTATCAATTATTGTGGATTGCCTTCTATTCCGTGTGTTATTGTCGGACAGAAGAGTGACTTGTCGAAATATCGGTGAGTTGCTTGTTATATTTTACTATTATTTGGCTCATCGAATGAATTCAAATATTTGCTTAGACAAGTACCAGAAAAGGAAGGACAAGAGCTTGCACAGTCCGTTGGTGCTGCGTGGATCGAAACTAGTGCCCGGAATAATGAAAACGTCGGTATGTACAGGATATTCTCGTTTGTAAGTTACTTTATTCTGATGCTTTGTTACCAGCCCAGGTCTTCGAACTCTGTCTAAATGAAATAGAAAAGGCGCGGAGAGGGACTGCTGCTCCCGAAACCAAACCATGCTGTGTCATGTAAAATCGCTTCTTTTCAACTCATCTAGACATTCTCTCCTTGCTATTCTATTTCCATCCCGTTCAGAGAGGCCTTTGTCACCTAACGGCGGGACTTTATTTGTTTGTCTGTTTCCTGCTTTTCATTTTCCTCTCATGTATTATTGTATACTGCTCAGCTGGATATGTTTGTTATACAGGCATTCTTTGATACCATAGAGACAGTCCTCATGTAATTATTATTTTCGTCTCCCTGCTCCGAATTGTACAGTAGCTACTGGAATTCTCGATTATATTCCCTTCCCGAATTAAACTCGATATTAGAGAAGATCGCAACCTTATTTCGAAGCCTAAATCAGAACCTCGAGCCTAAGTAACTTACCCGAAGCTAAATTCGACCACCTGCTCCAAGTTATCCCGTTAGCCCCCACCAGAAGCTTTGGCGATCCATGGAGACAGTCCCCGGGCATTTCACATCCTCATCCAACGGGATACCAGCCCAACCAATGAGGTACTCAATGACTTTCGCTTGACAGCGGACACTCAGAGCCTCTCACCCTTCCTGCCTTCTTTCGGCGCAAGGGTCAGTGAGCGTTGGTGCCTCCTCTAGGGTTTTAACCTCTCCACAACATCCTTGGGATTGGATGAATCCAAACATTTGGCAAGGACCCCCAGCATGTTTCGAATAACAAACAGGATGTACTCGCCGAGGCGAATTCTCCTCATCGTGGTCGGTTTGGCCATCTTTTGGCTGGTGCAGTATGTGCCATCGGAGATCTTCGAGGAGGAGGAACGTGGGGTTACGTTTGGGAAGAAGGATGATGATGTTTCGCAGATGGATGGATTCAAGGCGAAGACGAGAACGAAAGAGAAGGAGAGGATCGCTTGGAAGTCGCAGAATGCAGCGGTGTGGGCGAAACGCGGGAAGAGTGTGAAGGAAGCGTTCTTGCATGCGTATGGAGGATATGAGAAATACGCACCGTTTCCTCATGATGAGCTGTTGCCGTTAACGAATGGGAGTACGAATAAGTGAGTAATGTGGTTTGGTGTTGAGGACTATTGTATTGACTTCTTGCAGTTTCAATGGATGGGGATTGACAATGGTGGATTCGCTAGATACTATGCTATTACTTGGATTAAAGCACGAATTTCAACGTGCGTTGGAGAATGTGGAAAAGCTGGACTTTTCCTTGCCAATAGTGCGCACAAGACGACCGCTCTGGAAGTCCCGATTGACTAACCTTCTTTCCAGGGTGTTTACGCACAGTTCTTCGAAACCGTAATTCGCTATTTAGGAGGTTTATTATCTGCCTATGCATTATCGGACGAACCCATCTTATTGCAAAAGGCGGACGAACTAGCTAGCAAACTGCTTCCAGTCTTCAACACTTCGAGCGGGATGCCCATGTATGCCGTTAATCCGAAAACGTACGTATCTCCTTTATGTCAATCCTGTTATCACTTATGTTCATGTAGGAAGCAGACGAATAATAAAGGCGGTACCAATATGTTATTTGCTGAGATAGCATCCTTCCAGATGGAGTTCAAGTATCTTGCCTGGCTTACTAGGCGAGAAGAATACTTTGAGAAGGTCAGATCATTTAGTGTTTTAAATGACATGGCGAAGCTTATTGACATTGCACAGGCTGATAGAGTGATGGACCACCTGAAAATCACCCAATCTGAACATGGAATGTGGTCGACTGTTTTCGACATAGAAACTGGGAAGCCTTCAAACGGTGTGTCTGTATGCTAAATATTGCTTGCATAGTACTGAATTCCTTTCAAAGAACATTTCTCAGTCGGTGCTTGGGCAGACAGTGGTGTCAGTGATGCGTCAACGTTCTGCTTCTACATTGCTCACACTCTGCGGACCAGTATGAATACCTACTAAAACAATACCTTCTCAGTGGAAAGACAGAACATCGTATGGCCAATATGTGTAAGATATTACTTTTGCTTCAACTTTGTTATCCTGATCCTTTCTTCAGATATGAAAGCCATGCAAGGAGTCCTCGAAAACCTGATATACATCTCCCACAAACGTAACTTGATGTATATCACCGATACCCACGGCGAAATGCCGACACGGAAATTCGAACACCTTTCCTGCTTCTTACCTGGTCTTCTTGCACTTGGAACGGCGACGCTTCCTTCCACCATCATGTCACCAGCCGCAAAGGAACTCCATATGTGGGCGGTACGTGATTGCGCAAAGAACTCCCTTGACTCTAATCCTCATATCCGTTAATAGGCGGAAGGATTGGCGCATACATGTTGGGTCATGTACGCCGACCAGCCAAGTGGTTTGGGACCAGAAGTTGCAATGTTTCACGGGAACTTGCATGGTGAAGGCCTTCCAGGTTATCCAAGCTCGGATGCTTCTCATGAAGTGTGGTTCCGTCACCTGGAGGAATGGGAAGAGGATGGTCGACCAGGAGGAAAACCACCTGGTGTAGGAGATGCGGGATCTCCACTGATTCATGGGAGTAAAGAAGACGCCGACTATATACTTTTCGCACCAAGTTATCTTTTACGACCTGAGGTATGTGATGAGTTGAATATTTGGCTTCAAGGTTAACGTGAATCATAGACGTTAGAATCGATGTATGTGATGTACCGGACGACAAAGGACCCAAAATGGCGAGAGCGTGGCTGGCAAATATGGGAAGCAATTGCAAAGAATACGGTCACTTGGAGTGGATTTGCAAGTGTATACGGCGTGGATGCTGTTCATCCTCCAAGAGAAGATTCTATGCCAAGGTGCGTTGCCCAGAAGCTATCTTCCAAGCACCACTGATGTGACCGTTGTGCAGTTATTTCCTAGCAGAGACCATCAAGTATGCTTATCTTCTTACTCTCGATCAGGACCCATGGCCAGCAGATGAGTATGTTTTCAATACAGAAGCACATCCGTTCCCAATATTTAGATGGGATAAGAAGACGAGACAGCGATATGGCGTGGATGAACGGCCGACCCTGCATTGATCTCGAACTAATTCGCGAGATATCTCTAAATTATATTTGGGACATTCCTGCATCTACTTCTTGTATACCTAGTTACAACTGAATATTCCATTGGACATTTTGTCTTGGTGTGGACATGTGTGGGCTCCCGAAGTACCGCCCAACCAACTGCGGCGGCACCAACGCTGTTTCTCGTAACACTGCCGGGTCAGTCAATACGCGTACTGTCAAAATCACCATCCACTGCACTTAGCTTGAAGCTTTTGAATTGATTTCTCTCCGTGTTATTCCATTCAGCTTCAGCGAACAAACTACCGCTTTCCGTTCACGAAAAATAATCGAAATCAGCCTCGCACGATGTCGTCTTCCAAAGGATGGTTTAACCTCGAGTCGGCCACGAGTGTCGTCCCAGAGACCCAAATGTTTGAAGGTGATTCTGCTTTCAAGTTTTTGGGTCTTTCAAGGACGCAGCGTTTGTATGGATTTATTGGATGGTGAGGCGTCCATTCCCGCTTCGAGGATTGTCTACTCACTTCTCTGTTCTTAATCTTACAGTCTGATAATTGGCTTCTTCCTCTCTCTACTTGGCACAATATTGCTGTTTGTGGGTCTTGATCTGGGG
>Ga0157379_10001413_pt1 | contig 19704 bp, 25 predicted proteins | sample S25metaG_FD_121802 | JGI IMG/M metagenome (GOLD analysis project Ga0157379, IMG submission 121802) | Switchgrass rhizosphere microbial communities from Kellogg Biological Station, Michigan, USA - S2-5 metaG | ecosystem: Host-associated > Plants > Roots > Rhizosphere > Soil | place: USA... | reverse complement strand
GTAGAGGGCGGCGAGAAGGGGGGCACCGCCGGCGGGGCCAGGAATGACGACGGTGGCACTTCTCCAGGTGCAGAGGGCGGCGAGAAGGGGGGCACTGCCGGCGGGACCAGGAATGACGACGGCGGTGCCTCGCCCTCTGGTGGGGCAAGCGATGGCGGAGATGCAGGAGGCCAGAGCACCTATGTGGAGGGCGGCAGTGGTGCTGCAGGTTGGTCGCCTTCTGATGGCGGGGGTGGCGGTGCGTCCACGAGTTCGAATACCTCGTTGCAACAGTATGTGCGCGCCTGTAGAACCCCATCGGTCAGCAGCGTATCGCCCTTCGGTAAGAGCATCGGGTGCTTGGTCCGCGCTAGGGCTCCTGCTTTCCGGTAACTTACATAGACCAATTGTGGCGCTGCAGTCGTCACGAGCCGTGCCTTGGCCCAATTAAAACTGCCATAATACGCCGCCAGACGTTGATCACTGCGCACCACCCGACGAAAATCATCGAGCGAGGCCACGCTCTTGGGGAGACAGAGCCCATACCAGGGTGCCTCCGTAGACGCAGCCCCACGATCTGGCCGATGTGCCGTCCCCTCACTCCCCGACTTAACCATGGCTGATGGTCCCATAATGTCCTGGGCAGATGGTTCATCAGGCAGGGTCGGGAGCAGCGCCGCGCGATACCACTGTGGGTGCACGTCTCTCGGTTCCCTTGCACTGCCCCCAAGACTTGCGATTGCGAGGGCGACGATGACCACGCGCAGTGCGGCAAGGCCGAGGATGAGTGCAAGCGTTGAGCGTGCGCGATGGTGTGGACGGCGCTGTGACATGTCTGTCCCCCAAAGACCTCATTTGATCATCGCTATCCCCATGCCATTTCCCATATCCTACAGTCCATCCATAATTTTACATGGAAAATGAACAGATTGTAGCGCTAAAAAGGGAACAATGATGAGAAGAGGCTTGGGCCATATTGTATACTGGGGCAGTCATTGACAACATGCACCAGGCATTATAAGGTGCATCGCATGGTTTTCGCCGTGGTCGGGAGGTAGCGCTTCATTCCATCACTGGAGCGGAATGGTGCATAGCCAAACCTTTGAGGCGACGAGTAGTGAAATTCACCTGAGACGCATTACCAAGGCCTACCAGACGGGGTGGCGAAGGAGCCATATCGCCCTGAACAGTGCCAGTCTGTGGATCCGTCGCGGTGAGACAGTGAGCGTCGTCGGACCAACAGGCTGTGGCAAGTCCACTATGCTACGCGTGATCGCCGGCCTGGAGACACCTGATGACGGCACCGTGACCTTTGACGGTGAAGACGTCGCGCTGCTTACGCCCTCTCAGCGGGGCATCGGCCTGGTGTTCCAGAACTATGCGTTATACCCCCACTTCCGGGTGCGCGGCAACATCGCCTTCTACTTCCGCCTACGCCGCTGGGCCAATGCGGACATCGATGTCAAAGTACAGGAAACCTCGCGCATTATGGGCATTGGCTTCGATCAGCTCCTAGGGCGTTTCCCCCGCAGCCTATCAGGCGGTGAGAAACAACGCGTGGCCCTGGCGCGCTGCCTCAGCCACAGTCCGCGGGTCTTGCTCCTCGATGAGCCGTTCTCCAACCTCGATGCGACGTTGCGTCTTCAGACCCGTGGTGAGGTCAAAAGGCTCATAGACCGTTTTGGTCTTACCACGATCTTCGTCACGCACGACCAGAATGAAGCGGTAGCCATGGGGCATCGCGTTGCCGTCATGCGCCAGGGACAGATCGAGCAAGTGGGAACATACCAGGAGATCTATCGCGAGCCCGTGAACACATTTGTGGCAGGGTTTTTGGGGAATCCTCCCATGCATCTGGTAGCGGGCCGGTGTGTGGGTGACGATATTGTCTGTGAGGTGAGTGGCACCCAGGTACGGCTGCCCCTTCCGGTGCACTATCGCCCCCGGGTGGCAGACAGAGAGCCCATCACGATCGGTCTACGTCCTGAACACTTACGTCTCACCAGTGCAGGTGAGACCCCGGGTCTGCCGTGCACGGTGGAGATGGTCGAAATGTCGGTGTCTGATGCGGCCCACGTCCTGCACCTGCGCCATAATGACCACACCTTCTGCGCGAAAGTTGCATTGCAACAGCCTGTGCGTCCCCGGGAAACCGTGTGGCTCCATTTCCCCCCGCAACATCTCTACTACTTCGACCGTGATGACAAACGCCTCTGAGGGACTATTTGCGTCCGATACCTTAGGTGAACTCTTCTTACCACTTCTTGACACTCTCCGCTTCCTCTCTACTCTCGCGGGCAGGATAAAAAGTACCCTGCAGGCTTCTGCATAGAGAACAGGGGCAGAACAGCGCAGCGAGGGCCTGAATAGGGTCCCGTGTAGGTCTCACCTTGTCGAGGCATGATAGGGTTGCGCTGTGCTTTCTGCGTTGGCAGCACGGTGGCTATCGCTGTAAAGCAGAATAAGTGGCGACAGACCAGAGGCTCTTAGGGTACCATATTATGTCTTGCGTCGTCATGTCCTGGTGCGCCGGCGGGGGCAGATACTGCCTTCTGTGTCCAGCGCCGTCTAGGGTGTGGCGGCCGCGAGGCCTATGGGCAAGCGCTGGTTGTACTTGTGCACGGCGATGACAGATGATCTGACGCAGCAGGAAAGCATATGCAGGCAAAGATGACCCCACGCAGGAGCTTCCCTCGACGCCTGACCCCACCCGGCAACATGCTGGCCATGCTCAAGCAGCGGTTCGGGGAGACTCGTGTGGAACTACCTCAACAGTGCGAGAGCATTCCCTATAACAAAGGCCGCTTCGCCATTATCGGTGATGTGCAACCCACCTCAAAGGTAGAGTTCTGGCGCAAGTCGAATGCCCAGGAGCGCGTGCAACTCATCCAACAGATCACTATGGAGGCCCCGGACTTTCTGGCGATTGTGGGAGACCTGGTTTTCTGTGGTTCCTCAGCAGCGAACTGGACTGCGTTCGACACACTGGCTACACCCCTGTACGATGCACGTGTACCGGTCTTCCCGCTCCTGGGGAACCATGACTATGGCATTGTGCGGCAAGCGGCCCTGAAGCACTTCTTTACACGCTTTCCACACCTCGAGAGATGCCACTGGTTCTCGCGGACCTACGGGCCGCTGGGGCTCATTTTTCTCGATTCGAACGCGCGTCGGCTGCCAGTGGCACAATGGCGTAAGCAGGTCCGCTGGTATAAGCAGGAGCTGCAGCGCTTTGAGCAGAGGCCTGACATCCAAGGCATCCTTGTCCTGCTGCACCATCCTCCTTATACCAACAGTACTCTGGTATCAGACAATCTCGCAGTCCAGCGCGCCTTTGTGCCGCCTTTTATGCAGGCCCGTAAAACCCTGGCTATGATTTCTGGACATGTGCATAGCTACGAGCGCTTCACCCGCGCCGAGAAGACATTTCTGGTCACGGGGGGCGGCGGAGCACGGAGCAAGGTATATACAGACTGGCGGCGTCGCCATCTCGACGATGGCTTCGATGGGCCACCCCTGCGTGGCTTTCACTTTCTCCTGCTCACGCCGTAGTCGACGCGGCTCGAAATAGAGATGCAAGGACTCCAACAGCTCCATGGAGGGTTTGAGACGCTGGACTACCTCGCTATACCCTGGGCGTCAAGCCCTCTATAGAGAAGACAATGAGCTACCTGAGGTACGCCAACCCGTTCCATCACCTTGGTCGCATCATTCGTGGGTACTTGGCTGCCGCGCCACTCTGGCCCTCCCCCATTGAGGGGGAGGGAAGATACTGAGGCCTAGACTTCCTTGAAGAGATACGGGCTGAGGGTGTCAAGGCGTGCATCGTAGGTGTGAGGGTCGAGCAGCCACGCAGCCGCCGCGACACTGCTCAGAAGCGAATTGCCGTCCTGTGGGGTGAAACAAAAGCCTGTGATCTCATGCCCATCGCGCACAGTGAGCGTTGGGACCGATATCACCGTCTGGTTGAGCAAACGTCCAAAATAGCCATGATCGCGCCCGAAGGAGAAAATCGGACCCGCCATGACTTTATGGGTCAGGGCTACGTAGGGGTTTGCCGCCAATTTCTCGAGAACGTCGTCGAGGGTCACGGGGCGCTGCACCCGGAGATTGAACCAGATACTATGCATATACTGCGTATTGAGCTTAATCACGGACGAAAACAGATTCAGGTCGAAGCCGCGCGTTTGGAAGAGATGCCAGGCATCGCGGGCGTGGTGGGTACCAAAATGTCCGTCCTTATGGGCGCTGGCCTCGGGCGCCGCAATAAAACTCTTCTCTTGGCTGATATCACTCGAACGCCGCATACAGACAAAGCGCCCTTCAAGGAGGTTATCAGGCGCCTCGTCGTGCAAGGCCAGGGTGGCAATTAAGACGGCCAGGTTATGGGTATTGCAACTGACCACTTGCACGAAGCGATCCTCACCTGGTACGAGTGCCTCATCGTTAATGCCACGGGCGTACATCTTGCCAAAGCCAGTCTCGCTGCCTTGGGCAATGAAGCCCTGCGCCGTGGGCAAATGTTCGTACCAGTCACGCTTGTGGGTGAGTCCCAGTCCATCCGAGGTACAATCGATCACCACCGTGGCCTGGGCCAGGGCCTCCTCGGTCGTGCAGGCAGGCTGCAGGCCCAACTTTTCGAAATCAGTGCGTTTCTCTGCATCAACGGCCAGTCGAGCCCCCCGGCGCATCAGGTTGGTGATTTTGGCCCGGTCCCCCAGGCGGGGACTGTGCTTATGAAACGTAATCTCATCAACTTCCAGCGCTCGTTGGGTATGCAGGAGCAGCCCCAGTAACGGCTCGCCAATGGTTCCGGTGCCTACTACATGAATTGTACGTTTCATCGCCATACATGTTTTCCTTCGCATAAGTGATGTGTCGATGCTGTGGCTGCCCAGCCTCAGACTGGGGTGCGAGGCGTGTGCCCCCTCCTTCAAGACAATCGGCATAGGAGCCCACCAGGGCTCCTATGCAACGCCTATGGAGGTTCGGGCCTGCCGCGCTGCACGGACGTCATGCAACTCCCGCTGGACCACCCGGAATGCCGCATCCACGGCAGCATCCGGCGTAGTGCTACGCTGGGTTACGTGGAGGCTCTTCCCTGCGAGCAAGAGTTCAATGCAGACGGCCTCACGCCGTCCTTGTTGCATAAAGGTGATACGTGCCTCACAGATGTCATCATATGGCGTGTTGAGGTCCTCCAGTCGCTCGGCAATCCACCCCATCAGATGCGGGGCCAGCGTCATGTGCTTGCCCTCAATGTCTAGGCGCATTGAGATTCCTTCTCCTAGCTATGACGGCCGTGACGGCGAGCGGAGAAGTGCAGGGGCACCACAGTGCTGTATAGCTACAATTCGGTATACCCCTAACGTACCTTCCCGCGATGAATACTCTAAGCGAAAAAAAAGCAAGATTTGTACCAAAGCTAACTTGCTTATGTATAACCACACGGCTGTGGTATGGTAATACACTGGATGATAGCTAAGATAACAGTCCATAGAACTATATTTCTCCCTACCACTCTTGGCATGGATATTGCTCTATTCCTTTGTTGAGCCATTTTCATTCTGTAAAAATGCCTTTTGCACAGGGCATCTCAGGGTACAAATGAGTTCTCATAGCTCATCTGCTGTTGAAAAAATCGATATATAAAGGATTTGATGTGGAAACGTTGTTACAGAACATGGCAGATACGGTAATGTCGCAGGTCACAAAAATCCAGACAACTTTGTATGATCTGGTTGCTACCATCAATACAGAGATCAGCCCAGACGAAGACAATATGGTCACGGCGACTGTCGTACACTTTTTAAACACGCACAGGGTCACCTGCACTGGAGCGTTGCAGGGATACCGGCTGGTATGTAGTGACAGAACACGTTCGGCACAGATCCTGTCCCAGGGGTATGGTTGTTTCTCTCAATTTGAGAGTTATGACGCTCACTGTGAGAGACCTCGTCACCAGGCCATACCATAAGCGCCAGGTGCCAGGCACGCGCCTGGCACCTCCTGCCTGTCTTGGTACCGTGCCCAGCCTTTCTCAGCGCCGCAGGTAATGTGTGGAAAACGTGAGGCCGAACTATCAGAGACGCAGGTAGACATGCATGATAGAGGGCTAGGCAGAGAAATCACTAGAGACTCTGGCAGTTCCCTGCCGCTCTTACTTAAGGCAGGTCAGGTGCTACCGGGACCCTGTCCCGGTGCTTCCTGTGGTGCCAGTACTAGTGCCAGTGCCAGACTCTGGCCGTGACTGCTGCGTGCCGGACATCCCCGACTGTCCTTCGGCTTTGTGGATGGATACTTGCACACTATCGCCCTTGCTCAGGGACGTTAACGACTGCTCGGGTACCTTCAGTTCGACCGTCTCACCGCCCTGCATGCGCAGTTTGACCGTATGCTTCTGATGGTTTACGTCATCCACAGTGGCGTGAATGGCATCCTGGGCACCCATGGTTCCCGTCGACGATGAATGTGTCCCAGTGGTGCTGCTCCCGGCCGTCCCAGAGCCGCTCATGCTGGGGCTCGTGCCTGATCTATCGTCAGCGGACCCGGTGGTTCCGGCCCCCATCCCGCTCGAGCTGCTCCCCGACTGCTGCGCGAGTATCAGGGGCGCCGCCACTAAGACTACGGCGACGGCAAACATGATGGTCTTGCTCAGTTTGCTGATCATGGACATTCTCCTCTTCCTACACTATACATCATCTTCATCTCCCGGCCTCTACACCTCGGCTGCACTGCCTTGCGCCGTGCCAGCAGTAGGCATTGTGCCTCTCAGGAGACCCTGCCATAGAGAGGGCAATTCTTATGCCATGTGCAATGGCACAGTGCCAGAACATTGGTCGTGTTTGGGACCTATACGGCTCAGCGGTAGTAGCGCCACTTGCTGATAGAAAGCCGCGTATTTTGGTACTATGGATGTGTGGGACCAACAGATATATGTGTGCTAACAGCGGAAAGCTTCGGATCGGAACCTCGGGCGAGGGGCATACTGCTTGACTCTAGAGGGGAGAATGCGTATGCTCGCGACGTTTGTCGGCAAGCCATAGAAAATTCGTCAATTTTTGTGTGACAATCTTGGACGTAGAGCCTTACGCCCTCCCCCGTGAGCAAGGAAAACATCACATGCTACGACGTTGTCTCCCGGAGAGCCAGCCCCCTGCTCAGCATACCTGCGTTTTGCCACAACACGGTCGTATCTCTACGCCAAAGCGTTCCTGCTGGTCTGTCTTAGGCGCGGTGCTGCTATGTGTGCTCCACCTCGCCTGGGCTGCGCCAGGATACGCGGCTCCAGAATCGCCTGGTTTCGCCCACAGCTGCTCCAGCTTTGCGCAGGATCCACTCTTCGGACCTCTCTGGCCTGGCACGTCTGAGCAGAAGGGGGAAAAACGCTCCAGCGTCCTGGCAGCCATGGTGCCGCGCTTGACCCTGCGTGGCAAGGCGTTGGCTACGTATGAGCCACAGAAGGTGAGACAGACGGCGCCAACGCTTGAAGCGGTGTTTGGTCTGACTCCAGGTATCCAACGGGAGATTGTCGAAACCCCTTTTTCCCAAGATGCCCGCGGGGTCGTACTGTCTCCGCATGTACTGGCCACGGTGGCCCATGCCCTCAACCCTGATATAGTAGAAATCTCTGTCGCACAGCAGGCTACTGTACAGACAGTACCACTGCGGGTGACCAGTATGATGCTCGTAGCCCGGACGGCGCCTGGCGAGGAGGGCGTGCCAGCCCGGGTCGCACACGTAAATACACTGTACGATTTGGCTTTGGCTCAGGCAGACAGTCAGTGGAGCTTACAGCCGCTACCCTATCCCGCCGTCTTGTCCTATGGCACAGGAGATCCTGAGAAGCCTACAGGAGGATTGCAGGCCGGAGATTGTGTCGTCGCTCTGGTGACTGCCTGGAACGGGAAGGTACTCGATACAGGGCAGGACCACCTGGTCATCGGAAAAGTGCTGGCGAAGGTGCCGGTGGCTACCAATTCTCTGACGCAGACCAAGCTCAACGTGAATATGTTCACAGCTGATTTGGCGGTACAGCCAGGGGATTCCGGGTCTCCCGTGTTCGCCCTACAGGGCGGCAAGCCGGTCCTGATCGGATTGGTTTCGGCTACTATGTATCCCACCGCGATGTTTACCTATGTGGCACGTATTGATCCTCTGCTGGCTCTGGCAGAGGCCCTGCGGTTGGCCACCTCTGGCCAGAGCCAGTCTTTGCTGGTGCGTAGCCCGGCCGCGGCCAGTCCAGAGCCACGCTGATCTTGCCTCAGAAGGGCGCATCTCACGGGGCTGGGCTCTTCTCCAGCCCTGACAGCCGCCCTGCACCATACAGATGCTCCAGCAGTGCCTCAGGCACCCGCAGGTCAATCGTCTTATTGGAGCGCTCCTCCGAGAGCAGCGCATTTACGAGCGTCTCGGGTACACACAACTCGGCACTGGCAGGCTCCTCAGACTGCGACGAGAGGACAACGTGCGCTGCCAGCGGGTGTGGCAGTGTATAGTCGTTGGCAGTCGTAGTTGGTGGGACGGGCTGTGTCGGGGTGAACACCACCCACAAGGCCGCCAGGGCAATGGCTAGGGTCTTGCCGCAGATACTATACATATGTATGTAACCCCTCCCTGGCTCCTTAGCCCATCGATATTCGGTCTCCAAAAGGTCCGTGGAAAGTGCAGGCAGGAGCTATAGGAGGTCTATATTAACCTCGATACCAGGTACGCGCTCTATACCCATCTCAAGACAGGTTCTAACATAGCCTGGTTGCACACAGCACGGCAGACTATAGCTCCTGGAGTAGGACAAGAGGCAAAAATTGTGCCAGTCATACTGGGCAAGGCATCATGAATGGAGAGGGGCGGCCCGGGACCACATCCCGCGTGGTCTGATAGAGCGGGGGACTGTCATGCTCTGCCATAATGAGAGGGTTCACGAGAAACTCTCCTACTATGAGAGAGGGTTGCCTTATAATTCGATTTTCATGCGTCGTGGTGCTCCCTGGGAGCATGAGAGTTCTGTCGCAAGTTTTCCTTTGAGGCACTTGAGAGGAGGCTCTCCCGCAGTGACTCAGCATGCACAGACTTGCCGTTAGCCTCTCGACAATACTTCACATAACACCTTGGCCTCGTGCAGATCGGGCGTGGTAAAGCCCTCGGTGAACCAGCTGTAGATGGGCGTGAGGAGCTGACATGCCGCGTCCGGCTGGCCCTGCTGCCGCCATAGTCGACTCAGGCTGATAGCCGCCCGCAGCTCCAACACTCTGGCCTGTTGCGCGCGGGCCACAGCGCGGGCCTGGTGGAAACAGGCTTCCGCCTGGGGCACATCGGGATATGGGAGGTGCAGGAGCAGCTGCAAGGTGAGTTCGTGCCGCGCCCGTTCGGGGCTGTCCGGCAGCGTTGCGAGCAGCTCCAGGCCTCTGGTGAGATGCGCGAGCGCTTCGGGGTAGGCATTCCGTCGCGCGGCATTGTCCCCCGCCTGCTGCCAATAGTGGACGGCGCACTGGATCTCGCCCCCGCGCTCGAAGTGGACGGCGAGCTGCGCCGCGATCGTCCCCGCCTGGGCGCCATAGCCCATTTCCAACTGCACGCCGATGCGTCGGTGTAATTGCCGGCGCCGCGCCGTCCCCAGCCCCTCGTATAGCATCTGTCGGTACAGCACATGCGCAAACTGGTAGCGCCCGCTACTGGTCTCATCTGGCCACTCCCTCAGGCCAATGTCTACGAGGAAGTGCTGCTGCGCCGCTAGCCCTTCACACAGGGTTTCGACGTCCTCCACTGGGCACCCGCCGCCACCGCCGCAACGGCAAACTCCCGCCCGACCACACTGGCGACTTCCAGGACCTGCCGGGTCTCGGGCAGGAGCGCCTCGATACGCCGCTTCAGCAACTGCTGCAACGCCTCCGGCACATGCGCCATGGTGGCTGCTGCCCCGTCGCGCCGCGTCCACTGCCCCGCCCGCCGGATCACCAGTCCCTGCTGCACCAGATGCTCGACACCGTTCACCATGCAGAGCGCATTACCCTCCGTGCGTTCGTGGACGAAGGCGGCAAGGGCGGCACCGCGGCGATTGCCGTGGATGGCCGGGAGGTCGCAAAGGGACGGATCGAAAAGACGGTGCCGATCCGCATCTCACAAGAGGAAGGTCTTGATGTGGGCGAGGACACCGGCACGCCGGTCAACCTCTCTTACGACGTACCGTTCAAGTTTACCGGCAAGCTTGACAAGGTCACGATCGGCCTGGAGTGATCAGTCGAGTCCGCCGCAGCACAGTGAGGAAATTGATACGATGCAGCCCGCGCTCGTCTATCAGGTGCATCCGCAAAGCATGAGCCTGGCTGCACGCCGTTCCGCGGCGCCAAGGGCACCTGCTACGAGGGAGACGTGCGCATCGCGGAGTTCAAATGTCTGGTCAAGGATCAGGTCTATCAGCATGATGACATCTGGCTGCACCTGAGCCCGTTCCAAGATACCGTGCAGAATTCCTTGTATGGCGGTAAAGTTGTTCAGTCTCCTGGTGGACCCGCAGGAGGAACACGCGATGCTCCTGCACCTGCGCTGGAAAGCGCCCATGGGAACGACACATTTTCTGTCACGATTATCCGGAGGAATGGAATGCATACCGTGCTCAAACAACTCTTGGTCTGGCGCCTCGTTGTGCTGGTGTCACTGCCGTGGCCCGTGCGCCTCGACGCCTAGGGCACCGGTGCCGTGTTCAAGCCAGAGGAAATCGAGCAGTTGGTTGCGCCCATCGCGCTGTATCCCGACTCGTTGGTGTCGCAGATTCTGATGGCGTCCACGTATCCCCTGGAGGTGGTGGAGGCTGCGCCATGGACAAAGGCGAACAAGACCCGGAAAGGGGATGCGCTGACCGCGGCTCTGGAGCAACAAACCTGGGATCCGAGCATCAAGTCGCTCGTGAACTTTCCCCAGGTGCTTGCCATGATGAGTGAGAAGCTCGACATGACGCAGCGGCTGGGAGACGCGTTTCTGGCACAGCAAAAGGACGTGCTGGATGCCGTCCAGCGGCTCCGCAGCAAGGCGCAGGCGCAGGGTACCCTGAAGACCACCAAAGGGCAAAAGGTGATCGTCGAGCAACCAGCGGCGCAAACCACCGTGATCAAGATCGAACCGACCAATCCCCAGGTGGTGTACGTGCCAACATACAGCCCGACCGTGGTGTATGGCGCATGGCCCTATCCTGCCTATCCACCCTATGCGTATTATCCGCCCGGCTACGTGGCAGCAACCGCGGCCTTTTCCTTTACCGCTGGGGTTGCGCTGGGCGCTGCCTGGGGATACGCCTGGGGGGGGTGCAACTGGCACGGCGGGGATGTCGACATCAATATCAACCGCAACACCAATTTTAATACGAATATTAACCGTCAGCGATACCAGGCGAATTTTCAAGCACGCGGGCAAAGCGTACAAGGCGCGTGGCAGCATGACGCGACGCACCGGAAGGGCGTCGCATATCGCGATCAAGGGACCGCGCAGCGGTTCAACAGAGGCACCAATGCGCAAGCCGCTGTGTCACGGGAGGCGTTTCGCGGCCGGGCGGAGAGTGATCGGCAAGATCTCGCGCGTGGCGGAGCAGACCGGTTCGGGCAAGGGGGTGTGGGAGACCGCGGTGGTGCCGGCAGCCGCGAAGGCGGCATTGGAGACAGAGGGGGGGCAGGAGAGCAGGGTGGACTGCGCGACCGGACAGGTGGATCGGGTGACAGGTCAGCACAGCGCGGTGGCTTCGGGGGCGCCGGGGGAGGCCGAGAGTCAGAGGTGGTGGCGGACGTCGGTGAGCCTGGTGTTGTTGTGCATCTAGGCGTTATGGGTTCGTTCTAACTGTGTCCATATCAAGCCGGGTGTTGCACAAGTAACGCATCAACCATGAGTGATGAACGGGATACTGGACCTGTTTCCGACTCGCGTCACAGGAGCCCTTGGGAGGACATGACGATGTTGCGATGCACCAGAAATTTGACCGACTGCGCACCGATCTGGTACCGGCACCTGACGATGATGCTCGCCCTGGGCCTGCTGTCCATGGGAGCGGTTGGCGTGGCTATGGGCGCCGCGGCCAGGCAGAAGAGCTTTCCTACTCCGGAGCAAGGTGTGCAGGCGCTGATTGAGGCGGTGCAGAGACACGACCAAACAACCCTGCTGGAGATCCTCGGACCTGAGGCGAAATCCCTCGTCAGCACCGGCGACCCGGTCTCCGATCGGGCAAGCAGTGAGCGTTTCGTCAAGGCGTACGAAGAGGCACATACGCTGGTGCAGTCGGGGGACACGAAGGTTGTACTGCAAATTGGGAAAGATGAGTGGCCTTTCCCTATTCCGCTCATCAAGGATAGCACAGGTTGGTGCTTTGACACGCAGGAGGGCAAGGAAGAGCTCCTGAATCGGCGCATTGGACGCAATGAACTTGACGTTATCCAGGTGTGCCTGGCCTATGTCGACGCGCAACGCGAATACTACCTGCGCACCCCCCTGAACGCGGCGCTGCTGCAGTATGCGCCAAAGTTCATCAGCACAAAGGGCAAACGCAACGGACTGTATTGGGACACACCGGCCAACGAGCCGCCGAGCCCACTGGGTCCCCTCGTGGCCCGGGCCAGAGGCGAGGGCTACAAGCGTGCTGCCGGCAAGCCTGTTCCCTATCATGGCTACTATTACAAAATGCTTGCCAGCCAGGGACCCGACGCGCCGGGTAGCGCCTATGATTATGTGGTGCGCGGCAAGATGATCGGCGGCTTTGCCCTGGTAGCCTACCCAGCACAGTACGGGTCATCCGGGATCATGACCTTCATCGTGAACCACGATGGAGTGGTCTATGAGAAAGATGTCGGGCCCAACACCACCGCGACAGCGCAGTCCATGACGAAGTTCAACCCGGACAAGACGTGGAAGAAACTCTCATTATCTGACCAGGGGTAGTGTTCTGAATGAGGAGGACCACATGCGTCATGAGGAGAACCACATGCGTTTACACGTCTGCATGCCTCGCGCCAGCTGCGCGTGGGCGCTCGTCCTTGTTCTGGTTGTGCTGGTCATAGCAGGCCCCGCGCGCGCGCAACCCGTGGACATTCCTGCCACCTGGGGAGGCGACGTCTGGTCCCGACTCCGACTCACTGGTAGCTGGGGGGGGCTGCGGGACGAACTTGGCAAGAAAGGCGTGGTGCTGGACGTCGACCTGCTGCAGACGCTCCAGGGCGTGGCGAGCGGCGGGCGGAATGAAGTCGCGACCTACTGGGGCACGGCCGAGTACACCCTCAACGTCGATACGCAGAAGCTCGGCCTCTGGCCCGGCGGTTTCCTGCGTGTCCAGGGCCTCAGCAGCTTCGGGCAAAATATCAACAATGCCTCCGGGGCCCTCATCTCGCCCAGCTTTGTCTCGCTCTTGCCTGAGCCCGGGAGGACGACGACCGGTCTCATGAACCTGACCTTCATGCAGTTTCTCAGCCCCAACTTCGGGGTGTTCCTGGGCAAGGTCTCCGGGCTCGGCGGGGACGACAACGCCTTCGCCCATGACTACCACGCCACCTTTGTGAACTCTGGCCTGGATCTCAACATGGCCCTCGCCCTCTTTCCGCTCACCGCCTACGGCGGCGGTCTCGTCATTGTGCCCTGGGAGGGCGCCGTCGTCACGATGGCGGCCCTGGACCCGAGTGGGACGGCGACAGACAACAACCTCGGCGACGCCTTCCAGGACGGCGTGCTCGTCACCGCCGAGGGCCGGGTCACGATCACGCCCTTCGGCCTGGTCGGCCATCAGCTCCTGGGAGGCGGCTGGAGTAACAAAGAGCGGATCTCGCTCGACTAGGATCCCTCCAACCTGGCGCGGTTGCTCCTGACCCCGCAGTTTCCCCGCCTGGCCGATCCTGGTCCGGTCCTGACGCGGCTCCTGACGCGCTTCTTCCCCTCCCTGCTCGTCCCGACTCAGCCGCTGAACCGCCTGAACTACACGTGGTCCGTCTACTATAATTTCGACCAGTACCTCTGGAGCCCTGAGGGCGCGCCCGACCGGGGGATCGGCGTCTTTTTCCGGTTCGGCGCCTCCGATGGCGTGGCGAACCCCATCAAATATGCCTACAACGTCGGAATCGGGGGTAAGGGACTCGTGCCCGGGCGGCCATGCGATACCTTTGGGATCGGCTGGGCGCGCACGGAGCTCAGTGGCAACTTCGTGCCGTTCCTGCGCCAGCAGCTCCGGCTGGGCCTCGGCCACGAGGACGCGATCGAGCTGTATTACACTGCGGCGATTACCCCCTGGTTCAGCGCGGCGCTCGACCTGCAGATCATCGATCAGGCGCTCGAAAGGACGCTCGATGCGTCTGGTTCGCGGCTCAGGGATGTGAACACTGCGGTGGTGCTCGGGCTACGCATCTACTCGCGCTTCTGACCGCAGAGCCATGGCTGCTCCCAGCAGTTCGGCCGGACGCGGCGAGATCATCATCGGGGGCGTATTTGCAAGTGCGGGGACAAGGCCCAGCCGAACAAGGTCTCAAAGCGTCCGTTGACCCAGGTAAGCCTCAGTGGAACCCTTGGCGGGGAATCCAAAAGCGTACCGCATTTTTAGTGCTATGCTAACCCTCCCCAATTGAAACGTGTGCCCTGACGCAGCTCTAACGGTCAGCTCGCGTCAGGGTGCGGTGCGAGTTTTTGTAGTTCTTGCCTGAGCAAGGCGAAATCCTGCCGGATATTCTCGGCCATATCCTCGCGATAAAACGACGCCGCTGGGTGATAACCTGCCAGGTACTTGCGGTTGCTGTGTTCGATCACGCGCCCTCGCACCTCGTGCACGCTATTGACGCCGAGCAGCTTCTTGGTGGCAACGCTGCCAAGCAACATAATCAAGGCGGGGTTAATCAGCTCAATCTGCTCGAAGAGGTAGAGCGAGGTACAGGTGTCGACTTCACGTTTTCTCGGTGGGCGGTTGTTTTCTGGACGGCATTTGACCGTATTGGTAATGAAGAGATCGCTGCGATTGACGCCGCTCCCGGCCAGTACCTCGTCCAAAAAGCGTCCGGCCGCGCCGACGAATGGTTGTCCACGCTGGTCTTCCTCGCGGCCCGGGGCTTCGCCGATGAGCATCACACGTGCCGACGGCACGCCCTCCCCCGGCACGGCTTTGATCCGTGTGGCATGTAATGGGCACTGTACACAGCTGCGAATCTGCGTAGCCAGTGCTTCCAGTCTTTCAGCTTCCTGTAAGAGCGGCATGTCTCTCCCCCTACTGCGGCGCTACCGGAATCTCCACCAGGCGAAACGGCGGGCGGTCAGGATACGTCTTGTGGAGCAACGGCACCGCAACATTGTAGACCGGAATCTCTCCTGTCGTGTGGCTTCCTGGCGTTCCGTCGTGGGCATGGCTGTGAAAGACAGCCATCAGGGCATAGCGATTGAAGGGTTCCTCGCGCCGGCGCGAGCCGAGGAAGGCAAAGAGCTTAGGTGACTCTCCCACGACGGTGTCCCGAACAGGCGAGTAGTGTAGTACAGTGATGCGCTGCGGCGTCCGCAGTTTTGCCGAGGTCAACTCTAACTCCACGCTCTCTTTATTGAACATACAGGTCAGTAGCTCGGACCATACTGCAACGCCAAGTCACACAAGCTCTCGCTTACTTTTAGGCACTTTGCAGCAAAATATGTACCATTATCTAGGCGCCTGTATCATGTGGTGAGCTGCGTACGCGCGTAGATGGCATTGAGTTTGCACTCTCTCGTCGTGGAGCCTAAAGAGTGTCTAGCGCTATATAGCGACTGAAAGCAAAGCACAGATCATAAGAAAAGGAAGAGATATGGCCAGCATACCTGAGGTGCAGAAAACGGACACGCCCCTGGTGCACGCTCCAGATCATGACAAGCCTCAGACATTGGGCGCACAGATGCAGAATGTAGGGACGCAAGTTAAGGAGACCGTGCAGGCGGCAGGGACCCAAGTCAAAGAGACCGCGCAGGACGTGGGGACCTATGTCAAAGAGACTGCGCAGGCGGCAGGGACCCAAGTCAAAGAGACTGCGCAGGACGTGGGGACCTATGTCAAAGAGACTGCGCAGAATATAGGAACACAGGTCAAGGAGACTGCGCAGGACATGGGGACGCAGGCTAAGGAGGCCATGCAGGCGGCGGGGACCCAAGCTTACGAGCAAGGACGCGAAAGTCTTCAAAGTTTGAATAGGACCATAGAGGGCCAGATCCGCCAGCGGCCGCTCCAGGCGCTCCTCGTGGCTGGCGGGATTGGGGTGTTGCTTGGCTTCCTCTGGCAGCGGCACTAGGCCCATGCGGCCATGGACGAGATAACTGTTCCTGGGTGGCACTCAGCCACCCAGGTGTGGCAACAATGAGCTGTTGTAACATGTGTCTCGGTACATGCAGTGCTATGAAGTATTATCCTGTCCTAGTTGATTGTCTCAAAATGATACAAATGTTCTCTCGATTTGAGAGGGATAGCGCATGATCCATGGCGTAAGGCAGATGCACTTGGGCTATCTGCCTTGTCTCGCAAGGGCATACTCAGTACGCAACATACTGGCACAGATCTTGCCCACAGAGACCAGCAGAAGCAGGCATATGTATGGAAGGGATCAGGTATGAAGACGCGTAGTATCTTGCTTGGTATGCTGGCTGTGCTCAGTCTTATGTTGGCGTCTGGCGTCTTAGCGCAGCAACCAGTACAGCCAGAGCAAAGCAAATCTGCAAGTCCAGGTTCCCAAAGTCATCCCTCAGCGTCAGGGCATAAACCCGACGCGCTCACAGCAGTGCAGGGGGTATTGCTGTCGACCGAAGCTTTACTAGGGAGTGCCGTCAAGAATCCACAGGGACAAGATGTAGGAGACCTGAAACAACTCATGATTGATCCACACACCGGGCGTGTGATATACGCGGTGGTGGCTATCGGCGGGTTTCTAGGGATGGGTGAGAAGACCATCGTGGTGCCCTGGAATGCCCTTGAGGTGGCGCGCAACGGCAAGTCCCTGGTGCTGAATGTGTCGCCTCAGATGTTGCAGCAGGATCCTGCCTATGAAAAGGGCAAGGATCCTGTGTATGTTCCCGCTGGCGAATCGAGAGGCGGTGGGTGGGGCGTGGACACGCCCTATGGTCGGCTCTATGACCCAGTGAAGGAGCAGACTATAAGCGGTCAAGTTGGCAGTATAGAGACTACTGCTCCTATGCCTGGTATGGCCCCCGGTATGCAGCTGCTGGTGCAGACAGACGATGGGAGGAGCACGCGTGTTCAGGTCGGTCCAATGTGGTACCTGGAACGCCAAGACCTCGACGTGAAGGAGAATACGCGTGTCCAGGTCACCGGTGCTCGGGTCGAGATTGAGGGACAGCCGGTGCTCATGGCACGTGAAGTGCAGTGTGAGGGGCAGGTTATAACGCTGCGAGATGCGCAGGGCATGCCTATGTGGAGCAGCCTCCGCCGCGCTGCAGTGAAATAGAAGGAGAAGAGCTATGTTAGGTTGGGCTGTGACTTTTCTGGTGATTGCGCTTATAGCTGCTGTATTTGGCTTTGCCGGCATTGCTGGCGCTGCAGCAGGTATTGCGCAAATATTGTTTTATATCTTTCTAGTCATCTTCCTCATCTCCCTGGTCATGGGACTGGCGCGCGGACGAACGCGCGTATGAAGCGCCGATGAGGTACACCCAAGAGCCAGACGTGATGTTATGGGCCTTGTGGGACAGATACATGGCTAGTTACAGTAGCTGAGGGATTGTCAGTTGGCAGTCCCTCAGGCACATTAAGGAGTTGCCTATGTACGAACACCTCGAGCGTCTCTTTCAAGGTCTTGCACCAACATCGGAGTATCTCAAAGGCATCTATTACGAGCTGGCAGATGAATTTTTCAAGCAGTTGCGTCAGCAGATTGAGGTTACTCAAAACGAACTGCGGGAAAGCGAGCAGTTAGAGATCTACTATCACGCCGAGGGCGAAGAACCTATTCTCGTGTCGAAAATTGCCTACCTTTCCCCAGGCCTCCTCGTGCTCTATGGCCAGGATAATAAGAACAACGATTGCAAAGTCCTCGCGTATCTGCAGACCGTGCGCCTGACCCTGAAGTTGGTACGCAATGGAGCACCGGAAAAACGCCGCACCGTCAGCTTTGTTGAGCAGGCTAGAGGTTCAGTCTAAGGGCATCTCGTCATGGCCTGAGCCAGCGTCCCAGTAGGGAGGTAGGATGAAGCCCAACACTGAACAGTATGTCACTCCTCACATCCTTGCACTACTTTCAAGTTGGAAATTCTTTGTATCACAAGGAGAACTGCCATGAAGCGAATGGCCGTGTGTATAGCCGTGTTGCTGGTGTCGTCCTTGGCGTGGGCTGGGAGCAAGACGTACCAGGCGACTGGTCCAGTGGTGGACGTGCGTGATGATGCCATTGTGGTTGATAAAGGGAAGGAAGGCAAATGGGAGATTGCGCGCGACGCGAACACCAAGATGAACGGCACTATCCAAAAGGGCACGAAGGTGACGGTGTACTACCGCATGCAGGCGACGGAGATAGAGGTGAAAGAGGCCGACAAGCATATGAAGCAATAATGATGTTGATTGGTGCACAGCCCACGAGAGAAGAGATGCTTCCGCGGCTGTGGGCTTAGGAAAGGAGGAGCACCATGGCCTGGCTCTGGAAGCAGGGACGGCCGACGCTCCTGGCAGTGGTGGGGCTGGGACTCCTAGGATATAAAGCGCTCCACAAGGAACGTGAGCCGATGGAGCAGGAGCAGACAGGCGTGAGCGGGCGGGGAGTGGCCACGGCGCGCCCGCTGCTGACGACATCCGCGCCCGCAGCCACGTCAACGAAGCCCTCCTTTCTCGGTGGCCTCGGCATCATAGAGCTGGCTACCCGTGTTGTTAAGGAAGTCCGGGAGGACGATTGCCTGGGCGGGGCGGCACAGCTGGCCTATTACCTCCTGTTTGCCGTCTTTCCGTTTGTGCTCTTTCTGACGGCGTTGCTGGGCTATCTGCCGATTCCCAACCTCATGGAGCGCTTGCTCGCCACGCTTGCCACGCTGCTCCCCGGCGAGGTGGTTACCCTCCTCCAGGACAATATCCGGCAGTTGGTGACGGAGCAGAAGGGGGGAGTGCTCTCCTTCGGGATTCTGGCGGCGCTCTGGGCTTCCTCCAGTGCGGTCGTAGCGCTTATGGATGCCCTGAACCGGGCGTATGATGTGCAGGAAGGGCGCCCCTGGTGGAAAGTCCGGGGCCTCGCACTGCTACTCACCATAGGTTTGTCCTTCTTTATTGTGCTCGCTATGGTGCTCCTGATCTTTGGTCCTCAGCTCGGAAACTGGCTGGCCTCCCTCGTGGGACTTGGCAAGGTGTTTGGCCTCCTCTGGAATATCCTGCGCTGGCCGGTCAGCGCAGGGCTGCTGAGCGTGGCCCTGGCGCTAGTATATTATTATGCCCCGGATGCAGAGCAACAGTGGAAGTGGATTACCCCCGGCGCGGTCTTTGCCGTTGTGGCGACCATTGTTGTCTCCCTCGGCTTTTCGATGTATGTCAGCCATTTTGGATCGTATAACAAAACGTACGGCAGTATTGGTGCGGTGATTGTCTTTCTGACCTGGCTGTATCTGACTGGGTTGTGCCTGTTAATAGGCGGAGAGATCAACACGGAGATTGAGCATGCCGCCCCAGCAGGCAAAGCGCCAGGGCAAAAGGCCAGTCTCTGAGGAGGGAGTATGGGGTCGAAAGCGGTGCGGCAAGTCGTCCACCCTCCCTCCTCCTGATCCACACGAGAG
>Ga0157379_10001412_pt1 | contig 19705 bp, 27 predicted proteins | sample S25metaG_FD_121802 | JGI IMG/M metagenome (GOLD analysis project Ga0157379, IMG submission 121802) | Switchgrass rhizosphere microbial communities from Kellogg Biological Station, Michigan, USA - S2-5 metaG | ecosystem: Host-associated > Plants > Roots > Rhizosphere > Soil | place: USA... | reverse complement strand
TCTCTATCTTCAGACTACGCTCTCCGCACAGTAGTCACTCGCACAGGCTCTTCATGTCGGTTCCATAAAAACCGCCCTGTTCGTATCCGACTTCTCGTATATCCCCATTCGAGTGCGCGCCAAATGGACGAAATGTTGCAACAGGATCCTGAAGGGATCGATAACCAAGATACTGATTGCGCTTCCATCACACAGTCAACCCTGATACACCATGTTTCCTTCCGACTCTCTCTGGAGGTCACTTTCATGTCAGCAGCATCGCATTCGGAGATAGTCTCCAATTACGACATCCCTCTTCTCCTACTTCCCAACGCTGCTCCTCAACCGGAGGTTGACGAAGGTATCACAGCTGCATACAGGAAGAAGCATGATAAACCTCCGGAACGGACTGTCCGTCATGAAGATGGGGATATGCCCGATTATAATGTGGCGGGTCCTAGTGAGATAGTTCAATCTGGTGCACCACCTCCATTTGAAGAACGAGATGCACCTCCACCATTCTTCCCATCTGATCCTTCGACTTCTCGGTTACCGACGTTCTTGGAAGCAGAGTCCGATATCAGTGGCCGTTTCCCTATGTATAATGAAGAACCTCCTGAGAACCCACCGGCTATCCCATCGACCCACTACGTATCTATACCAGGCGAAGGGATTGAATTCGGTTTCACCCCGGAGGAACAATACGATGGTATGTCCTCCTCCATGGATGGTTCCCCGGGAGGTGCACCTCCTTCCATAATCGACTCCACACAAGACACCGACGTCACACAATTCGCAAATCTAATCTCCCAGCCTGACCATTCCTTCGAAGCTCTAGCTCTAACCCTCGAACCTACCTCCTCACTGGACGAATCAGATCACCCTCCTCCACCTCCACCGCCCTTGGACGACCCTTCCGATCCCCCACCTTCTATCGACGTGGAGGAATTTCGAAGGCCTGTACGGTTAGATCACTCGCCTCAACAAAGGCCTATTCAAGATCTGGGAAGCATGTCCGCTGGCTCGGACAATCCAGATCCCCATGCGCCTCCGCCGTATCTTCAACAGTCAGATAGTCATTCGGACTCAGAAGAATCTGTTATGAATCCTCCTCCGTATGTGGATCTTATGCCGGCACAGGATCCAGCGTAGAGGGTGGTTGATAATGGAATTTGAATCGAACTCTTGTCATATGTAAAGGATATTCACGACGCATTTTACGGTGCAGGGTTTGGATAAGTATGTAGCAATTACTGCTGGTGTAATACTTAAGTATTTAAAATAAAGGGCATGATAATATTTAGCAGAAATGAAGATGATTGGTTTAAATATTTAAAAGTTGAAACACAAGCCGTAAGAGTTTTGAGGCTGAACACAGCCACACCTCAACGTGGATTTAGTTCCGTTCACATTTCCTCCATGTCCCTCTCCAATGTCTAATTCCCGCCAGCTTCCCAACATTGTCATAACCGGCACTCCTGGTATGCAATCCCTTCCTATTATTCCTCCTTCATATCTGACTTACAGATAGGAACGGGAAAGTCTACGACTGCTGAGCTCCTAGTAGCACAATCGCCCGTCCCACTCAAGCATATAAATGTGGGCGACTTGGTAAAGGAACGGCAGCTGTATGAAAAGTATGACCAAGAATGGCAGTCTTATATTGTGGATGACGACAAGGTATGTAAATCATTTTGTTTGAGTTTGAAGTAGGGGGATGCTGAAGGGTTTGACCCGGATAGGTGTTAGATGAACTGGAACCGATGGTTGCGAATGGAGGGTGTGTGCTCGATTGGCATACTTGTGATATTTTCCCAGAGAGATGGGTTGATTTGGTTGTTGTATTGAGATGTGACCACACGGCGTTGTGGAATCGGTTGGAAAGCAGGTATGTAGAAAAAACACGATCGCTGGCTTCCATTTGACCTTCCGAATCGCAGGAATTATCCGCTGAAAAAGATTCAAGAAAATAACGAGTCTGAAATTATGCAGACGGTTCTGGAGGAGGCTCGAGAATCCTACGCTCCAGAGATTATTGTAGAACTCCAAAGCGAGTCCACAGATGATCTAGAGAGCAACGTGAACAGGATCGTGGCCTGGATCGAGGCCTGGCAGAAGAACAATAGCACAGACACCGAATGAGTGTATCATTGTAATAAAAGGACGGGTTATGCACATAGGACAAGCTCAATTCCCCAATTCCAATAAATAGTGCAAGAAAGCATGGTGTGATGTATTAGGCGGAAAAAGCACAAAGTACGAACAGTTACAGAAACGAACCGGTACCGATCCAAAAGGCATAAAAAAAGTGTGCATGTCATTGGAGCCTGATATAATGGTCCCCAATGGAGATAAACAGGAAATGTAGAAATAATGAGACATGAGGAGGAAATGAAGACAAGACACATCATGGATCAACAGTTGCAGGCATCCTTTGCTTTGGTAGCGTTTTCATTTAAGTTGACGTTACCCTGTGCTTGGGTAGAGGTGCCGCCAGGTCGAGCTGCGTTTCCGCCACGGCTTGAGGCGAGGATGTGCTCGATAGGTATCTTCTTGGCTGGAGGATGTAACGTGTTAGGCGTGGAAGAGTAATAGAAAGGGAAGGAAACCTACCAATTTCCGTGAATATCTCGACAATACCTTCACCAGTCTTTGCACTAGTTTCAAAGAAAAGAAGACCAGCTTCAGTGGCATACGCCTGAGCCTCTTCCGTCGGTACTTGTCGAACATCTTCCGCTTCACCCGCGTTCTGCGAATCAGGGGTCTCCCCTGGTGTTGCAGTGGCATCATCGGGTTCATCTTCAGTCTCGGAGGAAGGAGTGGCGGGAGTGGACGGTGTGGAGGACGCAACAAGATCGACTTTGTTTCCGGCTAAGGCGATAACGATGTTGGGGTTTGCCTGCCGTTGTAACTCTTTCACCCATGATTTGGCCTTGTCTAAACTGGCAGCCTTAGTTACATCGTACACCACGATGGCGGCTTGAGCGTTCCGATAGTACATGGGCTAGACATTGGTGTAAGATGGAGAAATGGGAGGAAGGTTGGGAGATAATACATACCGCAAGTGAATGAAACCGTTCCTGTCCGGCGGTGTCCCAAATCTCATAACGAAGCACCCGGTCCTCCAGACGACACTTTTGCGTCAAGAAAGCAGCACCGATAGTAGGTTCTTTGTTGGCTTGGAATTCATTCGACACCTACACGTCTTTGTCTTAGACAAACGTTGATACTTGAGCAGCAAACAAGCTTACGAATCGCAGGACGATCGAGGACTTTCCGACAGCTGCCTCACCTGTGCTATTGTGAGTGTCACGTCATAAGAACAATGTCGACGCATACCTAGTAGGACGAGCTTGACTTGAACGGATTTGTCTTGTTGAGAGCCGGTAGCAGCGTCGGCCATGGTTGAAGAAGTTGCCTTGACGAGGTGGCAGGAGTGATACAAGGAGGAATCAAAAGCGGACAATGTGGACCCACAGCCTTGCTGCGTCCACTGAGCGGTTCAATTATCGCTACTCACGCAGCAACCTTGACAACTGCGTTTGTGCAGAAAATTACGTGTCAATTTATCGTAGAAGTGGATATTATTTTCTTATCGCACAGCGAGCAGGAATTGGGAAGAAGGACTCGCGTATAAAGGAAATAAATTATTGGATTTATTAGGGAGGCACCAGAGACAATAATAGCCCCTGTTCTCGTATGGAGCTTGTTGCGTATGGAGAACTCAGTTAGTCCCTAGTGGGATGAGAATGACGTCGTGACGTCACAAACACCTCTTCCTCTCGACTTCGATGCCATTCCCAAACTACTATGATCTCCTCAATATTCCCTCAACTGCGACTCAGGATGAAGTAAGGCAGGCCTACAAACGGGAGTCTCTTAAGTGCGGTGGAAACTTTTATTCTTATTGTTGTCTTTCTTATCGTAATCCCCTAGGACACATCCTGATCGACTCTCGAATGCAACTCCAGAAGAAAGGAAACGAGCCACGGAGAAATTCCAGGTAGGTCTCATAAATTCCTAATAAACATCCTTCTCAACTGGCATCTAGGCTGTCGCCGATGCATACTACGTTCTTTCCGATCCAAGTCGTCGCGCAGAATATGACACCCTTTATGCCTCACGAGGTGCCAACGAACGAACAACCGACCCCGGATCCTCTTCCGACTTCTTCGCCTCATTTGCTAACATGTTCACTGGCGGATCGTCAACTGGTGCTGGCGCAGCTCCGCCTCCAGGCGGGTTCCCAGCCGACGGTGCACAAAGGCCAGACGCGGAGGGCGTATTCGGCGATGTCTTCGAAGAGGTGCACATTTTGCCAGGAAATTTTATTTGTGTATTTATCGCCTATATGTCAGATGCTCCGTCCGGAGATTCAACGTAGGATCCCTTGGTGGACATATGTTGGTGCTGCCTCTGGAGGAGCACTAGGATACATTATCGCCAATATCCCTGGCATGGTATGTTATGTCCGGATCTCGCCATTTTGATTGTGGACTGAATATTTTTCAATTAGCTGTTCGGAAGTTATGCTGGCAATAGGCTCGGTGCTATTCGTGATGCGAAAGGAAAAAGCGTCGCCGTTGTCTTCTCTCAGCTAGGAGGAAGCCAGAGGGCTGAGGTCTTTATTAAATTTTTGGCTGTCTGTTCGGAAACTCACGTATTTAAATTCAGATCCTTAAAGCTCTCGCGATGAAAGTATTGGGCTCTGCTTTCTAATTTGAATTTTGTAGGAGTTATATGTCTTGTGTTATGGGAACTCCTGATTTCATGTTTTTTTTTTGTTGAATTTTTCATATTGTAACCATCTTATTGACATAGTATAATTTACTCGTATATCATAATGTGTTCAGCACACGAAATTGGACTACCCTGTGCTTTTATCCCAACTTTATACTTAACCTCGACGAGTTCCCTCTCTCTCTCTCTTCCCGGTATCCAAAACCCCCCATCATTTCCCGCTGCGATCAAAACATTTGGTTCATATTTGCATTTAAGTTCGTTTCACTAAAGGCGGGTCGCATCTCAGCCACACCGGGTATATAGTATTTCCGGGTCTTACTACATGCCTTGACCGCGGTTGGAGGCTTATGGGGCTATATTTCTCGAGAATAACTCTGTTAGACGAGGCACTGGAAGCTCCCCCAATGTTATTTGAACGTCAACGGTATGTTTAGTTTTCACTTAATTGCAACTCCTCTTGCTGATATAGTCTCAGCAATAGTCAACGGGGCTGACATAACAGATTCTCTGAACAAAACCACACCTCTCAGGAGGATTATGAGAAGTGATTTCCTCTTGGGGACATGGTTCCAAACTTTCGGAGGAAACCGCAACTTTTAAAGAGATAAAATTCTGCGGAAATGCTATTACGAAAAGCCCCAGGAAGAGGAAGGAGAGGAGAAGAACTAGATGTCGGAACAACTTGATCAGTCAGATTTTCACCGAGATTTTCCGGTCAATATAATGATCCTTTCTCATCCTATAGTTTGTAGTATTTGCCCCCACAATAGACAATACGGATGCTTCCATACCGTGGTTAAAGGGTTCTCTGGCTCGATTGTGAGCTTGACCAGAAACTTATGACTGCGCCCGTGGGGCAGGATCCAGCACCGAAACATGAGGGGGGAGTAGGATTCGCAAAGCTATGAAATGTGTCTCTCTTGGTTTCTCGATTACCTTTACGCATGTTTACCCCTCGTTTCTCCATAGGACCTGCGTACCAGCTTTCAAATTCAACGTCGGATTGCGTCGAGGAGCTCTCGAGGACACTTGACACACTTCGAGAAATAGGAGGATGTATGGATCATTAAAAGACCTCAAGGCGCTCGAGGATGTCATTCTGGGATTCGAGGCGGTGGTTCAAAGACGAGGACGAACGGTACGGGATTACTTCGAATCCCTCCGCAGTGGTAAGGTACACAGTTGAAACGAAAGAGAATGTGTAGGATGGAAAGAATGAAGATATGCCAGGCGAGTAATGGCGGCGAATTTGAATATTTGCGATCAAGCATTGAAGTAAGCTACTTCGACTCGCCATCACATTCGGAATTGAGGACCATAAACGATATTCCAAAGCATCATAAAGAGATAAGAATTCCTCCCACCACTCCGGTCGGAATTCGGTTCCTCGATTTTGACTCGATAATGTACTTCGCTGCTGAAGTATTCGACGTAATGTCGTACCACTCGTCGTCGTTAACAATGGCGTTGTCGAGACGGAGAATAGCGTTTTTGAGGCTTTGGACATCACTCCGTGGATGCGGTCGGGCATCTTCCCAGGTCTCAAATTGCAACAACTTCGCCAAATGTTCCCGGCTTTCCAAGAAGATCCCTTCACTGCAAATGGAAGGCTCTGGCATACTATCGATTGAATGGGGGGGTGAGTGGCGATGGGGACAGTAGAACAAGAATGGACGTACATCAACCTGACGAATATCACGCATGGCTTGCTCAAGGGTTCTCCCAATGGTTTCTGTCCACACGGACGCAGTTTCCTTTTTCGATGTTGCATTTTTCTCCATGAGCTTCGCCACCTGTTCCTGAATAGCCTCGGGGAGTTGTGTTCGCACCCCCTAGTTTAGCGTTTTCCTCCGACAGCTTTGAGATCTTTCACTTTGAATTTTCCTTGGAAAGTTTCTCCACTTGCTCTTTGTGCATTCTCACTCTTTAGTTTCGCATTTTCCTTCGAAGGCACCACCACCAAGTCTTTTTTTTTTCGCATCCTTCGAAAAGTTCGCCTGAAGGTGCGAGTATTCCCGTGGTTCATGCGACATTTCCGATGACGTGGGATGTTCCATCGCGAACCCAGAGTGGTATGTCGATTTCCTGAAATTCTTGGACTTGAAGGCCGTAAATACCTTTCTTCTATCCTGCTTGGCTTCGCCACGGAAAGTAGAATGTGATGCTGAGAAGTTAAACACCTCAGTTATGGGTGTTTGTAGAAATGAAGAGAACGGTCAGAAACAATGCATGTCTATGTTGTGTGAGGGGTGAGTGCACCGATGATTGGTGGTTGAGGATGCGCCACACATAAGCTCGGGGGCAACAGTTCTAGAACCATCTTCAGTGTTATTTATGAAAAATCACCTAAGGAGCGATAGGAGTCAGAAAGGATCGATATGAATTTCTTTCTAATTTCTGTCGAGCCAAAGTTCAGTAGATGCCCTTTTTTTATGGTGAATAGGCAATTGTTGTCCTGTGTCTAGCCCAGTGTGACTGGAAATGATGAGGCTTCCTGATGATGAAATAAATCTTTATACGCCTGAATAATACAATACGATATACACAATACACATCACCTTGCGAGTTACCTCAAGTCAAACAGCCGCATTACGATCTGATCAATCCCAGCCCACAAACTCACTCCTCAGCAGCATCCCCACCCTTCGTCTCCTTTCCCGCTCCTTCTGCCGCAGGAGCAATCAACGACTCGTCAACATCCATATCCTCTTCTTCCGCCACAACGGCCGCCCCACTCATCTTCGGCCTCCCAAACGCATTCATTGACAGACCAGGTGCAGACGCAGAAGGCGATTCAGGCTCTTTGGGTGCAGGTGCAGGCGCAGGCGTCGATTCATCTTCTTGCATGAGGATGTCCTCTTCTTCTGCAGTGAGGGTGAGAGGTCCTGATGTAGCTGGTGCTGGTGCTGCTGATTTGCCGTTTGTAGAGGCGGGAGTGTCTTTGGTAGTTGTGGTTGTGGTGGATGGCGCGGCTTCTTCGAGGGCCTTGCGATCTTGGTGGTGTTTTCTGCCGCCTTCGCCTTCGTCTTCTGAGTCGGAGAGTTCGCCGTCGGCTTGGATTCGTCTGTCGCGGAGGTATTCTGGAGATAAATGCGTTAGTAAAGTGGGGAAGGTTTGAAGATAGGAACGTACGTGGTTTCCTGTCATCTGAGTCAACGAGGTCTTCCTTCTCGTTTTCATCTTCGTCATCGTGCGGTAATCTCGGTACAGCTAGAAGTGAATATAATCAGTAATAATATCCAGCATTTTTGGGATACTTACATATCATTTGGACACTTGGTGGCCCACCAAGCTCTTTCAAATTTTGCAAAACAATATTCTTCACCCTTGTAAGATATTCGGGATTATTAAAGTCCTCCATATTCGATGATCGGACGTCGAGCTTGTAGTCTGGGCCAAAGTATTCGTAATATTCGTTAACCGGAATCTCTGTTGAAGGAATGTTAGGAGCAGTAAGGATGAAAACAGAACAAACAGACCACTCCCGAGCTCAAAACCAACAGCGAGACCAGTCTCAAATGCCCATGCACGGCTAACATTGCGCATGGTGTATCCTCCACCTCCTACCAAGAGAAGTGGGCGATTGAAGGACTTGACAAACTTGACGCAGTTGGCATGACCTGGAGAACTTGTCAGGATCCCAAGAAATATCAAAACCTGCTACTTACCGCGCATCGAAAGATTGAGACATCCAAGTTTGTCGCCTGACAGGGAATCAGTACCACATTGCAAAACAATTGCAGAAGGATTAAACGATTCCATGACTTGTGTGATAATCTGGCATTATTATTATTCCCGAGAGTGTATAGGGGTGCCTGACAGAAGACTCACCGGCTCGAAAATCTGACGGTAATTCTCATCTGTAATGCCATCCCGCAAAGGGACATTAACTGCATATCCTTTGCCTTTGCTGATCCCATTGTCCTGGAACTGAATTAAACGCGCATTTTGAGAGCGGCTAACAAAGATCGACGAACCCTCAAGTCACCGGTACCCGGGAAGTACTCTCCGTATTTGTGGAAGCTGACTGTCATAACTCGATCGGTGGTATAGAACGCTTCCTCTACACCATCTCCGTGGTGGCAATCGATGTCGATGTACAATACACGCGCGTGGTATCTGAAACGAATAAGTATGAATAGAAGAAGGTGCTGAGAATTTTACCGTAGGAGTTCCAGGATGCCGAGAACGATGTCTAAAGGAAAACATTTGAGACATGGAAGAAGATCAGAGGAGCTGTCCTTACCATTGACATAGCAGAAGCCGCTTGCTTCACCTTTTTTTGCGTGATGGAGTCCACCAGCCCAGTTGATGGCGATGTCGCACTTGTCTCTGCTCAGTCGTGCGGCACCCTCTGGGTACGTGTGAGTGCAACGCCTTTTGTTTGTTTGGAATGTTACAGACCCATTGATCCGCCTGCAGATATAGAGCAGTATTCGAACAATCCATCGAAGACTGGACAGTCATCACCGACATTATCTGCCCGAACAAGGTCAACATGGCCTGGTGGGAATGACCATGAAGGGGATGCATACATTTGTGCTGCTCTCTCACGAACTGATGCATGTTATTCGGCGTAATTTTGTTCAAGAAGTCAACATATTCATCCGAGTGAAACTGGGTCATTTCTCGTTTTGTTGCTGGCTTTGCTCGCTGTATAACAGTTGTTCAGAGCATGACACACATGGGCAGGGGAAATGCATACAAATATCTCCATATTCTTGTAGAGGCCGTAATTCATGACAAGGGAGTGACACATGCGTATCCGAGTAGGCTTCATTCTGTCAAAAGCAGTGCATCAGAGGAGAAATCTCATTCAACTTTCAGGAGGGACTTGCGGATGGCCAGGTCCATAGTGGAAGCCTCCGATATCTGCATCGAAAAAGTAGCACTGGAGATAGCAAAATTTAGGAATAAACAGGGGATATTTCGGATAGAAGCACTCACGACTCGTTTCTTGGACTCTCCAGCAATAGGTGTGACTGAGCTCGACATTGGCTTCGCGAGACTGAAGTTTGCTTCCGTTCGAGAGGTTGGACTGCTTAGTCAGCGTCGCGAAAGTCGCATCTGCCTCATCCGCCTTGTCCCTGTATCTGTCCAGGAGGAAGAAAAGGTGCATCTGCGGAACTGGACTATGTCGTGTACGACATTTATAATTAAAAGAGTGCCAGATGTGTCCTGGACTTCTGCTCTTCCGAGTACATCCATCGCTCAAGGCACGGGCCTGGCGAAGTTGATAGTCTTCCTCCTTTGTTTCGTGGCAGTTTTGATAAAGAACTGAATAGTAGACGATGCCAGACTGCAGACGATCTTGGACAGCGTTGAGTACCCACTGGGAACTGTACCTCGTGTCGTTGGCATTTTTTGTGTGTTAGCATGCAGTCCCTGATACATTCAAGAGTCCCCGTCACCGGAGAGAACACCCTTTCATTCTCTTGGATAGATTCTGCAGAAATGACGGGGCTTCCTAAGATCCCCCCGCTGCCGGACACTCCTGTCTTGAACTTGTCCCGAAAAGGAAATCTGCAACAACTTTGAGTCGAATTGGAATCGCCTTTTGACCTCAAAGTTGTGCCCCGCCGTCCTGCCGAATTCATTAAATCACAATCGTCATCGTGGAGCACCCAGTTTCTCTCCGAATCTCCAAAACTACCCTTCCCAGTAACGACATTCCTCTCCATCATACGAATGTGTATATAATCCCTGCTTTGAAACTCCATCCCCCCATCTTCCTTGACCTACTTCTACCATGTCAAACCCCACTGAAGCTGCCAAACTTCGCTACGCTCGCGATCTCGTTGCACACACCCAGCAGCAGTGGAACGATGTTCGTAGTAGCCAGACCGCGCGGGCTGAACATATGCGCACGGCCTCACAGCGTCCAAACGAGCCTCCGTCTTTGGCCGACGACCAGGGCATGATGCGCAATTCTCAAGGCAAATCGCCCAGTACTCCCCAGTCTGGCTCAAGTATGGGAGGGAGTCGTTGAATACTCTCCCTATGCACCTCCCCCCTTCTGATGATTTACCCTGGTGCGCATTCCCACTCCTAGAGGCGTCAGTTTAATTGCTGATATGTGCGCCGTTCCGTCGTCTGACAGGTCATCTGCTTCTTTTCTTTCGAATCTCACATTGGGATATAGTCGTTTTCTTCTTCTTTGGGTTTTTAGGGAGCCTGTAGCCTGTCTATTTCGAAGGGTGCCCCTCTTTTGGCGTGGAGAGTTCAAGCTTATTTACCTGCCGAAATTTCCGTTGGGCCTAGATTCCTCGTCCTTTCTTAGCGTATGACTTGCTCTTGCCGTGTATTATTGTATTATCACCCAATTGATCAATGTCCTTGCCGTAAGTGAAAAAACATTAATAGAATATTATCGCTACGTCCAAGTGCCAGCACCCAATAATCCCGCCAAATGAGGTTCTCCACCTATGCTCAACTTCCCCAAGAACACCCAGATAACAATCGAAGAATTCCCTTGGAGACGAAACTCAAAGGGGTTTTCCAATTTGGAGCATAGTGATGTCAGATGGTCTAGGCTTGCAACGCCAGCGATCAAAGGGACTCCAGCAGGTAAATTATTGTCAAGATCGAGGGAAGTGACCTTGCCTCATGAATCAGGACGACGATGATCACAGAGAGGTAATAACTCACCTCTCCACCATCTTCTATGCATCCCTGTAAACCTAGTATCTCTAGAACCTTCCTTTCCCTGTCATTCCCCTCTACGAAGGGCAATAATAATCCCACATCTCCGTATTCGTCACTCTCACTGGATCGACCGGCGAGGAGGCTGCTCGATGCTGTAGCATTGCTCGTCGCATGAGCCGCTCTGACTAATTCGCCTATAAAACCACCTTGATCCTTGGATATAGAGGAAGCGGATATCGAAGGTGCAACGCAGAGAGAGGGGAAGACAAAAGAGAGTTGTTCAGTATTGCTCGACGATTGAGCAAGTAACGTCACGGTTGACCAAAGACTCGTGAGGGAGTCTGCACTCAATGAATTAACAGTCTGACTTTGACTCTCTTTGAGAAATTCTTCTTTCGATTTTGGTTCAGAGAGCTTCATGGCAGGAAGTTGTGTGTGCAGATAGTGTTCGTAGTGTATTCAAGGATCGACATGACATCATAATTACATAATCTTCCGGAAAAAGAGAAGTAAAGGAAAACTTCTGTGAAAATTACAGGTCAGTTAGGATATTGCAAAAAGACACGAACACAAGGGAGAAGTCATCGAAGAGTGATAATGTTGTCGCTCAAGAGCAATCCAATGAGGAGAACCTCGGAGTCTGATTAAAAACGTAATCATCCGACGAAAGAGCCGGGACAATACTAACACTAGATCTAAAGAAAGGAGATCAGCGAGGTGTTCACGACAGGTCACGGTCGCAACAGAGACATAGAAAGAAGGAAAGGAAGTCATTAAGGTTGACATAGGTTGTCGCTCAAGAGCACAAAGGGCTTCGGAGTCTAATTAAATTAAAAAAGTAATCATCCGACAAAAGGGCCGGGATAATACTCACACTCAGCAAGACCTGAAGGAGAGAGATTAGCGAATTGTTCACAAAAGTAGAGATGTAAAAGAAAAGTCAGAATTAGCATGGTATTGCTCTTCAACAGCCTACAAAGGCCTCGGTGCTTGACTCTATGATTTTTTCGATCTTTCAAGGAGGGGAACAGGAAATGTGTACTAACCTAAGGAAGGACCAGAGGAATGGAAGATGTCGTGGTCTGTCCAAAAGTAGATCAGTAAGAAGACATTGCAGAGATCTGGCAAAACAAAAAAGGCCTCAGAAACTTGGGTATATGATGGTGAATCAAAAGCCGAAGCTTCATACGTGTTGCAAATCGTATAGTTGTTGTCGTCAAAGAAAAAGGGAAAGTGGGCGAAGCCAACTTACCATTGCAGGCGTGGACGGTTTGGATGACAAGAGGAAAACAAGAAAACTTAACCGACGGTTAGGTGCTGAGCTTAAATAAGAGTGGCTTCGTGACAGGGTGACGGTCACAGCTCTTAACATCCAAACCTGAAGCTGGATCTTTTGCTTCCACGCCATTCCCCTTACGACCTTCATGGCGAACATCTACCTTCCCAGCTATGCGCACCACCACCAGCTAGACTTCCACCCTCGCCCCGTCAATCACTCCCCGTCACCACTCGGTTTCGGCTTTGGTCTCGCAGCGTCGTCCCCATCGTCGTCATTCTCCCCAACAGCATTTTCCCCACATAACCACCAGTCCGCCCCAAGACCTCAGAAACGCAGGTTCGAACCAGAAGACGACGAAAATGCTCGTCGCGGCGATGAGATGGATCGTAGCCCAACACCAGAGCGCCCCAGAAGGGCTGCCCCGAAGCGATTGCGTGTCGCCGCCAGTGATGCGCCTGGTAAGGGAAATGAACGAGAGGGTTCGGATAAGGAAAATAAGCGGCCCAGTTCTGAGGTCGATGTTGGCGTTCTTCTCGGTGAGTCTGTTGGACCAATATCTTTGTATTCTTCTTTCTCATTTCTGCACTCATTTAGCTTCACTACCGCAACAATCCTTACTTCCGCTACTCATGGCTCTCATTCGGGAAAAACCCGACCTCAAACCAACCGTCCTATCTCTTCTCCCCCGGCCGACATTAGAGACTGCCCTGCGAGCCTTGTCGGATGCGTCCAAGAGCCTTCGTGAAGCCTTCCCCTATTCCGCACCTTCATCTACATTTGGGTTCGGCGGTGCCACATTCGGTCAAAGGCCATCGAACAGCAGTTTTGGTTCATTTTCTCGCCCTTCACCATCCTCATCTTCCCAATCAAGTGCCCAAACTGGCGGGATGCGTGAATCCTACATTATCTCTCGCTTACGCCCACACATCTCCGACTTCGTTTCCGCCTGCTTTTCATATCTTCCGTATTTCTCATACCTCCCACCTACGTCGGGCTCACCTCCGCCGCACATGACTGCTGTCAAGCCACATGCCACGGAGACGTTCGCGTTCTTGTCTGCCGTTACGTCGCATGTGTTAGCCCAGCCACAACTAGCGAGAAATGAGCTTTCGTCGCTGTTGGCACCACGTCTTCAGCAGGAGTGGAAGGCGTGGGTTGACCGTGTTGATGAGGTTGTCAATCGCGAAGGAGGGATGTTCTCAGGCGAGGCGGCTCGCGGATGGGAGAGCAGTTTAGACGAATTCGCCGAGAAGGATGGCTCGACCATGAAGGAGATTCGGGATCTGTGGGTATCGAAAGTCGGATGGCTAGTTGGACGGAAGATGGTTGTTAATATGGATGAGGACGAGGAGTTGTAGACCTTTTTTTTTTATGAACTTATGAATCATTGAATATGTAGGCCCATTTCCCTCATTGTTTTCTATCAGCATGTTGTTGTTTCACGCACTCATTTATATACCATATCCATCTTTCTCATGTGGTCATTAATCATAAAATTACATCAACAATTTATTCTTCATAGCGATACGCCACCATCGCTTCAATCCTGTGAACATCAGTGCTGAAGCTCCTCAATTTGACTTGCTGACTCTTCCCTGCTTCGATTGCCATTGGGTCTGTATCAACCCATTCTTCGGCCGGGATGTCGGCAGACTGTTTGGTGTATGCAAGAATATTGAAGACAGTGGGGTCTTCGAAGTTCGGGAGGAACGTCTCGCTTGAAACGATTTGCTTGAGAATGCGTCTAATCTCGGATTGGAATTCTGCTTCGGGTTTGGGTGGACGGCTATGGAAACGGGGAAGGTATTAGAACAGATAGAGAGCAGAAATAGAATTGATACAGACGGAGCTACCCCTTCCGCAGGCGGGTCGTGCACCGTAACGTCGAAGACACATCGTTCCACCGTAACACGAGTGTCGCGGGCGATAATCGCGAGAACAAGTTGGGTGACGGAACCTGTCAATAGCCATTCTGATGATGGTTACGATTAGAATCAATGTTTCCATAGAGAAGAGTCCACACACTGTTGACTTGCTTGAGAATGCTAAGAGAGGCTATTAGCAACTTCGAAAGACACGAAACAAATGCATACTCACCGCTCAAGATAATTCTCCAACGCCAAATCCTGCGTAACGAGCACAGTCTGTCCATATTTCTTCACCATATGAAAATCATCGGAAGGGTATACACCGCGCTGAAAGAGAATCCTACAAAACACACAGTTCAACTCCGCACAAAGACCAGAACAAAGAAAACTCGACCCACGTATTGACACTATATTTAAAGAACTCTGTAACTATTTCGCACGAACCTTTGAGAGAAATAGCTTGAGGAGTGCGGCTTTGCTGGGTAGGAGGCATCTTGCAGAACAGATTGAAATTCACGCGTCAAGTCCACGTGACTGGTTTTGCAGCGCGTGGTGTCACAGTCACGCTTCTAAGCGCCGAAAGTGACAGTGGCGGAAAGGTTGCGAGTCGCGTTTGACGCGTCCAATCCAAGTACAATGGCCTCATACCACGGGGCATCCGGATCCTTTCCATTCCAACAACATGCGTCGACTTCGGGGCTTTTACCACAGCAGCCTGCAGCGAACAAGTCCTCTGTGGTCAATCTTGCCGTTTTGGACAAGGCGAGGGAGATCTTGAATGGAATGCGTGAAAAAGATGCACAGATGGTTCCGGACTTGAAGGATACCCTTGCTGGTAGGGTTTGTGATGTTTTTTTGGAAAATTTACTTATTGCTTTGTAGGTACTTCTTCGGCTAATTATAATATACCTCCTCATCGGTCGTGGGCTCCTTTCTATCGACCGGATGGTGTTGAAGGGTTTGTGTCCATGCCGGCTGGTGTTTTTGATGAGTATGACGAAGGTGCGACATTTGAGAACTTTGCATGCCGCCAGTACTTATTATCATCTTAGTACGACCTCATTGTTGTATGGGCATCTTTCCTGAAATTCAGCGGGCCTGGATCACGCTGAACAATCGCCTACTGTTATGGAATTACAATGAAGGGTATTGTATTTCAATCTGAAATACTTTATCAATACTTACATTCGGAATAGACCTGATATCCGAACCTTTGAAGACCAGCCTGAAGTCATCCTCCACGTCGGTCTCGTCCAGGCAAAACCAGACGTATTCGTCGACGAAATCCGCTATCTCCTCGTCCTTTCCACCGCCAAGCAGTTAATTCTGATCGGCGTGGGCGTTGCTCCGGCCCAAGGTTCGACTTCTACCTCGGGGACGCCTCGGCTAGATGTGCAATTGTACGATACGGGATTTACGGTGCCTTCAAAGGAGATGCAATCCATCGTTGGGACGAGGGATGGTCGTATATTCATGTGCGGAGTTGAGGATGGGTACTTATATGAGCTGGTATATCGAAGGAGCGAAGGATGGTTCAACAATAAAATCAACTTAATAAATCATTCCACTGCTGGTGGTCTGACAAGCATACTCCCGACCGCCTTGTCATCCTGGAGCATTGGACAATCTGGCGAAGGTATGCAGTCGTATTCTGTATATTCACCTAGTCTTACCATTCTACAGATCGCATCGTCTCGCTCCTCGTCGACGATGACCGAAAATATCTCTACACGCTAACGCAGCGACCTCAGATATCCATGTTTGCCATTGGTCCTAACGAAACTCTCACCCTCCGCACTACCCTTCGGAATATCCTAGGTGACGTCTCCAGAATCGTCCCTACCGAGGGCTTCGCCATCGTTGGACTCCATATCATCCCGAAAGGAGCTCGTCCTAACGAAGACCAACCCCAACTCACGGCAGTCACCTCAACAGGTGCCCGATTATATTTCTCCAAACAACGTTACATGATCGGCATGGAACCAGACTCTCTCCAGCTCGTCCATGTCCGACTTCCCCCCCAAAATCTGCGCCAACCTCCCGCCGAGCCTGTTGCTACCTTACGAGGCGGCTTGCTTCCTCCTGCAGCCCCTGCGAACGGTGTACCATTTGCGATCCGACATATTGAAGGATCGACCTACTCTGCCGGTGTTACTCTCGCGCGACAAGGTCCTATTGATGATCCTGAGAAGAGCGATGACATTATTTGCATTTCTCCGGATTTGGCGGCTCTTACGTCGTTGCCTGCTCCTACTACCTCGTATAATCCTTATTCCTCGTATTCTAACATTGCTGGTCCTCCTAGGGCGATCCTCACGGAATATGCAAGTGTTATGACAATATCTGGCAATGCATGGGCAATGTGTGAGGTTCCTTCCGCACCAATCTCTAAAAAGCCTTCAGAAGGAAACGTGTCGAATCTATCGAACGAACTCGTAACTCAATTCTCTCAACCGAGGAGAGCATTCCTTATTGTCACTAATACCGGGCTGAACATTGTTGTGAAGCGACGAGCGGTGGATTTCCTTAGTGCCTCGCTTATTGAGGAGGATATGGGGAATCAAGGTCCTGCGCAGGATTTCTTTACAAGCTTTGGGCGAGACCAAACATGTTCGATGTTATTCGCTCTGGCTGCTGGGAACACTTTCCTATCATCTGATGTTGGACCCGCGCATGCAAATTCCATTGTGGCGAATGCGGCAAAGTCGTTGCTCTTTAGTCAAAGCGGGAAACCTGTGTTCAGAGAAACTGTTGGGTTGGGCGGCGGTATGTTCATGGATATTTCAAAACGTAATAGTGACTTACTGGGACTAATTTTTAGGAGACAACAATATCGTTTTCAGCGGGAGACATGCAGGATTCGCCTTGTATTTGATGCGGATTTTACGACCCATCTGGCTTTCCTATGTCACCGCTGGAGATACGTAAGTACCACCCTCGCTTCTTCCATTGGAATACAAGACTGACTTCGAACCTCCAGTCCCCAAACACTGACATCCAACGTATCGGAATCCATACTAATGTCCGTCCAGAAGAATTTAGAATCCCTACGGAACTTCCTCTCGGCAAACCCCCACCTCTTTGATTCCTCTCAAGGTGACTTTAGTGGGACGAACCGCGTAACTGCTGAACAGGAAGCATGGAAGGCGGAGAACGGATCTGCATCTGTGTTGAAGGCAGTTCTTTCGCCGATAATTGAAGCTATTTCATTTGTGCTTCTCTTACAGGATTATGGACTACCTCAGATTGCTTTGGCGTGAGTCGGATCTTTTTACCGACGAACCCTGTGCTGAATTTTGTCTTTTTTTTATTTAGATGCGGCGAACCTATCTACAAGCGTTTGATGACTCTCCGATATCAGGACTTTATTACCACCAAGGATGGACGTGATATTTCTCGCTCTTTGGTGACGGCTTTGATCAACCAGCAGATAGCGCAACAAATCAGTGTTGACACTATCAGCGAAGTCCTCCAATCGCGCTGTGGTTCGTTCTGCAGTATGGATGATGTCAAATACTTCAAGGCCCAAGAAAGCCTTCGGAAGGCTACGGAGACAGCTAACCCTGACGAGAGGGCACGCTGTCTCCATGAATCTCTTAAGTATGTTTTCCTGGGGTGTTTATTTGTTCCTTTTCTAATTATTTCTGCAGATTGTTCGTCGATGGAGCTCGCATCATGGACCTTCAAAGCCTCACAGAGATCGTTGAGGATTATCGACAATGTTCTTACGCAACAGGCGCAGTCTTCTTACCTCTCCGCTGCGCCCAAGAATTCGACCCAACCAACGAAGGCAGGGACTATTGGCTCGCTGGTTGCCCCGGAGGCGAAACAGATCCTAGAAGGCCAATGTATCAGAAACGATGGTCATGTTATCAGATTTGCGTTGATTCATTGACGACATTTGATAATCGTGTGGCGGATGCGATCAAGAAAGGCCAGCCGGCGGGAGAACAGGAGGCTGCGCAGACGAGAGCGTATCAGCTTGCTTTCGAATCCCAGGATCGACCTTTCCACTCGTTCTTCTATGATTGGTTGATTAGCAGGGGTATGACTGAAGAGCTGCTTGAGGTTTGTTAGTGGCTACCGGCAGTGTTATATTTTGCTGACTCTATTCTTTAGTATCGTCCCGTCTTCTTAGAGGAACATCTTAGTCGAGAACCAAGAAACCTGGATAAGCTCAACTTCTTGTGGCAATTCTATGTTAAAACCGACCAAGCACTCCGAGCGGCGAAAGTTCTCTCGGATATAGCTCAGTCTCAAGAGTATGTCAGAATTCTAATCATCATCTTCATCGTGACTGAACTTTTAAACCAGATTCGGTCTTTCATTGGACCGTCGGATTGAATATCTAACACTGGCAGTAAACAATGCAAAGTCCCATTCTAGCTCGGAAATGGGTAGACATGAGACTGCTGTCGAGTTCCTGACTGATCTGGAGGAGAGGTTAGAGGTTGCGCAAGTTCAGCGTGAAGTCTATCATGCCGTTATTGGGAAAATGGGCAAAAATCCTCAAGGGGAAAATGCGGCACATCTCACGCGACTGGAGAATGAATTGTTAAATATTACGCAGGTGATTATACTCCATACAGAGCTCACAAATCATTATGCTCATTACATTCATCATTCATAGCTTTATAGCGACTATGCGGAGCCATTCAACCTTTATATTATGAAGTTGCTCATCTTCAAGGTTTCTGATCATCGAGATGCTCGGCGCACTCAGGCCACATGGGAGGCTGTAATAAACGAGAGTACGTATTCGTCCTTCGTCGTTCTACACTTGGACTAACCTTGCAGTAGGTCGGCAAGGTGCTGCACCAGATCAACAGATGGCGAACATCTCAGCGGTTGTCTCAGGATTGGCCTCTCGATTCTTCCCGTCGGAGGCAGCTTTCCCACTGGGTATGCACCTAACACCTGCACCGCTAACATAGAATGCTAATTCATCTTATAGACAACATCGCCTTACTGCTTGAGAAAATTGCCTTAGAAAACCGCCATGTAGTTCCCCAAGGCTGGGCACCGCGTACCCTTGCGAGCGGCGGAGTACCGTACGGACCCATATTCGACGCATTCCAGAATATGTATGAGTCCCAGGTACGAAGCCATCTCACTTCCACGTCGTTTCATAATTACCGACCCTCACGGCCTCCCAGATTCCACCATTCAATGTTCAGAGCGCCGTACAATT
>Ga0157379_10001411_pt1 | contig 19706 bp, 26 predicted proteins | sample S25metaG_FD_121802 | JGI IMG/M metagenome (GOLD analysis project Ga0157379, IMG submission 121802) | Switchgrass rhizosphere microbial communities from Kellogg Biological Station, Michigan, USA - S2-5 metaG | ecosystem: Host-associated > Plants > Roots > Rhizosphere > Soil | place: USA... | reverse complement strand
GAGACGGCTGAGGACGCGGCGAAATACCAGGGGCATTCCTATTCGTGGATCGGATGGGACGAGCTGTGCGCGTGGCCGGACGACCGGGCGTATCTGATGCTGACGGCGTGCCTGCGCTCGGCCGAGAACGTGCAGCACAAGCGCATACGGGCATCCGCCAACCCCGGCGGCCCCGGCCACAGCTGGGTCAAGGCGAGGTTCATAGACCCGGCACCGCATGGTTACGAGCCCATCACCGACGCCCAGACCGGCGTGGTGCGGGTGTTCATACCGTCCAGGGTGACGGACAATGTGATCCTGCTGCGCCGCGATCCTGGCTACGTCGATCGGCTGCGTGGGGTGGGATCGCCCGAGCTGGTGCGGGCGTGGCTCGAGGGCGACTGGTCGGCGGTGGTGGGAAGTTATTTCCCCGAGTTCGGCCTGCGCCACATCATCAAGCCGTTCCGCATTCCGGCGGCGTGGCTCCGCTTCCGCGCCCTCGACTGGGGCAGCGCCAGGCCGTTCTGCGTCCACTGGTATGCGATGAGCGACGGCACCGTGCCAGGCATCCCCACCGGCGCGATGGTGCTCTACCGCGAGTGGTATGGCGCCTCCGCGCCCAACGTGGGGCTGCGCCTCACCGCGGAACAAGTCGCGGACGGCATCCGCGAGCGCGAGATCGGCGATGAGCCCACGGCCTACGGTGTGGCCGATCCGGCCATATTCGCCAGCGATGGCGGGCCGTCGATCGCCGAACGGTTCCACAACCGCAAGGTGTATTTCCGCCCGGCCGACAACAAGCGGGTGGGCAAGCTCGGCCACGCCGCGGGCTGGGATCTGGTGCGGCAACGCCTCATCGGCGAGGACAGCATCCCGATGCTCTACGTGTTCAACACGGCGCGCGATCTAATCCGCACGCTGCCGGCACTGCAGCACGACAGCGCCCGGCCCGAGGATCTCGACAGCACCGCCGAGGATCATTGCGCCGACGTGCTGCGCTACGCCTGTGCGTCTCGGCCGTGGATCGCCAACCCGCCGGCGACCGAGAAGGAGTTGACCATGGATCTGCTGTTCGAAATGCGCGAACGCGAGAGGCGGTTCGGATGACACAGCCATTCACCCCTGGGCAGACGCAGGAGTTCGTGCTGGCCACCAGCAGCTCGAGCATCACGGTGAACGCCGATGCGCCGCAGATCTACGTGCTGTTCAACAGCGGGTCGTCCACCGCGCTGGCGTTCATCCGCATTGGCACCGGCGCGCAGACGGCCACGGCGAGCGACTTCGCGGTGCCGCCGAACATTCCGATGATCCTCACCAAGGGCGTGGGGGCGAACACGATTGCCGCCATGGGCAACGCGAGTGGGGCAGGCGGCCTGCTGTTCGTCACCACGGGAACGGGGTCATGAGCGGCCAGGCGGTCGAGCCGATGGTGACGCTGACGATGAGCCAGGGCGATTGGCAGTTGGTGATGCAGGTGTTGAGCCAGGCGCTGGCGCCGTATCACCGCCTCGGGGTGGTGATGCAGGGGATGCAGGCGCAGGCGGCGCGGGAGGCGGCGCGGGTGCAGCAGTCCGAGCAGGTCGAGGCGATCCAGCGTGGGCCGCAGGGGCCACTGCAGGGGCAGACGGGATCGCTGCAAGGGATGCAGCATGGGCAGGTGGGGCAGGCGTCTTTTGAAGACGCACACGCTAAGCAGACGGCTCGCCTAGCGCATGCCCATGGGGTGGTGTCATGAGCCTGCTCGCGTTCACCCCCTCTGCGGCTGTGATGGTGGCGCCTTCCACGACGCAGGGCACCGCGACGATCGGGGGCACCGGGCACTACCTGCGGATTTGCAACGCGGGCAGCGGCAACGCCTACATCGCGTTCTACGAGGTGGGGCAGTCGGTGCCGACCATCGTGGCCGCGCAGGCGATGCTGATACCGGCCGGGGCGATCGAGATCTTTAGCGTGGCCTCGGACACCACGCGGGTCGCATTCCTTGGCGATGCCACGGGCACGTCGCTGAACCTGACCAGGGGCGAGGGGCAATAGATGCTGCGCGCGGTTGCCAGGATTGGCGGCACGGGCGGCACCACGGGCCCGCAGGGTCCGGCTGGCCCGACTGGTCCGGCTGGGCCGCAGGGCATACCGGGTGCGGTGGCGCCGGCGGGGCTGAACTGGCGCGGGAACTACACGGCGACGAACACCTACGCGACCAACGACGTGGTGGATTACGGCTCGCCTGGCGGCAGCTATTGGGCGGTGCAGGCGGTGCCGACGAACACGCCGCCCTCGGGCACGACGGCGAGCACGGCCTACTGGGCGTTCCTGGCCGCGGTGGGGGCGCAAGGTCCGGTTGGGCCAGCAGGTCCGGCGGGGCCAGCGGGGCCGCAGGGTCCGCAGGGCATACCGGGCACGGGCGGGAGCGGGGGCGGGATCCCGGAGGCGCCGGGCGATGGGCAGACCTACGGCCGCAACGGGCTGGCGACGAACTGGGCGCCGGTGCTGCCGATAGCGGGCGGCACGATGACGGGGCCGATCGTGCTGGCGGCCAATGCGGCGGCGAACCTGCAGGCGGTGCCGCTGCAGCAGCTGAATAGCGCGGTGGCGGGGCTGTCGGGGACGTATCAGCCGCTGGACGGTGACCTAACGGCAATCGCGGCGCTGTCTACCACGGGCTATGCGAGCCGGACGGGCGCCAATACGTGGACGCTGAGCACGACGATACCGTGGGGCAGCATCAGCGGCGCGCCGGCAGGGGTAACGGTTGCGGCTACGGCGCCCGCCTTCAGTGCGGGATTGCTATGGTGGGACAGCACTGGGGGTCAGCTCTTTATCGGCTATGATGATGGTAATTCGCAACAATTTGTGATTGCGAACGCGCTTGCAATTCCCGCGATCACCTACGCCCAGCTACCGGCGGCGGTGCAAAGCGTGCCGATCTCGTTTCCGTTCGCGGGGAAGCCCGCCACCGGCGCCATCGTGAACGTGCCCATCTCCATGGCCATGACGATCCCGGCCGGCCTGGCAGGCACCACGGTGTTCGACAGCACGCAGGCGACCAGCAGCGCGGTGTTCACGGTGAACAAGATTGCGGGTGGAACGACCACCACGGCCCTCGGCACTGTGACCGTCACCAGCACCAGCCATACCAGCGCGACACTGGCAGGCGCGGGGGGATCACTGGCGGTCGGCGATACGCTCCAGATCGTGGCACCGACCCAGGACGCAACATTGGCCGACGTGTCGATAACCATCCTGGCGGCACGCGTCTGATGGGCACGCTGGTCTGGCTTGATGATTTCGAGAGCTACACGGCCGGGGCGATCGTCGCGCCGTGGACCAACAACGGAAATTCCCCGGTTGTCACGGCACAAGCGCATGGCGGCACCAAATCCCTGGCGGCTGGCACCGGCGGCGGCAACTCAGGCTGCTATCGGCCCATCGGCTCCAACCTGTCGCAGTGGTATGCCGATTTCTGGATGTATACCGTTAACGTCGCCAGCGGCGGCACCACAAATCAATACGTGTCGTTCTCGGCTGACTCTACGAATTCCGGCTTCGCGCCGTCTGTGAACGTCTCCTCAACTGGCGCCGGGCGAGCGGGTTTTTCCCAATCGACCGCCTGGTTCACATTCTCGGCCAGCACTGGCGCGTGGCATCATTACCTCTTTGAAGTGACCTCGGCGCTTGCGGGAACGGCAAAGCTCACCATGGACGGGACTGTTGTCGGCACCTATTCCGGCGACACGCGCGAACAGGTCCACCTGAACACCTATGTGCAATATGTTTTTGTCCAAGCGCAGGTGATCGGCCCCTCACCCCCCGCCGATTTCTATGTCGATGACCTCGGCATCTACAGCGGCGTCGTGGCCCCGGTTGGCGGCGCACAGGCCCGAGCCGTGGTGATGGCATGAAGATCGCGATGACCGGCGGATCGTATCTGGCGCACAGCGTCATTGCTAGCGCGCAACACAGGAGGTGGTCATGCCACCGCTAGATTTTCCCGCATCGCCTTCCGGCGGCCAGACCTACACCGGCCCTGGCGGCATCGTGTGGCAATGGGACGGGGCGAAGTGGGTAAACGGCAACACCCTGACGGCCTATGCCCCCATCGCGTCCCCAGCCTTTACCGGCAACCCAACCGCGCCCACGCCCGCAGCGGGCGATGCTGACACATCCGTTGCAACCACGGCGTTTGTTGCGGCTTCTTATGCGCCGCTGGCCAGCCCCGTATTCACAGGCGATCCCCAGGCACCGACGCCGGCAGCAGGCGACAGCGACACGTCCATTGCCACGACCGCCTTCGTCAGCGCTGCCGTGGCGACCTCGCTGCATGATGTCGGGCGCAACCTCATCCACAACAGCATGTTCAACATCGCCCAACGCGGCCGGGCCAGCATCGCCGTCACGCCGGTCAGCACAATCGTTTACACATCGGATCGCTGGGCCGGGATCATCCTCGCATCCGGCGATGTGCTGTCTGTGGTGAATACGGCACACAACGATGCAAACCGCGCGGCAATCGGCGACGAGGCGGCGCAATGGTTCGTGTCCTGCGGCTTCACTGGCGGTGCGAGCGCAGGCAACGGCGTCTTCTTCTTCCAGCGGATCGAGGATGTCAGCCGCATCGCGAACAAGACGGTGACCCTCTCGTTCTGGGCCAATGCGGGGACGGCGCTATCGATTGGCGTGAACCTGTCGCAGAATTTCGGCACCGGCGGCTCACCGTCCGCAACGGTCTTTGTGGGCGCCCAGGCGCGTGCACTCACCACCACGCTGACTCGCTATTCCATGACGTTCACTGTCCCCAGCATCGCGGGCAAGACGCTCGGCACCGCTGGCGATCACAACACACAGCTTGAACTCTGGTTCAGCGCCGGAAGCAGCAACGCGGCGCGCGCGGGTATTGGCGTGCAAACTGGCACCATCAACCTCTGGGGCGTCCAGCTTGAACTCGGCCCCACGGCCACGCCGCTGGAGAAGCTCGATCTGGTTACGCAATATCAACAGTGCCAGCGGTTTTTTCAGACCGGCGCTGCGGGAATGAACACCTACGGGGCAGCCGGAACGACTGCCGGTTACTATGTGCCGTTTGTCGTGCCGATGCGGGCCGTTCCGACGGTTGTCTTGTCGGGTCAAAGCTATATCAACGCCAGTGCAGCTGCCGCCTCCGTGATTTCATTTAGCTCTGCCGTGTTCGCTGCCACCGTGACTGCGCTTGGCCCTCTGGTATGGGCCACGGGCTTCACCGCCAGCGCGGATTTGTAACATGATCAGCACCCACGCCCCACATCCGCAAGGAGAGCGCCATGTGCTTTAGCTCCGCGTGGCTGGTGTCGATGCTGGTCTGGCTCGTCCTCGTCTGCGGCGTCGTCGCCATCCTCATGCTGCTCCTGCCAATCATCCTGGGCTGGCTGGGCTGGGCGGGCGACCTCGCCATGCGGGTGATCAGGATCGTGGTCGCGATGATCGTGATCATCTTCCTGATCTATTTCGTTGCCGATCTGGTGATGTGCATGAGCAGCGGGATGCCGAGGCTGCGGCCATGAGCGATTACCTGTTTATACAGCATCAACTGCCAATGAGCGCCGAGAAGCTGGCAGCCGTGCTTGACGATATCGTCCGTCGTCTCACGGAGTTGGAAGCCCGGTCGTATTTCTCGCCCAACGCGATCATGCATTCGCCAATCGCCGCTGCACAGTGGACGCACACGCAGCATCTCGTCTCACAATGGCGGCCGATCAGCGAGGCGCCCAAGGACGGCACATGGATACTCGGAACGAACGCCGACAAAATCCCATGCGTGGTGGGATGGGATGAAATCTACGGATGCTGGGGCACGCATTATCCGGGCTATGAGCGAAAGATGAAGTCGTTCGTGCCAACCCACTGGATGCCCTTGCCCGCGCCGCCGGGGAAGGAGGCGCCATGAGCGAACCCGAACCCTTCTGGACCGACCTGACCGACGCCGCGAAGATCGAGCGGCTGCGCCATACGCTTGGAACCTTGATCACGTGGCTGGAGCGTGAGCTGGGGCCGGCTGCCGCTTCCGCCTTGCTCAAGGTGCTCCACGAAGGCTCGCAGGTGGGGAAGGAGGCGCCATGAAGATCACCTACTGCGCCATCTACTACCTCCTCGTCGGTTCGATATGCGCCGCCCTGGCAACCGTTCTGAGGGCCATTTGATGTGGATGAGCTGCCGCCGCCCAAGCGCCCGACATGGCTCACCATCAGCGTGGCAGGTGCCGCCCTCTCCGTCGTGGGTTACGTTTTCCTCGTTGGTTCGGAAATAGGAACCATGCGCCAGCAAGCCAGCAACCATGAGATCAGGATCGTCGCTTTGGAAACCCATGGCAGCGGGCCCGTCCAGAGCAACGCGGCCAAGGTGGACGCGGTGATCGCTCGCGCCGATCGCATCCTTGAGGGGCTGCTGACGATGCAACAGAAGATGGCCGACTTGCAGGCGACCCAGCAGACCCAAGGCGTTGTGCTGCAGCGCCTGCAGGAAGACGTGGCCAAGCAGGCCAAGCAATAGGGGAATGCCAATGCCACTCGTCAAAGGCCCGGCCGCCAAGTCTCAGAAGGGCATCAGCACCAACATCAAGACCGAAATGGCTGCAGGCCGTCCGCCGAAGCAAAGCATCGCCATCGCACTCAATACCGCCCGGCAGTCCAACAAGGGGGCATCCCGCAAGAAATGAGTGACCGCAGCGCCGGTTCCGGCCGCGAAGGCCCCAAGGATTTCGGCACCGACCGCGAGGGAGTGGCCTCGAGGTGGCACGCCGAAATCGAAAAGGCCGAGAAGGAATGCGACGCCTGGTGGAAACGCGCGCGCAGCATCCTCTCCCGCTACCGCGCCGAAGGACCGGGCTGGCGCGTCAACGGCCAGGACGAATCGTTGGGTATGCGTATGAATATTTTGTGGAGTAATGTCCAGACGCTGGCGCCCGCGATCTATGCCGCCACCCCGCAGCCGGTGGTGCAACGCCGCTACGGTGATCAGGACGACGTGGGGCGTGTCGCCTCCACCATCCTGCAGCGCGCGATCTCCTACCAGCTCGAGCAGGGCGACTTCGACCAAGTGGCCAAGGAATGCGTGCTCGATAACCTGCTGGCGGGCCGCGGCACCGTGTGGATCAGATACGAGCCCCGCTTCAGCCCGGCGCCGCAGATGCCGATGCCGATGGCGCTGCCCGCCTCGCTGTCCGCCGCACTGGCGGGTGGGCCTAGTGGTCTGCCAGGCGGTGGGCCCGCTCCGCCCATGCCGCCTCTGCCGCCTCCAGGGCTGCCTCCGATTCCAGGAACGATGCTATCATCGCCATCCACTTCGTCTCTTTCGGCGGCTGGGATATCTCCGATTCCTCCGCCAGGCGCCTCGCCTTTGCTGGTGCATCCGGGTCAAGTTTCACCATCTGGCGCAGATAATCCCGCAATCGCAGGTAATCCTGCAATGGGTTCGATCCCGCAGTCTCCTGTTCCACCTTCGCCATCGCTTATCCCCCCTGGCCCGCCGGGAATGCCCCCTGGCGGCCCTCCTATAGCACCTGCGCCCGCACCTCCACCCATGCCGACCGCTCCTGTCCCGGCAATGGGCGGACCGCAAGGTGCGCTCGCGGGCATGCCGGGTGGTATCCTCGCTGGAATGCCACCCGGCGGCCTGCCCGGCAGCATGATGGACGGCATGCCCGGCGCCAAACGCACCCGCCCCGAGGACGGCGGCGTGCAGATCGGCGATGACGGCACCCAGGGCGAGCCCGACGAAATGATCGCCTGGGAGGAAGTCTGCATCGACCATGTGGCATGGGAGGACTGGCTGTCCTCGCCCGCCCGCACCTGGGCCGAGGTCCGCTGGGTGGCGCGCCGCGTCTACATGACCCGCGATGAACTCGAGGCACGCTTCGGCAAACGCCTGGCCGAGGACGTGCCGCTCGACTGGCACCCGGACGATATCAGCCACGAGGACGCGCTGCTGCCGCGCAACCAGATCTTCTGCCGCGCCTCGGTCTACGAGATCTGGGACAAGCCCAGCCGCAAGGCAATCTGGATCGCCAAGGGATACGGCGACAGCGTGCTGGACAGCCGGGACGATCCGCTCGGCCTCGAGGACTTCTTCCCCACCCCACGGCCGCTCTACGCCACGCTCACCACCGACAGCCTGATCCCGGTTCCCGACTACCAGCAATACAAGGACCAGGCGGTCGAGATCGACAACATGACGGCGCGCATCCACGCGATCGGTAAAGCCATCAAGGTGGCCGGCGTCTATGACGCCTCGGCGGACGGCGTCCAGCGCATGTTCAGCGAAGGCGCCGAGAACCAGCTGATCCCGATCAACCAGTGGATGGCCTTCGCCGAGGGCGGCGGCATCAAGGGCAGCCTCGATATGCTGGACATCAGCACGTTTGCGGACGTGCTCGCGAAGCTGGTCGAGATCCGGGCCCAGGCGAAGCAGGATCTGTATGAGGTCACGGGGATAAGTGACATTATCCGGGGGACGACTGCAGCCAGCGAAACCGCCACCGCGCAGCAGATCAAGTCCCAGTTCGGCACCATGCGGCTGCGCGCCCGCCAGGCCGAGGTCGCCCGCTTCTGCCGCGATATCGTCCGCATCGTCGCCGAGATCATCGCCGAGCATTTCACCCCGAGGACGTTGTTGGCGGTTTCCGACATCCAGAACCAGGCCGACAGCGATGCCGCCCTGGCGCCCCAGGCCATCGCCCTGCTCAAGGATGAGAAAATCCGGCCGATGCGGATTGATATCGAGACGGATTCCACCATCCTCGCCGACCAGCAGCAGGAACAGCAAAGCCGCGTGGCGTTCCTGCAAATGGCGGGACAGTTCCTCCAACAGGCAATCCCGGCGGCAACCCAGCACCCGCAACTGGCACCCCTGCTCGGCCAGATGATGCTGTTCGGCATCCGCGCCTTCCCGGCCGGCGCCCAGCTCGAGGGCGAGTTCGAACAGGCGGTGAAGCAGCTGCAGCAGGCCGCCCAGCAGCCGCAAGGCCCGCCGCCCGATCCCAAGATGCTGCTGGCCCAGGCGCAGGTGCAGAACATCCAGAGCCAGATCGCCGACCGGCAGGTGGACAACCAGCGGCAGAACGCCGAGGCGGCGGCGAAACTGCACCAGGGCGGGCTCAAAATGATGGTCGATAAGCAGAAGGCGGACCAGGACGCTGAGCGCGACACCGTCCGCATGTTCCACGAACACGCCCAGGCCCGCGCCAACACCGTGCTCGAGGCCGCTAAGGTCGGGCTGCAGGCAAGGGGGCCGGTATGAGCGAAAGCCTGCCCAACGTCTTCGCGCCGACCGACACCGGCAAGCTTTACGCCCAGGCGCTCATGCCGTTGCCGCCGGTCGGCGCGCTGCCCGGCAAATTGACCACCAACCCGGAACTGACCGGCTTCGCGCCAGGCCAGCCACGGCCGTTCGGGCCGGGCGAGTATCTGGAAAACCCCAACGGCTCATGGTCGAACGAAATCAGCGTCACAATCCCGGCCGGCGCACACATGCCGCTCAACCAGGGCCGCTCCACCGTCGTGCCGACCCTGTGGGTGCATAATGGCCACCCGGTGCGCGTCGATCCGGCCACTGCCGCGCAATACGCCGCACAAAGCGGGTTGCAATTCCCCAGCTTCGACAGCGAGGACGACGCCGCTTCGTTCGCCGATAAGCGTGAGCAGAACTGGCAGGCCGAAGGATCCCCCGGCGACCTGACCCGCTCGGTGCCATCCCTCTGGACAAGGCCGGTGAAGCGATGACCCGCTATGTATGGCACGACGGGCACTGGCTTGCCGCACCCAAGCGGGCGCCGGGCACGCCCAGCTTCCCCGGCATCATCCGCGACCACATGGACGCAGTGCAGCATCCCTGCACGGGCGAGATCCTCGAGAGCAAATCCGCCTTCCGCGCCCTCACCCGCGCCCATGGCTGCGTCGAGATGGGCAACGATGCGCCGATCGCACCACCGCAATACCAAGTGGACCGCAAGGAATTACGCGCCGATATTGCGAACGCCTTGCAACAACACGAGCAGGGCTATCGGCCGGCTCCGAGCGAACACTTGGCCACCGACGCCAGGATTTATGAGCCATGAGTGAAACCAACGCCACGCCAGCCCCGGAGAACGTCCGCGCCGATCTCGAGGCCGCCTTCGAGCAGGCCGAGCAGCGGCCGGAGCCGAGGGAGCGCAGCGAACGCGCGCCACGGGAGCCCCGGACTGAGCGGGCTTCCCGTGAAACGGCCGCACCCGCTGACGACAAGCAGTCGCAGCGAGAGCCCAAGGCGCCGCCGATCGCCACCGAAGCCGAGGACGCCAACCCCGATCGCCTGGCACCGCCCGAAGGCGACCGCCCGCGCGACCAGTTCGGCCGCTACCAGTCCAAAACCCCCGAAGCCAGCGCGGAACCTGCCAAACAGGTGGCCCCGGCCGAGGACGACATTACCGACCAGCCCGCGCCAAAGGAGGAGGAACCGGAAACCCCGGCCATCGCTCCCCCCACAACGTGGTCGGCTGCCGCGAAAGACCAATGGACCAAGCTTCCACCCGCCATCCAACAAGAAGTGGCGAAGCGGGAAAGCGACGTGGTCCGGGGCTTTCAGCAGCGGGCAGAGCAGATCAACGCACTGGAGCCAATCGCCCAGGCCATCGCCCCCTACGCGCAGAAACACGCCCTGCGCGGCGTATCGACCGCCGCAGCCGTCCAACAGCTTCTCGCTGTCCAGGATATGCTCGAGCGCGACCCGATCGAGGGCATCGCCTACGTGGCGCGTAGCTATGGCGTTGATCTGCGCCAGTTCGCCACCGCTTTCCAACAGGCACAGCAGCCCCAGGATCCACAACTCCAGGCTGTCTCAACCAGAATCGAGCAAATGGAAGGCTTCCTGCGCCAGCAAACCCAAGCCGCGCAGCAAGCCGAAATGTCCCGCATCAACAGCGAAATCGAGACGTTCCGCGCCGATACCGCCGCACACCCGTATTTCGACGCAGTGCGCCCGGCAATGGCACAGCTCATGGCCAACAACATGGCCATGACGCTGCAGGACGCCTACGACCACGCCTGTTGGGCAATCCCCGAAGTTCGCTCACGCATCCTCGATGACCAGAAACGCACCGAACAAACCGGGCGCGCCAAGGTCGAACGGGAAGCCGCCGAGCGGGCCCGCCGCGCCGCTGTCAGTGTCAGTTCGGCACCCAGCAGCGGCCGTGCGGTGCGGGGACGCGAGGGCAAATCCATTCGCGACGATCTGGAGGCCGCGTTCGAAAGGGTGGCGCAGTCCTAGCCGTGCTCCCCACGGGGAGCAATGCGGATCGCGAGAGCGACCGCGAAGGAACTACGCACCATGGCTTCCCCCAACTGGTCGGAAATCGCCACCACGACCATGGCGAACCGCAGCCGCAAACTCGCCGATACCGTCTCCCGCAACAACGCTCTGCTGAACCGCCTACGCGAACGCGACCGGATCAAGAGATGGTCCGGCGGCCGCTCGATCGTGCAAGAAATCGAATACGGCATGAACCAGACCTATAAGCGGTATTCCGGCTACGAGCCGCTCAATATCGCTCCATCCGATGTCTTCACCGCGGCCGAGTTCCCGATCCGCCAGGCCGCCGTGGCGGTGTCCATCTCGGGGCTCGAGATGCTGCAGAACGCCGGCAAGGAACGCATGATCGATCTGCTGGAGAGCCGTATCCAGAACGCCGAGCATACGTTTGCCAACGGCATCTCCTACGACATCTACAGCGATGGCTCGCAGTCCGGCCAGATCAACGGACTGCAGGCGCTGATCTCGGCCTCGCCCGCCACCGGCATCGTCGGCGGCATCGATCGCAGCCAGTGGGCGTTCTGGCAGAATATCGCCTACTCGTCGGTAACGCAGGGCGGGGCGGCGGCAACCTCGGCCAATATCCTGTCCTATATGAACCGCGTCATTCTGCAGCTGGTGCGCGGTCGTGACGCCGTGGACCTCATCGTGGCCGATACCAACTACTACCGGCTGTTCCTCGAAAGCCTGCAGACCATCCAGCGCATCAGCTCCGAGCCCGAGACGGGTGCGGCCGGCTTCTCCTCGCTCAAATACTACGGCGGCGGCAGGGCAACCGATGTGGTGCTCGACGGCGGCTTCCAGGGCTTCGCAGGCGATACCGTTCCGGTCGGCGGCGCGCCCACCAACACCATGTTCTTCCTGAACACCGATTACATCTTCTACCGGCCGCACAGCGAGCGCGACATGGTCCCGCTCGAGCCGGACCGCTTCTCGGTCAATCAGGACGCCATGGTCAAGCTGCTCGGCTGGGCCGGCAATCTCACCATGTCCAACGCGCGCCTGCAGGGCGTTCTCACCGCATAGGAGGTAACCATGCCACAGAGATATAACTCCATTACGCCGATGTCCGGGGCCAACCTCTACCAGGTCTATGCCCCTGCACCAGCCGCGCCTAACTCCATGGTCGGGTCGCAGGTCGCCCAGCTGGGCATTTCGCCGGGCGTTAGCGTCAACGGCAACCTCAACACGCGCTGGCTCTACGCCGTCACCAACGCGGCCGTGGTGGCTAATACCGCCACCAACATCGATCCGGTGACGTTCCTCGCCGGTCTGGGCACGGGCGGCGTTTCCGGCAAGAGCCTGGCGGCAGCGCCCACCGTGGGTTCCGGCGCCTGGTTCGAAATCAGCGGCGCCACGCTCAATCTGGCGATGCTGCAAAGCGTGGATCCGCAGCACGCCCATGCCGAAGCCCCGGCCGTTGAGCATCACGACAAGGCCAACGACAAGGGAGCGAAAAAATGAGTGACTTCGCGCCGATCGGCCTCGACGATCGAGGCCAGCCGGTGGTCGGCGGGGGCGATGGCCGGCTCTGGGTCAAGTTCATCAAGAAAAGCCGCCGCAATGCCTTCCGGTCCGAACAGGAAGGGCGGCCGATCTATGAGCCGGTCGACTACGTGCAGATCCAGCAGCCGGGCGAGCGCGACCAACTCGTCCGGCCGGTCCGCGAGGAGGATATGCACCGCTTCCCACGCCAGTGGGCCGCCTACCAGGCTGATAGCGACCAGGTGCCGGACGGCACGCCCATCCAGATGCTGTTCCCAAACGAACCGCACATCGTGGACCTGCTGCGAGATCTGAAAATCCTCACCGTGGAGCAGCTGGCGCAACTCACCGAGCACGGCATCTCCCGCCTCGGCATGGACGGCCGCAAATACGTCCAGCGCGCCAAGGGGGCCATGGACAAGGCCGAGAACAGCAAGGAGGTGAACAAGCTCGCCCACGAACTGACCGACGCCCGCGACCGCATGGCGGTGCTGGAGCGGGCCAACACCCTGCTGCAGGAACGCCTGGCGGCGCTGGAGGCACGCCGCGAGGACGAGGACGAGGACGACGAACCGCCCCGAAGGCGGGGGCGCAAGCCGCTGCGGTTCACGGCACCGCAAGAGGAAAGGGCACCTTCGCCCGAGCCAGCGCGTGCCGATCAACTGGTGATGGAGTAACCCATGGGAACTTCGTCGGCCGACCCTGCTGCGATCTCCGGCCCGGCAAGAGGCCGGAGATCACACGCGACCACCGCTTGGGAAATCGGTAGGGAAGCCACGGTCAGCAGCCCCAACTCGATCGTGGCATCCCGAGATTACCACGGGGAAATCTGATGGCAAACAGCACCCTGCTCGCGCTCGTGCAGGCGGCGACAACGGAACTCGGCCTTTTGCCACCGCAATACGTCGTCCGATCGGCGGATAATACCGCGCGCCAATTCGGCGGCCTGGCCAACCGCATCGGCCAGATGATCGGCCGCGCCAAGGACTGGACGTTCCTCACCCAGCGTTTCTACATCACCGTGCAGCCGCCGGTGACGGATACAGGAATACTCACCAAGGGGAGCACCACGATCACGGGGCTACAGACTGCCACGGTTTCCACCCTGCTGCCGGGCAAGATGGTGGTGAGCGGTGCTGGGCTGATGAATGACACACGGCTCACCGCGATCAACGCCACCGCCGGGTCAGTTACCATCTCGATGCCCGCCACCGCCTCGGCCACCGAGACGGTCACCTTCAGCCAGGACACCTTCCCGGTGCCGCCGGACTATCTGCGCGCCATCTCACGCACCGCCTGGGACCGCTCGATGCGCTGGGAACTGCGGGGCCCGCAATCGCCGCAGCAGGACCAGTGGGTGCGCTCGGGCATCGTCTCCACCGGGCCCCGGCGCATGTTCCGCGAGATCAACAACGCCTACCGCATCTGGCCGACACCCTCAGCCACCGATGCGGGATCGGAAATGGTCACCGAGTATATCTCGACCTACTGGGTGACCTCGGCCGCCGGCGTCGGGCAGCCCAACTTCCTCGCCGATGGCGATACCTGCGCCTTCGATGACGACCTGATGGTGATGGGCCTGAAATGGCAGTTCTTCAGCATCAAGGGCTTTGCCGCCGATGATCTGAGGACTGACTTCCGCCGCAGCCTGACCACCGCAATGGCCGCCGATGGCGGCTCGCCCACCCTCGACATGGCGCGCAGCAACTTCCCTATTTTCCTGAGTCCGGCCAACGTACCAGATTCTGGCTTCGGGAATCCATGATCCATGCCAGTAGCAACCGCACAGCGCCGCCCGCCTATCGCGAATATCCAACATTTCGGCCCGCCTACCGGGGGCTGGAATTCTTCTGAGAACATTACGGCCATGGCGCCCGAGGACGCCGTGCGGCTCGACAATATGGTGCCCGATACCACCCAGGTCCGGCTGCGCCGGGGCAGCGCGCTCTATGCCCAGATTCCATCTGTAACTGTGGGCGTCAGCAGCCTGATGACGTGGTCGTCAGCCACCGCCGAGAAGCTGCTCGCCGCCTGTAACGGGCATATCTATGATGTGTCCACCGCCACGCCCGCCAGCATCGCTACCGGCTTCATCAGCGATATCTGGCAATACGTGAACTTCTCAACGCCGGGCGGCCAGTTCCTCGTCGCGGTGAACGGCACTAACAAGCAGTGGACCTATAACGGCACCACCTGGGCGCAGGCCACCAACACGCTGCTGGCCGGAACGCCCGACAACAACAAGTTCGCCATGATCGCCGCCCACCAGCAGCGGCTGTTCTTCGCCGCCCCGGACAGCCTCTACCTCTACTACCTGCCGGTGAACGTGCTGCAGGGCGAACTGCATGCGATCGACCTGGGCAGCTTCCTGCCGCTCGGCGGCGCCATCGCCGATATCGGCAGCTGGACCCGCGACAACGGCGTCGGCGGCATGGACGATCTCATGGTGATCATCACCACCCATGGCGAGGTGCTGATGTATCAGGGCATCGACCCTGACGACCCCACCCCGACCGGGTGGAGCATGATCGGCCGCTTCGTGATCGGGCGCCCGGTCGGCGGCCACCGTGCCATGACGCGCTTCGGCCCAGACATGATGGTGATCTGCGAGGACGGGTTCCAGCCGCTGGCCAAATACCTCGCCCTCGGCCAATCGCAGGCGCAGGCGACCTCGATCTCGCGCAAGATCGGCAACGCGGTTACCCAAGCGGTCAAAGCCAACAAGGCAGGCTTTGGCTGGGAGGCGATCCTCTACCCCACCAACAACGTGCTGATCGTCAATGTGCCGGTGGCCGGCGGCGGCTTTCAGCAATATGTGGTCAACACCATCACCGGCGCATGGTGCCGCTTTATCGGCCTCGAGGCCTGGTGCTGGGCGCTCTACCATGGGGTGCTCTATTTCGGCGGCGCCAACGGCATCGTGGTGCAAGCCGATACTGGCGCCACCGACCAGGGCAAGCCGATCGCCTACGACATCGTCACCAGCTTTCAGGTGCTAGGCAACGCGCCGCAGCAGAAGCGGGCAACCATGTGCCGCCCGTTCCTGATCGCCAACGGGATCTGCAACCCGGTGATGGATGTGAACGTCGATTACAACATCTCCCCGGTGAGTTCGCCGCTGACCACGCAGACCTCGCAGGCCGAATGGGACCAGTTCAACTGGGACGAGGCCAACTGGGCTTCTGGGGACTTCGTGCAAAACAACTGGTTTTCCGTCGATGGCATCGGCACCGCCTTTGCCGTGCATATGAGCGGCCAAGCGCAGTCGCTGTCGCTCAAGGTGCTGGCGTTTGACGTAACGTTCGAGGCCGGAATGGGTTTTATATGAGCACCCTCATCCTCGATCATAGCGCGGCGCTGGCGGCATGGGCCGCGGGCCGGATCCCGCATGTCGGCGATGCCGGGTTCGGGCCCTGCACCGCGATCGGTGTGGCCAGCGGGGATGGTGCCGATGATGAGCTGTATGCCGTGGCCGTGTTCCATGAATGGATGCCAACCGCCAGGACGCTGCAAGTTTCCATGGCCGCCCGCTCGCCCAAATGGGCCACGCCGGGCACGATCCGCGCGCTGCTGGCTTATGCGTTCCGCCAGGCGCGGGCGAACAAACTGTGGGTTGCCATCCCGGCCGATAACAGCCGCGCCATCCGCTTCAATATCGGCATAGGCATGATCCGGGAGGCAGTGCTGCGGCACCATTTCGCGCCCGGCCGCCACGCCGTGATCATGTCGATGCTCGCTACGGAATACCTTGCCAGCCGCTGGCACACGTTGCGGGTAAAGGAGGCGGCGTGATGTTAGGGAACGTGCTTCCAGTTTTTGCGGTCGCGCATGCTCGTCAGAGTCTTCCGGTCCAGCCCAGTTTCTCTGGAAAGCTGGCTGATGGTTTTCCCCGCAGCAAGATGCTGTCGGTGGCGTGCGACGAGTTCCTCTGTCATCTTGGAATTATGGTGTGCCGAGCCCAGAGGATACTTTTGGTGTCGGCCCTTAATATCTCGGTCAGCACAATTCTCTGCCATCGTTCCAAGCCGCAGATGGGATGGATTAACGCACCCTGGATTGTCACAGGTATGCATCACGACCTGCTGCTTAGTTCCCGGAGTTACGGTAATTCCATGGTGCAATTCATACGCAAAGCGATGTGCAAGCACAGGATTCTCGCGGCTTGTCACTCTGAACCATCCGTAGCCAGTCCGGTTTCGCGCAGCCAGCCAGTTCCAGCATTCATCTGTCGCGCCCTCGACAAATTTGTTGCGAAATCTAACTTCGACTGGTGTGGACTGGTTTCCTCGCATTCTGCGATTATGGCCTTAAACATCGTCTTCGGCAAGGGATAACGTTTCGATGGGAAAATCATCGCCATCGCCTCCCCCGGCACCGGACCCAGTGGCAACTGCTGCTGCCCAAACGGCTAGCAATGTAGAAACTGCTAAGACTCAGGCTGCATTAAATCGTGTTAATCAGGTGACCCCGCAAGGCTCCGTCACCTGGCAGCAGGATCCCAACGACCCGCTGAAATATACCTCGACGCAGCAATACTCGCCGGCCGAGCAACACCTGTTCGACCTCTCGACACAGGCGCAGGGGTTATATGGCAACACCGCGCTGAACCAACTGGGACAGGCGGCGGGGTCGCTGTCGAAGCCGATCAATACCGACTATTCGGACGTGCGGAACCAATACATCCAGAGCCAGATGGGGCTGATCCAGCCGCAACTCGACCAGCAGCGGCAGGCGCTGGAGAGCAAGCTCGCCAACCAGGGCGTGGCACAGGGCTCGACCGCCTACGGCAACGCCATGCGTGATTTCACCAACCAGCAATCGAGCATGTATGCCAACATCCTCGGCGGCGCGGGCAACCAGGTCGGCCAGGCGATCCAGCAGCAGGAAAGCCTGCGCGATCAGCCGCTGAACGAGGCGGCATCCCTGCTCACCGGCCAGCAGGTCGCCCAGCCGCAATTCACCGCCGTGCCACAGGCCAACATGCAGGGAACCGACGTGCTCAGCGCCTACGGCCAGCAGCAGCAGGCGCTGCAATCCGCCTACGGCAACCAGATGCAGAACTACGCCTCGGCCCTCGGCGGCACCGGCGCGCTGGTCGGCACCGTCGCGGGAGCCGGAATCATCGCGATATGATCCCGCAGGACGACCTGTTACGGGCGTCAAATGCCTGCCTGGATGCGGGGGTGACGATCCTGCAGGGGTTCCGGCTGCGTAGCTCCGACCGCGCGCATGTGGCCGCGTTGCTGGAACTCATGGAACCACTTGTAGATACGCTGTGGGCGGATATCGGCTGCGGCTTCGGCGCGGTCGCGGATCTGATGCACCAGATGCGCCCCGATCTGGGCTTTGTGCTGATCAACAACAACACCTTCCAGCTCGACCGCGCGCCCAACCGGTTCCTGCGGCTCAACGCCGATATGTGCGCCATCCCGCTGCCGGATGCGTCCGTGGACGGGTGCATGTTCCTGTATGCGCTGTGCCATGCCGATGGCTTCGGCGAGGCGCTGCTGGAGGCCGCCCGCATCACCCGGCCGGGCGGCGCGCTGTTCGTGTTCGATTACGAGCGGCTGGCAGGCGACAACAACCTGATGCTGCGGCGCCTTTTTGCCTACGCGCTGCCGTTCGCGCAGATACGATCGATCGCCAAGGCTTCCGGGTGGGATGTGACCATGCATACGAACCCGCCTGGCAGCGATGCGGTGTTCCGCCGGCTCTGCGACGATGAGGCAGAATACGAGCAGATATTCGATGACCTTCGCCCGGTGGTGTGGAAGGCGGTGAAGCAATGAACGCTCACCCGGTCCTCGATCGCCACGAGAAGATCGCGATCAGCGTGAGTGGTGGAAAGGACTCCACCGCTTGCGTTCACCTGCTGCGCGATCACCTGCACAGGATTGTTTGCTACCACGTAGATACAGGCGACCTCCTGCCGGAGATGGTCGAGAACGTGGAGCGCATTGCGGCAATGTGCCCGCATTTCGTCCGCATCGAGACGCATGTGGACGCCTGGATTGCTGCCAATGGGCTGCCCACCGATCTGTTGCCCTATTCGGCACACTGGATCGGCCGCGCCATGGGGCAGAATGGCGCTACCCTGGTTCCCCGCTACGAGTGCTGTGGACATAATTTGATGCTGCCGCTCTATACCCGCGTGCGCGAGGACGGCAACACGCTGCTCATTCGCGGCACCAAGCGGGTCGATATGAAGCGGCTGCCGGTCACCTCCGGCGATGTCGTGGACGGGCTCGAGATCTACTACCCGCTGGTGGATTGGAGCAACGCCGAGGTCTTCGCCTACCTCGCCGAGAAGGGTGTGGCGCTGCCGCGCGTGTATGAGCATGTGGTGAACTCGCCCGAATGCGCGCGCTGCTCGGCCTGGTGGGGCGAGGGGAGGTCAGCCTACCTCAAGCAATACCATCCGGCACTGTGGCAGCAATATCAGGAACGCCTGGCGGTGGTGCGGAACGAAATCTACCCATCGCTGCTCAATCTGAACCATGAGGCGGGAGACGGAACATGAACGGCACGAACTCGGGCTGGCCCGGTATGGCGAACCCGGCGGCGATGGCGGGCATGGCGGGATATGGCGGGCTCAGTGATCCCACCGGCACCGCCCTCGCCAACATGACGCCCGAGCAGCAGCAGGCGTATCGCCAGCGCCTCTATGGCCAGGCGCTGATGGGCCAGAGCAGTTCCGCACCGCAGCGCAGCGGCTGGGGGGCGATGAGCAACGCTGCGAGCCCGATCCTCGGTGCGGCGATGATGATGGGCGCGCGGCCTGGCGGGTTCTGGGGCCAGGCGGCCGGGCCGGGCGCATCCAACCTGCCCGCCGCGCCGGGAATGTATGCGCCGATGTAAGGGAGACGCACGATGGCAGGCGAAACAGCGGGTCTGGGCTTAGGCAACCCGCTGGCGATGATGGATCCGGCTGT
>Ga0157379_10001410_pt1 | contig 19707 bp, 18 predicted proteins | sample S25metaG_FD_121802 | JGI IMG/M metagenome (GOLD analysis project Ga0157379, IMG submission 121802) | Switchgrass rhizosphere microbial communities from Kellogg Biological Station, Michigan, USA - S2-5 metaG | ecosystem: Host-associated > Plants > Roots > Rhizosphere > Soil | place: USA... | reverse complement strand
GAGGCGGCCGTGCGTGACCAGAACAATGCCAATCATGAAACTTCCTTCGACGGCGCGGACAGTAGCAAAAACGCCATCCGGGGAAAGGGTTATTTGGTGATAAAAGTGTCGCGAAACAAGCCCCGCGAAAAAGCCGCCAAAGCCGTGCGGATTTTGGCCGGCGCCGATGCAAAGCGGGCATCGAGCGCGATCTGCGGTACTTTTGCGGCTGCCCGGACGGCCGCCGGCATATGGTAAAAACGCGGAACCGGCAGGCGCGCACCCTCGCGGCCCAGCCGTACGACCAGCGCGATCTTCACCTTTGATTGCGCCGGCAGTTCGACGATGCCCAAGCCGCGCACTTCCAACAGGCCCTTGATGCTTACCGGGGCACGGGCATGCAGTTTCCCCGCGGCGGTGAACAGGATGGTACGGTCATCGGCGACCAGGCGCGCGCCGTCATCGATCAGACGCAGCGCCAGGTCGGACTTGCCCGAACCGCTGGGTCCCAGAAGCAGGACGCCGTGCGTGCCCACGGCAACGCAGCTGGCATGGATATTGGCTTCAGGCGTGGTCTTGGACATGGTTCAGGCCTCGGGCCGGTAGGCCGGCAGCTCCACCACCAGCCTGGCGCCGCCGCTGGCCTTGTCGCCGTCGGCAGGACGGTTTTCCGCATAGATGCGTCCGCCCGCGCCATCGATGATCTGCCGCGCGATGGAAAGTCCGAGCCCGGAATTGCGTCCGAAACTTTCGACCGGCCGCTCGGTATAGAAGCGGTCGAAGATCGATTCCAGGTTCGCCGGCGGAATGCCGGGGCCTTCGTCCTCCACCGTGACGCGGATGGCCAGGTCGTGCTGGCTGGCGGTGACGATCACCTTGCCGTGCGGCGGGCTGAAGGAGAGGGCGTTGTCGATGAGATTGCGGAACACCTGGCCCAGCCGCTCGTCGCGGCCGCGTACTGTGATGCCCGGCGGGAGTTCGTCGTCGAGGACGAATTCCACCGGCTGGCCGGTTTTGGTCAGACGATAGACTTCGATGATGGTAGCCAACAGTTTGGACAGCGCCACCGGCTCCTTGGTCTCGCGCGATAATTCCGCATCCAGCCGCGAAGCGTCGGAAATATCGGTGATCAGCCGGTCGATGCGCTTGATATCGCCGCGCACGATTTCCAGCAGCCGGGCGCGGGATTCCTCATCCTTGGCGCGGGAGAACATCTCCACCGCGCTGGCCAGCGAGGTGAGGGGATTCTTCAATTCATGTGCCACATCGGCGGCAAAGCTTTCGATGGCGTCGATGCGGTCATAAAGGCCGCCGGTCATGGATTTGAGGCTGTCGGCCAGGTCGCCGATCTCATCGGTGCGTTCCGGAAAATTGGGGATGTCGCTGCGCCCGCCCAAACCCGAGCGCACAAGATCGGCCGCCGCCGCCAGCCGCTTGACCGGTTCGGCAATGGTGCCCGCCAGATAGAAAGACGAGACCAGCATCACCAGGAACGCCACCAGCACCACCTCGAACAAAGTGGTGCGTTCCTGGCGCAGAATGTCGTCGATGTCGCCGCCTTCGGTGGAGACCAGCAACGCGCCATAGACGGTGCGCACGCCCTGCACCGGCACGGCCACCGACAATATCAACCGGTTCTGATCGTCGGCCCGTTCGGCGCTTTCGCTGTTGCCGGCGAGCGCGCTTTCCACTTCGCGATAGACCCGCCCATCTTCACCGGCCTCATAGTAAGGCTCCAGTTGCGCGAAGGGCCTGACTCCCATGATGGTGTCGTAAAGGCGCTTGAACCATTCCTTCACCCGGCTGGCGGAATCCAGGCCCGGGAGCTGCGTGACGGTGACGACATTGCGGGACAACATGAAGCGCGTATCGGCCGCCAGCCGGCCGGTGGGCAGGTAAAGCCGCGCCCTGAGCCGGCTGGGCCCGATCATCCGGGCCAGAAGCGGCTCGGCATCGGCGATCTTCAAGGTGTGCGCATCGGGATCGGCGGCATATTCCGCCAGGGTGCTGGCCACGATGATGGCCTGCTGCTGCACACCATTCAGCCGTTCTTCCACCAGGCCGCGGCCCGACGCCTGTACCAGCACCACGCCGGTGGTGAGCACGATCAAGGCCAGCGCATTGAAGGCCAGGATGCGCCAGGTCAGGGCAGAAAAATGAGGCACTATTCGCGATAGCGATAGCCGACGCCGTACAGCGTCTCGATGGCGTCGAAGTCGTCGGCCACGGCCTTGAACTTCTTGCGCAGCCTCTTGATGTGGCTGTCGATGGTGCGGTCGTCGACATAGACCTGGTCGTCATAGGCGGCGTCCATCAGGCTGTCGCGGCTTTTGACAAAGCCGGGACGCTGGGCCAGCGCCTGCAGTATCAGGAATTCGGTGACGGTGAGGCGCACCGGCTTGCCGTCCCAGGTGCATTCATGGCGCTGGGGATCCAGCGCCAGCTTGCCGCGCACCAGCGCTTCCTTCTTGGCGGCTTCGGCGCCCGGGGCAGCGGGCGCGGATTTGCCTTCGGCGCGGCGCAGCACCGCGCGCACCCGCTCCAGCAGCAGGCGCTGAGAGAAAGGCTTGCGGATATAGTCGTCCGCTCCGGCATTGAGGCCCATCAGCTCGTCGATCTCTTCATCCTTGCTTGTGAGGAAGATCACCGGCAGGTCCTGGGCCTGGCGCAGGCGGCGCAACAGCTCCAGCCCGTCCATGCGCGGCATCTTGATATCCAGGATGGCAAGGTCCGGCGGCGTAGTGGTCAGCGCGGTCAGGGCCGCGGCGCCGTCCGCGAAGGTGCGCACATGATAGCCTTCCTGTTCCAGCAGCATGCTGACGGAAGCCAGGATGTTCTTGTCGTCATCGACCAGCGCGATATTCGCCATTGTACCTGTCTACTGAGCTAGCTGGGCGCGATTTCGGAGTGCCGCGCCCCTTTTATAATGGGATGCAGTATAAGCCCATGATGAACAAAGCAAAGTCTAAAAGGGTCCCCGGAGCGGAGGCGTGAGCCAGAGCGACAAGCCAACAGACCGGACAAGGGCTTGCCAGCCCGGTTTCCATGGCGCCGTGGCCTTTTACGACCGCTACCGCCTGGCTTATCCCCAGCGGCTGATCGACCGGGTCATCCAGCTTGCCAGCCTCAAACCCGGCGATGCGGTGTTGGACCTGGGCTGCGGCACGGGGATGCTGGCCATCGCTTTTGCGCGAGCGGGCATGAAGGTCACCGCCATGGACCCGGAGCCCGAAATGCTGGCTGCCGCCCAGGTTTGCGCAGAATCAGCTGGTGTGGCGATAACCGCGATCCTGGGCGGCTCTGGCGACCTTGTGCCGGCGATGGGGCCTTTCCGGCTGGCGGTGATGGGACGCTCTTTTCATTGGATGGATAGGCCTGCGACCCTGGCCATGCTCGACTGTATCGTCACCCGCGACGGCGGTGTGGCGTTGTTTCACGATGCCCATCCGCCCGTGGCGGAGAATGACTGGTTCAAGGTGCTGTGCGAGGTGCAGGCGAAATACCGGCGGCAGCCCCGAAGCAATGGCGGCCATAAGCGCTATGAACCGTTCCTGTTTGCTTCCGTTTTCACCCAGCTGGACGGTCTTTCCGTCACCATCCGCCAACCGGTGAGCGCGGAGGAGATCGTGGGCCGCGCCTTTTCCATGTCGGCCTGTTCGCCGCAACAACTCGGCGACGCGCAGGAGGCGTTCGCGGATGAATTGCTGTCGGCCTTGCGCGATCTGTCGCCGGATGGGAAATTCACCGAGGTCGCGGAGCTGGTGGCTGTTCTGGCACGACGGCCCAAAGAATAGATGAGGGTGGGGGCATGTTGCAGTCGATTTTGACGGGCCAGGCGAAGGCCAGCATTTTGCTGGGCTTGGGCCTAGGGCTGTTTCTCTATCTGCTGCCCTCCGTCCTGTCCTTTTTGCAGCGGCAAAAGCGCTTCTGGACCGTCTTGGTCCTCAATCTGCTGCTGACCTTCGTGCAAAGCTGGATTTTCCAGAAATTCTTTCCCAGCCTGACGGTCATGCATCCGGGAAGTCTGGCCGATACCATCCGCGTCAGTCTGCTGGTGAATTTCGGACCGGGATGGCTGGTGCTGCTGTTCTGGGTGCTTCGGCCGGGCGAGAACGACCCGCGGCTCGGCAATATCCAGCAAAGCAAGTTCTATGACGTGATCGCCGGCCTGCCGCTGATGCTGTGGTTCGGCTATGGCGCTTTCCAGTTGCGGCCGGTGCTGGCGCACCATGGCGCGCTGATCGCGGCCGGCACTGCCCCCCTGTTCATCTGGGTGCAATTCGTTTCCCTGTTGATGGTGGCGGCCTTCGACCTGCTGCTGGTCTATCTGCTGATGGTGCGCGACAAGGCGAAAGGAAAATCCAAGGGTGTGCTGCCGCGCTTCTTCGGCTTTCTGGGCACCTTCATGGGATTGGGCATTCTGCAGTTGCCGGTGGCGGTCTTGAGCCTGCCCATGCAGATCCTGGCGGCGGCGATGATCGGTGTGGGCAGCCTGGGATCGTTCCTGGTGCTGTGGCGGCTGGGAAAGTCTTTCTCGATCCTGCCGGAGGCACGCAAACTGGTGACCGGGGGACCTTATGCCTGGGCGCGTCATCCGCTTTATTCGGTGGAAATGATCACCGTGCTGGGTACGGCGCTGCAGTTCCAGGCGCCTTGGGCGTGGCTGATCGCGCTGGTGGTGGTGCTGCTCTTGTGGATACGCAGCCACTATGAAGAACAAGTGCTGGCGGAAAACTTCCCCGAATATGACGCCTATCGGGCGCGGACCAAGCGGTTCATTCCGAAAGTGCTTTAGCCCCCAAGGCGCGAATTAGGGTCCTAGTTCCGCGCCACGTTGACTCCTTTAAGCTTGTTGGCTTCGATCGCTCTCTGGACGACGCCTGCGCGTTTGGCTTTGGCCATCAGGCCTTCAAGTTGGTCAAGGACCTGTGATGACCGGCCCTTGGGCAGCGCGGCCGCAACGCGAACCGTCCCGAACACCCCCGGCACCATCTTTGCGCCGGGAACGGCTTGGGCAGCAGGATAACCAACACCCGAGTCCGCGCCGAAAACGTCCGCCTTGCCCGTACGCAACATTTCGGCTGCGTCAGCCGCAATATGCGGGCTCAGTGGAATGCGGACAATTTGAGCCGCCTTGATTTGTCGCGTGAGTATCCGGTCGGACGGAGCACCCTGGATCGTCCCAATTCTTACGCCGGGCTTATCCACAGTGGTTATGTCAGGGAATTCCTTTCCCGGCGCGGCGACATAGACGAGATTGATCGTCCAGATGTCTGCGGTTAAGTCGGTTTTTCCGTCCGGGGCCAGAGCGCGCGGTCCGATGGCAATGTCCCATTCGTCCTTGCCGAAGCTCTGGGCATATGCGTCCGGGCTGGGGTACATCACCGGCTCAACCGTTACAGCCAGTTCAGATCCCATGAATTTCGCGACAGGCTCGGCGATCCCCCCAAGCGCCTTGATCGCAATCATGCCGACCCGCAGCTTTCCAGCAGGCGCAATCTCGGAAGACAAGCTCTGGGCGGACAGCGGGGACACTAGGGAGGCCGATAGTCCGATCGACAACAATGTCCCGCGCCAGTTCGTCAATCCGCCCCCAAATCGAGTACCGATTCAAAGTCTATTTGAATTCCACTTTGACGATCTCATACGACCGCGCCCCGCCGGGAGCGGCGACTTCCACCGTGTCGCCCTTGCTCTTGCCGATCAGGGCGCGCGCGATCGGAGAGGACAGCGAGATGCGGCCATGCTTGGCGTCGGATTCCACGTCGCCCACGATCTGGTATTTGCGCTCTTCGTCGGTGTCTTCGTCGACGAGGGTAACGGTGGCGCCGAACTTGACGCTGGAGCCCGACAGTTTGGAAATGTCGATGACGTCGGCGCGGCCGATCTGGTCTTCCAGTTCCATCACACGGCCTTCGATGAAGCTTTGGCGCTCCTTGGCGGCGTGATACTCGGCATTCTCCGACAGGTCGCCATGGGCGCGCGCCTCCGCGATCGCCTTGATCACTTCATGGCGGTCTTCGTTCTTGAGGCGGTTCAGTTCGGCTTCCAAAGCCTGGAAACCCGTAGGCGTCATCGGAATCTTTTCCATCATCTTTTCCGTCCGGCAAAAAGAGGCTCGCGCCACCGGACCTTGCCGGTTGCCGAACCCGTCATTTGTTAAGGCACTGATTTCGCTGAATAATTCTCGTTAAGGCCAGCGGTACATCCTAAAGAGTAGGACCGGAGGGGGGCAAGTTCAAGGCGGCCCCGCACAGCGCCCCGACAGCCCTAAAAGCTCTGGATAGGCGCCACTTCCAGCGAGCCCGACCGCAGCGAGGCAATGGCCAGGGTCGCCGCTGCGGCTCCCGCCATGGTTGTGTAATAGGGAACCTTCAGGGTCAGGGCGGCACGGCGGATGGAGGAACTATCGGCCAGTGCCTGGGCGCCGTCGGTGGTGTTGAACACCAGGTTGATCTCGCCATTCTTGAGCGCGTCCACCACATGGGGACGTCCCTCCAGCACCTTGTTGATGACCGCGACCGGAAGCCCCTTGGCCTGCAGCACCTTTGCCGTGCCGCGGGTGGCGATCAGCGAAAAACCCATGGCCAGGAGTTCGCGCGCCGGCGCCTCGATCAGGTCCTTGTCGCCGTCCTTCACCGACAGGAACACCGCGCCGCCGGTGGGCAGTTTGGTACCGGCGCCGATCTGGCTCTTGGCGAAGGCACGGCCGAAATTCTCGTCGACGCCCATCACCTCGCCGGTCGAGCGCATTTCCGGCCCCAGAATCGTATCCACGCCGGGGAAACGCGCGAAGGGCAGCACTGCTTCCTTGACCGAAATGTGTTTGGGATTCGGTTTCTGGAGATTCATCGACTTGAGCGTTTCGCCTGCCATCACCCGCGAGGCGATCGCCGCCACCGGAAGGCCGATGGCTTTGGCGACAAAGGGCACGGTGCGGCTGGCGCGGGGATTGACCTCCAGCACATAGATCTCGTCATGCTGGATGGCATATTGCACATTCATCAGGCCCTGGACCCTGAGCGCACGCGCCATGGCGATGGTCTGGCGCTCGATCTCGGCGATGGTTTCCGGCTTGAGCGAACGCGGCGGCAGCGAACACGCGCTGTCGCCCGAATGCACGCCGGCTTCCTCGATATGCTCCATGATGCCGGCGATGAAGACATCGCCGTCCTTGTCGCAGATCGCATCCACATCCACTTCGGTCGCGCGGTTGAGAAAGCCGTCGATCAGGACCGGATTGTCGCCGGAGATGCGGAACAGTTCGCCGGATTCCACCTGCTTCTTCAGTTCACTCTCATCCGACACCACCACCATGCCGCGCCCGCCAAGAACGTAGGAGGGCCGCAGGATCACGGGATAGCCGATGGTCTTTGCAGCGGCGACGGTTTCTTCCGCCGTCATGGCGGTGCCGTTGCGCGGCTGCTTGAGCTTCAGCTCTTCCAGCAGCGCCTGGAAGCGTTTGCGGTCCTCGGCCAGGTCGATGGCGTCGGCGCTGGTACCCAGGATAGGCACGCCGGCATCGCGCAAGCCGTTGGCGAGCTTGAGCGGCGTCTGGCCGCCGAACTGCACGATCACCCCGGCAAGCGTGCCCTTTTCCCGCTCCTTGTGGATGATCTCCAAGGTGTCTTCCAGGGTCAGCGGCTCGAAATAGAGCCGGTCGGAAGTGTCATAATCAGTGGAGACGGTTTCGGGATTGCAGTTGACCATGATGGTTTCATAGCCGCGCTCCGACAGCGAGAAGGCAGCATGGCAGCAGCAATAGTCGAACTCGATGCCCTGGCCGATGCGGTTGGGGCCGCCGCCCAGGATGATGATCTTCTTCGCATCGGTGGGATTTGATTCGCAGACCGTGCTTCCGCCGACCGGAGATTCATAGGTCGAATACATATAGGGCGTTAGCGCCTGGAATTCGGCGGCACAGGTGTCGATGCGCTTGAAGCAGGGGCGCACGTCCAGGGCATGACGGCTGCTGCGTATCGCTGCCTCTTTTTGGCCGCTCAGTTTGGCCAGCCGGGCATCGGAGAAACCCATGGACTTGAGGGTGCGAAGACCCTTGGCGTCCGCAGGGATGCCATCCTGGCGGATGCGTGCTTCCGCCAGGATGATGGTCTCAATCTCGCCCAGGAACCAGGGATCATAACCGGTGATGCGCTGGATTTCGTCCAGCGGGAAATTGTAGCGCATCGCCTGCGCTGCCAGCCTTAGGCGGTCGGGCGTGGCGCGGGCCAGGGCGGCGCGGATTTCCACCGGGTCGTTCTCCAGCGCGATTTCGTCGAAACCGGTGAGGCCGGTTTCCAGTGAGCGGAGCGCCTTCTGCAGCGACTCCGCAAAGGTGCGGCCGATGGCCATGGCTTCGCCCACCGATTTCATCGACGTGGTAAGCAGCGGCTCGGCGCCGGGGAATTTCTCGAAGGCGAAGCGCGGGATCTTGGTGACGATATAGTCAATGGTGGGCTCGAAGCTGGCCGGCGTCACCTTGGTGATGTCGTTCTTCAGCTCATCCAAGGTGTAGCCGCAGGCCAGCTTGGCGGCGATCTTGGCGATGGGAAAGCCGGTGGCCTTGGACGCCAGCGCCGACGACCGCGAGACGCGCGGATTCATCTCGATCACCACCATGCGGCCGTCCTTGGGGTTGACCGCAAACTGGACGTTGGAGCCGCCCGTCTCCACCCCGATCTCGCGCAGCACTGCGATCGAGGCCGACCGCATGCGCTGATATTCCTTGTCCGTCAGGGTCAGGGCGGGGGCAATGGTGATGCTGTCGCCGGTATGCACGCCCATGGCGTCGATATTCTCGATCGAGCAGATGATGATGGCGTTGTCGGCCTTGTCGCGCACCACCTCCATCTCGAATTCCTTCCAGCCCAGTACCGATTCCTCGATCAGCACTTCGTTGGTCGGGCTGGCTTCCATGCCCGATTCCACGATGGCGAAGAATTCCTCGCGGTTATAGGCGATGCCGCCGCCGGTGCCGCCCATGGTGAAGCTGGGGCGGATCACGGTGGGCAGCCCCACCTGGTCCAGCGCCGACAGCGCCTTGGAGAAAGTCTCCGGCGCCAGCTCCATAACCGGCGCATTACTGCCGTCGAAGATCGGGGTGCCGGAAGAATCCTTCTTCTGGCGCAACTGGCCCTTCAAGGTGATGCCCTTGGGCACATCCAGGCCGATCTTGACCATGGCCTGCTTGAAGCGCTCGCGGTCTTCCGCCTTGTCGATGGCATCCGCAGTGGCGCCGATCAGCTCGACATTGTGACGGTCCAGCGCCCCGATCTTGCGAAGCGAGAGCGCGGTGTTCAGCGCGGTCTGCCCGCCCATGGTGGGAAGCAGGGCGAAGACCTTGCCTTCGGGCACATTGGGACGCTCGCGGGCGATGATCTTTTCCACGATCTCCGGCGTGATCGGCTCAATATAGGTGGCGTCCGCCATGTCCGGGTCGGTCATGATGGTGGCGGGATTGGAATTGACCAGCACCACCCGATAGCCTTCCTCGCGCAGCGCCTTGCAGGCCTGGGCGCCGGAATAGTCGAACTCGCAGGCCTGGCCGATGACGATGGGCCCCGCGCCGATGATCAGGACAGTGTGGATATCGGTGCGTTTGGGCATTCCTTAGAACCTTGTCATGGCCCGCCAGCGAGGCCGAAGGCCGAGGCGCGTGCGGGCCAACCACGTGCGAGTGCAGAGCGTGCAGGTTGGGTGCACGCCTTGGGCCGGCCGAATTGCAGGTTAAGGGGACCGTCTAGACGGTCGGAGCGCGCCGCGCAACCCTCAATTTACGCTCTCCACAAGCCGGTCATTTTCCGGGCGGGGCGCCAGACCGGACCGCTCGGGTTAAACCGATGAATTCCGCCCCCGAAACAAGCGAAATGCGATCTTCGCCCCAGCCGTTGCTGGGATCGCTGAGACGGCTCCGGCCGCGCACAATACTGCCATGCAAAGTCCAGGGCCTTGCATCGGTGCCCACCTGCTCTTCCACTGCCGTGACCTGGTGGCTCGTGATGTGGCCCTTCAAAATGAATGTCGCCTCGCCGGTCGCGGTCTTGTTGTCATCGTCGAAGAGATAGGCGGTAAAATCGTCACCCCTGAAAGTCACGCGCGCTATGGCGCTCTGTTGGACCTCCCAAGGCGCGGCGCCGGCGCCTGGCGCGACACGAACCCAGTGCCATTCCAATGGATATTCCGGCGTAGCGGGCAGGCCGGGAAGAGAAGATGCCGCCAAAAAGAACAGGGAAAAGCTCAGCATTTGCCGCATGACGGCCTCCTCAGCTTTTCCAGCGTAACACGCGCTCCCTTACGGGATTGATGAACTCGGTGCCATTTTCTATCGAGTCCGCCCAGGCTTTCTTGACCCGGTGGTACCAGATGGCGGGCTGGTCGCTGTCCTGGATCAGCATCAGGCTGGGATTGAATTTCAGTCCCTCACGCTGCAACTCCACGATCTTGCGGTCGTCGCCGATGAAGGTGCGCCCCAGCGCCCAGAAGAAGGGATAGATGAAATTCAGCCAGCCGGGCCAGTAGAACACCTGGATCACATCGGTGGTCTCGGCATCGCGCGGGGTGCAGACGGTGAGCCCCACCACTTTGAATGCCGCGCCGAACAGCTTGCCCCGGATGATCTCGAAGCGGGTGGAGGGAAGCTCAAAGTTGATCTCGGTGGTGACGTCGCCCAACAGGCTGTAGACCGGCTTGGACGGCTTGTGTGCGGTCATCACAAAGCCGTTGGGCAGCGGGGCGTAATGTTTTTCTTTCACCCGCGGCGTTTTTTTCCACCACCAATGGGCATGCACATAGGGTCCGTGGGCTGGGTCCATCAGCCCGATCACCGCATGGTCGATGCCGCAGCGGAAGGTCTGGGTTTCGGTCCAGCGCATGGCATGGGAAACCCCAACACTGGGTGGTTCCGATTTGGGGGCCTCGCCCGGCGTGGCGGCCATATAGACCCAAATCAGTCCATCCTGTTCGCGCACCGGATAGGAACGGACGCGAATCTGCTCCGGCTTGAGGCTTTCATGGCCGGTGAGGGAGGGAATTTTGCTACAGGCTCCGTCGCGCCGGAAACGCCAGCCGTGATAGGGACATTCCACACTGCCTTCGGCCATGATGCGGCCCGAGGACAAGGGCACGCCGCGATGCGGGCAGATGTCGCGCAGGGCGAAAAGTTCACCGGATTTAAGCCTGCCCAATGCCACCGGCTCGCCCAGCAGCATTTCGCGGCGCATCTGCCCGGGCGCCAGGCTTTTTGCCAGCGCCGGCATGTACCAGAGGTCGCGCAGGAACGTGGCCGAGTCCGTTCCGGGTGCCGTCGCCAAGCCCGTCATGGCGGAACTGAATAAAGCGCAATCCGGGAAACCGGAAGGGATTTCCCGGCAAATTGCGCGGCAAACCTAGATTCCGGTGCGTGATCGAACCGGACCACACGCCGGAGAAATCGTCTTTTCGCCGCAAGGATGGCCCAAAAAGGGTTGCCCAACCGGCTATGGACGCTAGGGTTTGCCCATGAAAAAGATCGCCAAAACACTGATCGACTCCAGGATTTTGGATCGCGCCTTGGTGGCGGGCGTGCTCTGCGAGGCGGGATTTATCGTGCTGGGGCACTATCGCCCCCTGATCGGCCTGCATTTCGGGCTTTTCGGGGTGATGATGATCGCGGGGACAGCGGGGCTGTTGTATGCCCGAGATCTGGCGCGTGGCTATATTTCAGGCGCGCTGGGTGGGCTGGTGATCGGGGCTGCCTGCGGCCTGACCGCGGTGGGTGTGGCGAATCTGCTGAGCGACCATCCGGAGCAGTTCCTGCCTTATGGCGTAATGGTCTGTGCCCTGGTGGGCGCCATTGGCGGCTTGTTCGGCCAATATGCAGCCTGGATACGCGAATTCATTGCGACCTTGCGGCAGTAGCTGTCGCAAAGCCCAAGGCGAACTGAGGCCACCCGGCCGCTCGCTTCGGCTCGCGGCGCTCGTCGCTCGAAATGGTCCACTGGACCATTTCGTTTGCTTTCGCAAACCGCGCCTCGCCCCACAATGCAAGCGCGCTAATGCGCGCGCAGGGGCAGGTGAGCAGCGCATGGTCATGATTCGATTTTGGGAGAAACTGTCGGTTGGCACGACGCCGACCCGGAAAGGGGCTGGGGGGCTTGTTAATCCGAACCGACTCGCCGCCAACCGACGGTCAGACTTTCGACTCCGAAAACGGCCACGCCATGGTTCAATCATGACCATTTCTGGGCACAGGTGACATTTTCGAAATGAAGAGCATTGTTCCCCGCTTGCGGTGCGCGAGTTCCCGCACCATCATCTGAAAGGATGGTGGAAGAACCCATATCTTTGCATCGCGCTTCCGACCAAGGAGCGCGAGACATTTCTCCGGTTCGTGCGCCGCACGTAACATTTGACCGGCCGGAACTGAACCGCATCCTTACCGTCTATGGCCGCATGGTTGCGGCCGGCGAGTGGCGCGATTACGCCTTGGATTTCCTGGATGACGTGGCTGTGTTCTCGGTTTTCCGCCGGGCCGCCGAAATGCCTTTGTTCCGCATCGAAAAACGGCCGAAGCTGCGCGCCAAACAAGGCCAGTACAGCGTGATCGCGGCCGGCGGAATCATCCTCAAGCGCGGCCATGAACTGGCCCAGGTGCTCAAGATATTCGACAAGAAACTGCTCAAGGCCCTGGCGACAAAAGAGTAACGAACGATGGGCGAGAGGTCCCAAAACAAAAAAGCCCGGCATTGCTGCCGGGCTTTTCATTTTGGAACTACCTGCGCTTAGCGGCGGTTGCCCATAAAGCGCAGCAGGAACAGGAAGATGTTCAGGAAGTCGAGATAGAGCGACAGCGCACCCATGATCGCGGCCTTGCCTGCCACTGCCACGTCGCCGCCCACCGCATAGTAGGTGTTCTTGATCTTCTGGGTGTCCCAGGCGGTCAGGCCGGTGAAGATCAGCACGCCCAGCACGCTGACCACGAAGTCGATGGCCGGCGACTTGAAGAAGAAGTTGGCGAGGCTGGCCAGCAGGATGCCGATCAGGCCCATGAACAGGAAGCTGCCGAAACCGGTGAGGTCACGCTTGGTGGTGTAACCCCACAGGCTCATCGCGCCGAAGGTGCCGGCAGTGACGAAAAAGGTCATCGCCACGCTGGCGCCGGTATAGACGATCAGGATCGAGGCCAGCGAGGCGCCGACCATGGCGGCATAGGCCCAGAAGGTGGCCTGGGCCGCCTGCTGGCTCATCTGCATGATCCGGAAGGACAGGAAAAACACCATCGCCAGCGGCGCCAGCATCACCACCCAGCCCAGGATAGTGGGCTGGAGCGCCACGCCATTGGCGGTCAGGGTCTGGTGGTAGAAGGCGTTCAGCAGCGCCGGGGTGTTGGCCACCAGCCAAGCCACAGCGCCGGTCAGCGCCAGGGCGCCGACCATGTAGTTGTAGACCCGCAGCATATGCGCGCGCAGGCCGGTATCCATCGTGTCGGCGACGGTGGTCGCGCCACGCACAAGTCTGTTGTCGAAGTCAGCCATTGGTTACTCCCTTTGACCCTCAGTATATCGTGGTTTGCCGTGGCAGTATCAAGGGCGGCGGAAAATCCCAAAACCGGCCAAAATTTGAAGGATTAAAGACGGTTAAGCCGACCGCAACCGCCGCGCCGGGCGCACGCTGAGGGCTGCGACCGCTCCCAACAGCCCAAAAACCAGGGTTGCCGCGCCGCCGCCCGCCACTGTCACAATCACGGCCTTGAGGTCGAAGGTGAAGGGGACGTCCAGCAAGGAGGTTGCGATCACCCAGCCGGCCAGGGTGCCCGCCGCCAGGGCAATCACTCCGGTGGCGGCGCCCAGGACGCCATATTCGATCACATAGACCAGCGCGATTCGCGGGCGCGTTGCGCCCAGCACCTTGAGGATGGTGGCATCGTAGAGCCGGGCCCGGCTTCCCGCCGCAATGGCGCCGGCCAGCACCAGAAGGCCGGCCAGGATGGTGACCAGGCTGGCGGCGCTGACCCCGTCAGCCAGGGAGGCAAGCAGGGTCTGTACCTGCTGGATGGCGTCCTTGACCCGCACGGTGGAAATATTGGGGAAACGGTCGGTCACCGCCATGTACATGGCGTTTTCCTGCGCGTCCGTTACCCGTACCGTGGCCAGGAAGGCATGGGGTGCGCGGTCGATCAGGCCGGGCGACAACACCAGCACGAAATTCTGCCCGCCGGTGGTGAAATCCACTTTGCGCAGCGAGGCGATACGGCCTTCGAAACTCCGGCCCAGCACGTTGAGGGTCATGCTGTCCCCGATCTTGAGGCCGGTGCCCTGGGCGATGGATTGGTCCAGCGAGATCAGGGTGGGACCGCGATAATCCGGCGCCCACCATTTGCCCTGGGTGATGACGGTTCCGGGGGGCGGCGTGGTCGCATAGGTGATGCCGCGGTCGCCGTTCAACGCCCATTTGGAGTCGGGGGCCACCTTGGCCTGGGCCGACGGCACGCCGTTCAGCGCCGTGATCCGTCCACGGATCATCGGGGTGCGCTTGTAGTCGGAGGCGCCGGAAAAACCGGTGACGACGCGGTCGAAATTCTCTGCTTCGTTGGGCTGGATATCGACAAAGAAGAAGCTGGGCGCGCGGGCGGGCAGGGCGCCCGCCACCTGGGCATTGATGGTGGCGCTGAGCAGGGTGACGGTGGCCAGTAAGGTCAATCCCAGGCCCAGCGCGGTGACGATGCCGCCGGTGGCGGCGCCCGGCCGCACCAGATTGGCGAAGGCCAATCGCACCAGCGGTGATTTCGGCCGCGGTATGGCGCGGATGAGGCGGCGCAGGCCTTCGGCCAGCAACCGCAACAGTCCCAGCGCTGCCGCCGATCCCGCCAGAAACTCAGCGGCAAAAACCGGCGAAGGCGCGACGACCAGCGTAAGACCGGCGATGCAAAGCGCGGCGCCTGCCGAGATGGCGCGATACAGATTCTGGCCCTCCGCTTTGGCTGGCGCGACGATGTCGCGGAACAGGCTGGCGGGCGGCACGGCGCGGGCACGCGACAAAGGCGGCACGGCAAACACCACCGCCGACAAAAGACCGAAAGCCAGCGCCAGCAACAGCGGCACCGGATAAAAGCCGAAGCTGGGCGGCACCGGCAGGGCATCGCCATAGAACCAGACGGTGGCGAAGGGCAGAGTGGCGCCCAGGCCTGCGCCCAGCACCGTGGCCAGCACCGCCACCGCCATCACCTGCAGGAAGAAGATCAGAAAGACAAAGCCGCCGCTGGCGCCCAGAGATTTGAGAATGGCGATGTCGTTCCGCTTGCGGTCCAGGAAGGCCAGGATGGCCTGGCCTGCGCCCACCCCGCCCACGCCAAGCGCGACCAATCCCACCAAAGTCAGGAACATGGTGAGCTGTTCGACAAAGCGCTTGATGCCAGGCGCGGCATCGCTGCGATCGCGGATATTCCAGCCGGCATCGGGAAATTGCTTCTGGGCGCGGTCGCGGAAGGTGTCGATGGATGTGCGCGCCTGCACCGGATCGCTGGAAGCGCCTTTGAGCGCGATGCGATAGGTGTAATTGACCAGGCTTTCGGGCGTGACCAGGCCGGTGGCCGGGACCGCCCTGGCGGAAATCAGAAAGCGCGGCCCCAGCGAGAAGCCGGTGGAGATGCGGTCCGGCTCCTTATCCAGCACCGCCATGATCCGGATGGTGGCATTGCCCAGCTTCAAGAGATCGCCGTGCGCCACATGCAGCCGGTCCAGCAGGCTTTGCTCCACCGCCGCGCCGCAGACGCCGTCATCCTCGCAAGCCAGCACATCGTGCAGACTTTGCGACGGGATGAATTGCGGTGCGCCGAACAGCGGCCAGCGATCATCGACGGCTTTCACCTCAACAAGTTGCCGCCCGCTATTGTCGCGGGCATAGACCATGGCGCGCATGGAGAGCGCTTCTGAAACTTTGCCTTGGGCATCCAGGAAGGCGCGTTCCTGTGGACTAGCGGGCCGGTGCACCAGATTGACGGAGACATCGCCGCCCAGCAGCACCCGGCCCTGATCCTGCAGGCCGGTGAGGAAAGCGTCGCTGAGGGATTCCACGCCGGCGATGGCGGCCGAGCCTAGCATCAGGCAAAGGAAGAAGATGCGGAAGCCGGCAAAGCCGCCACGCAGCTCGCGGCGGGCAAAGCGCAGCGCCAGCCGCAGGTTCATGATATCTCACCCTTCGACAAGCTCAGGGTGAGGAGGGTTATGGAAATCCTCATGCTGAGCCTGTCGAAGCATGAGAGGGACCGTCTGCGATCCTTCCGTCCGCCATGCGCAACATCCGGCTGCAACGACGCGCCAGCGTCTCTTCATGGGTGACCAGGAACAGGGTGGCGCCGCGTTCGGCGTTCAATCCAAAAATCAGGTCGGCGATGCCGGCGCCGGTGGCGCCGTCCAGATTGCCGGTGGGCTCGTCGGCGAACAGGATCTGCGGCCCCGGCGCCAGCGCCCGGGCCAGCGCCACACGCTGCTGCTCGCCGCCGGACAGTTGCCCCGGATAGTGATCGGCACGCAGGATCAGGCCCACGGCGCGCAGTTCGCGTTCGGCGCGCTCGAATGCGTCAGGCGCACCCATCAGCTCCAGCGGCACCGCGACATTCTCCAGCGCCGTCATGGTGGGAATCAGGTGAAAACTCTGGAACACCACGCCCACACGGCCCAGGCGGAAGCGTGCCAGCGCATCCTCGCCCATCCGGGTGATATCGGTCCCGGTGACGGCGACCTTGCCGCCGGTGGGCTTTTCCAGTCCCGCCGCCACCATCAGCAGGGAGGATTTGCCCGATCCCGACGGACCGGTCAGGGCGATGGTTTCGCCCGGCGCCACCGACAGCGACACGCCGGTCAATATGTCAACCGGGCCGGCCAGGCTTTTAAGCGTCAGGCTTACATCTTGAAGCTGGAGCGCGGGCGGGGGATTGTGCATATGGCCTTGGGTTGAATGGCTTTGATAAAATGACGGCAATGCGTGGTTTCAAGACGCTGCTTAGCATAGTTCTGCTTTTCATGATGGCGGGAGCAGGGCAGGCCATTGCGGCGCCTGTGAAGATCCTGGCCATGGGCTCAAGCCTGACCCAGGGCTATGGCCTGCCGCCCGGCACCGAATTCACCGTGCAATTGCAGGCCGCCTTGAAGCGCGCCGGGATCGATGCCGTGGTCACCAATGCGGGGGTCTCCGCCGACACGTCGGCCGGCGGACTGGCGCGGCTGGACTGGTCCCTGGCCGACCATCCCGATGCCGTGATCCTGGAATTCGGCTCCAACGACATGCTGCGCGGCACTCCGCCCGCCGAAACGGAAAAGAATCTGCGCGCCATGCTGGATAAGCTCAAGGCGGCGCATGTGAAGGTGCTTTTGACCGGCATGCATGCCCAGCGCAACCTGGGCGCCGACTATGTCCGGCAGTTCGACGCCATCTATCCGCGGCTGGCCAAGGACACCAATGTGCTATTCTATCCCTTCTTCCTGGACGGCGTGGCGCTCAATCCCAAACTCAATCAGGCGGACGGCATGCATCCCAATCCGGCGGGCGTGAAGGTGATCGTGACGCGCATGCTTCCCTTTGTGAAGAAGCTGGTGCAGCGCTGATGTTCAGGAAGCTTGTGTCCGTCAGCGGCTTCACCCTGCTGTCGCGCCTCACTGGTTTTGTGCGGGATATGGTTCTGGCCTGGACCCTGGGCAGCGGCATCCTGTCGGACGCCTTTTTCGTCGCCTTCATCTTTCCCAACAATTTCCGCACCATTTTCGGCGAGGGCACCATCAATCCCGCCTTTCTGCCGCGCTATGCCGCGTTGCGCGCCAAGGGCGAAGACAAAGCAGCCGCCAAATTCGCCGACGATATATTCGCCTGGCAGATGGCGGCCCAGATCGTGTTGCTGGCGGTGGCGACCATCTTCATGCCGCAGATCATCAGCGTGCTGGCCTGGGGCTGGAACGATGATCCTGTACGCTTCGATCTCACGGTAAAACTGGCGCGGATTACCTTCCCTTATCTGATCCTCACCCTGGTGGCGGTGCAGCTTTCCGCCATGCTCAATGCCATCGAAAAATTCTGGGCGGCGGCGGCCTGGTCGAATTTCCAGAACTTGGCGATGATCGCGACCTTGCTGGCCTGGCACTGGTTTCCCAACGCTGCCTATGCCGCCGCCTGGGGTGTGCTACTGGGCGGGGTGGCGCAGCTGATCTTCATCCTGTGGGCGGGTGCCAAGGAAGGCCTGTGGTTGCATCTGTCGCTGCCGCGCTGGTCGCCGCAGATTGCGGAATTCTTCAAGGCCTTCGGCGCGGTGACCATCGGCGCTTCGGCGGTGGTGATCTCGCCTTTCATCGACACCATGCTGGCCAGCCTGCTTCCCACCGGCAGCCGCACCGCGCTTTATTATGCCGATCGCATCAACCAGTTGCCGCTGGGCGTGCTGGGTGTGGCGCTGGGCACGGTGCTGTTGCCGGAAATGGCGTCGCGGTTGGCCAAGGGCGACACGCCGGGATCGCATGCCGCCCAGAACCGGGCCGCGGCGATGATCCTGATCCTCACGTTGCCGTTCATGATTTCGTTCCTGGTCGTGCCGGGCACGATCATGCGCGCCTATCTGGCGCATGGTGCCTTCGACCGTAACGGCGCCACCATGGCGGCGATGGCGCTCGCCGCATATGGCCTGGGATTGCCGGCCCAGGCGTTGATCCGCATCGTGGCTTCCACTTTTTATGCCCGTCACGACACCGCCACGCCGGTGCGCGCGACCGTCACCGCCATGGCTTGCAATATCGGCTTGAAGTTCGTGTTCGTCTGGGGGTTCGGCCTGGGTGTCGCCGGCATCGCGCTGGGTACGGCGTTTGGGGCGTGGATCAATGTGGGCCTGCTGACCTGGCTGGGCCGCAGCCGCGACCTACTTTCGATCGAAGGTCAGTTCCTGCGCGCGCTTCCGGCGGCGTTGCTGGCAGCGCTGATGACGGGGGCGGGGGCCTGGACCGGCGCGCATTTGCTGCAGGCGCATGGCGATCTGGCGGCGCTGGCGGCGGCGATCGGCTGTGCAGGTCTGGGATATGGCTTGGTGCTGCTGCTGTTTCGCGGGCGGCTTCCTTTAGGCCGAGCCGCATGAGGCTGTTTGTTGCCTTGCAGATTCCGGATCCGGTGGCGCAGCAATTGCTGCTGCTGCAGGGCGGCGTGCCGGGTGCGCGCTGGCAGGCACGTGAGCAGTTGCATCTGACCTTGCGTTTCATCGGTGAAGTGGATGGCCGCGACGCCCGAGCCCTCGACGATGCGCTGGCCGGCATCGACGCCCCGGCCTTCGAACTTCAGTTTCACGGCGTCGGTCAGTTCGGCAACAAGCAGCCCCACACCCTGTGGGCGGGCGCGCGCAAGAACGAGCTTCTGGAGCATCTTGCCCGCAAGGTCGACATCGCCATCCGCCGGGTCGGCCAGCCGCAGGATGCCCACAAATTCATGCCGCATGTCACCCTGGCCCGGCTGCGCCATCCCGATCTGGACAAGGTGTTGCACTGGCTGACGGACCATGCCCTTGCCACCAGCAGCCAATTCCCGGTGGACGCGTTCTGTCTCTATTCCAGCAAGCTGACCAGCGACGGCAGCATCTATCGCGTCGAGCAGCACTATCCGTTGAGAGGGCTTCATGACGAAATTGGCGATTGAAGAATTGAAGCAGGCGCTGAAGCGGCTACCGGACTGGACCCTGGTGGCGGACCGCGAGGCCATCACCCGCAAATTCCATTTCGTGGATTT
>Ga0157379_10001408_pt1 | contig 19710 bp, 17 predicted proteins | sample S25metaG_FD_121802 | JGI IMG/M metagenome (GOLD analysis project Ga0157379, IMG submission 121802) | Switchgrass rhizosphere microbial communities from Kellogg Biological Station, Michigan, USA - S2-5 metaG | ecosystem: Host-associated > Plants > Roots > Rhizosphere > Soil | place: USA... | reverse complement strand
GCGAAAGGCGGCGGGAACCCGACGGTCGTGAAAGCGTCGGTGACCGACGCCGAGCTCGCGGCTTTCAAGAAGGGGATTGCCTAGGACCGCGCTTCCCCGCAAACGCCGCGAAGGCCTCCCTGGCATCGGCTGACTTCAGCTGCGCGGCGAAATGCACGCCCTCGACTTTCATGCGAGCCGCCAGGGCAGCCGGATCGCGCATCAGGGCTTTGGTGATCGTGACGGCCGAAGCCGGCCGGGCGGCGACGGCTTCCGCGGCGGCACGCGCACGCTCGCGCAACTCGCCGGCCGGACAGGCAGCGTTCGCGATGCCCCACTCGACGGCCTTCTTCGCATCCACGGCTTCGCCCAGCACGAACATCGAGAACGCTCGCGCGTGGCCGATTCGCGCGGGCAGCGTCAGGCTGGATGCCGCTTCCGGCACGAGTGCGAGGTTCACGAACGGCGTCGTCAGCAGGGCATCGTCGGACACGAACACCAGATCGCAGTGCAATAACATCGTCGTGCCCACGCCCACGGCTCGCCCGTTGACGGCTGCCACAATCGGTGTGGTCGCGCGAGCGAGTGCGATCAGCAGCGGATTGCCGCCGCTGCGCACGGCGTCGGGCTCACCGCGATTGGCCGCGGCGAAATCGCCAAGGTCGTTGCCCGCTGTGAACGTATCGCCTTCCGCCTGGATCAGGACGCACCGGACATCCGGGTTCGGCCCCGCGGCTTCGATGCCATCGGCAAGCGCCTGGTACATGTCTCGCGTCAACGCGTTCTTCTTCTCCGGCCGATTGAGCGTCAAGGTCAGCACGCCATTCGAGATGCCGCTGCGCACGTAGTCGGTCATTTGAGTACTCCGCTGCATCCGAGAGACTGAAGGTATGCACTACATCTGAGAGAGACGCCCGATGATGGCGTCTGCTTCGGTCATGATGCGATCGATCAACTCTTTCACGGTCGGGACGTCATGAATGAGCCCGGCGACCATGCCGCACGACCACACGCCGGCGTCCATTTCACCCTGCTGCATGATGCGCGGGTAGACGCCGGATACATCGTGGACGATGTCCGCGAACGTGAGCGCCGACCCGAGCGCCTTCTCTTTTTCGAGCAGACGATAGGTCGCTGCATTCTTCAACACGCGCTCGGTGTTGCGAAGCGGCCTCATCACCAGCCGTGTATCGAGCTCGCTTGCATCGACCAGCGCCTGCTTGACGTTGTCGTGAACGGGCGCCTCTTTGGTCGCAATGAAGCGCGTGCCCATGTTGATGCCGTCAGCGCCGAGCGCGAGGGCGGCGACGAGCGACCGGCCGTCGGCCATGCCGCCCGACGCGACGATGGGGATCGTCAGCTCCTCGGCCGCTCGCGGCAGCAGGATGAAATTCGGCACATCGTCTTCACCCGGGTGGCCGCCACACTCGAAGCCGTCGACGCTGACGGCATCGCACCCGATCGATTGCGCTTTCAGCGAATGGCGGACCGACGTGCACTTGTGGATGACGCGAATCCCCGCGTCCTTCAGCGCCGGCAGCCATTTCTGCGGATTGTTCCCGGCGGTCTCGACGATGGTGACGCCGCCGTCGATGATGGCGCGGATGTAGCCCGGATAGTCAGGCTGGGTCACCGCCGGGAGGAAGGTGAGGTTGACGCCGAACGGTTTGTCGGTCATCTCCCGGCAGCGGCGGATCTCGCGAGCCAGCGCGTCAGGCGTTCGCTGGGTCAGGCCGGTGATGATGCCCAGGCCGCCGGCGTTCGACACGGCGGCGGCCAGTTCGGCGAAACCCACGTAGTGCATGCCGCCCTGGATGATCGGATGCTGGATCCCCAGCAGCTCGGTGATTCGTGTGTGCATGATCCTCAACGCTGATGGCCGGAACGGCGTTCCGCCGGAAAGACCGACATGCTCTCATCGCGCAGGCCGCCGGTCAACGGCACGCGGGCCGGACTAAGATGCGCGCATGTCCAGATGCACCGGACGGATTCTCATCACGCTGATCTTCGCCGGACTTCCCGCGGTATGCCGTGCGCAGTCGCCGGCCGGAGCGGACGCGGCCATCAAGCCGTTCACCATTCGTGTTCCTGATGCCGTGCTCGCCGATCTGAAAGCGCGTCTCAAGAGCCCGCGTGTGCCGGAGAGTCTCAACGGCGACGGGTGGACGTACGGGACGGACACCACGTATCTGAAGCAGCTCGTCGCCTACTGGCGCGACCGGTTCGACTGGCGGGCGCAGGAGCGATCGTTGAACCGGTTCGAGCAGTTCACGACGAACATCGACGGGCTGACGATTCACTTCATTCACCGCCGGTCGAAGCAGCCGAATGCGCTGCCGCTGCTCATCACGCACGGCTGGCCGGGATCCTTCGTGGAGTTCACGAAAGTAATCGATCCACTTGTCGATCCGGCGGCACACGGCGGGCGCGCCGAAGACGCCTTCGACGTCGTCATCCCGTCGATTCCGGGATTCGCGTTCTCGGAGAAACCGCGCGACCCGGGTTACTCACCGGCCCGCATTGCCGCGATCGAATCGAAGCTGATGGCGAGGCTCGGATACCAACGCTACGCGGTGCAGGGAGGCGATTGGGGATCGATCATCGGGACGCAGGTGGCGCTCAACGATGCACCTCACGTCGCCGGCCTTCACCTCAACATGTGCCTGGCCGCGCCGCCGCCTGGCGATCCCGAAGAGGGCTTGTCCGAGTCCGAGAAGGCGCGGCTCAAGGTGCGCCAGACGTTCCAGGCCGAGGAGACCGGCTATCAGCAGATTCAGGGGACCAAGCCGCAGACGATCGGCATCGCCCTGAACGATTCGCCTGTGGGGCTCGCGGCGTGGATCGTCGAGAAGTTCCGAACGTGGTGCGACTGCAAAGGCAACCCGGACACCATCTTCACGAAGGATGAACTGCTTACCAACATCACGCTGTACTGGGTGACCGAGACCGCGGCTTCGTCGGCGCGGATCTACTACGAGAACCGTCACGCACCGCCGGAGCCTGGCGGCGCGCGGCGTATCGAGGTCCCCACGGCGTGCGCTGATTTTCCAAAAGAGATCATCTGGGTGCCGAGGCGCTGGATGGAACGGCGATTCAACATCACGCGCTGGACCGTGATGCCGAAAGGCGGGCACTTCGCCGCCTTCGAACAGCCCGACCTGTTCGTCGACGACGTGCGCGCGTTCTTCCGCACGGTCAGGTAAAGAGGATTCGACCTCCTACAGTCGCAGGAAACGACGCACGCGCGCGACGAGGGTTTGCGGCGCCTCGCTCGGCAATTGGTCGATGCTCCGATTGGTCCGGTGCTGTTCGAGCTCCGCGCGCCGTTTCGCTACCGCCGCCGTCACGTGATCGACGATCGCGGCATCGGCCAGCACCAGGTTGCGGAACGCCTCCGCGCCGATCTCGATCAGCTCGCAGTCGGTGATCGCGGTCACCGTGGCGCTTCTCGGGTCGCCGGTGAGCAGCGACATCTCGCCGAAGAAGGCGCCCGCACCAAGGCGCGCGAGCTCTCCCTCGGTCTTCGCGAGCGTCACCGATGCTTCGCCGCTCTTGAGCACGAACATGGTGGCGCCGTTCTCGCCTTCCCGCACGATCGCCTGTCCCGCCGCGAACAGCAGCGGCCGCGACGCCATGGCCAGCTGCACGCGCTGGTCGGCGGTCAGGGAGGTGAAGATCTCCACGCCGTCCAGCAGCATCGCCCGCGCGCCGTCATCGTCGACCGATGGGATGTGATCGATTTGCACCTGGGTCGGGTACGGAATCTCGATGCCGTGCCGGCGGAAGGCGTAATAGATGTGCGATCGCACGCGATCGCGGACGCGCATGTCGGCGGCGAAGTCGGCCGTCCAGACGCGGACGCGATAGGTGATGGATGAGGCCGCGAAGTCGGCGATCAGGATCTCCGGATCGCGGGTGGCGACGAGCAGCGGCTCGCCGTGCAGGGCGCGAGCGATCACGGCTTTCACCTCGTTTGGCGGCGTGTCGTAGCTGGCCCCGACTTCCAGTTCGAGCCGCGTATCCTGCGTCGGCTCCGAGTAGTTCGTGATCGTCTCCTTCGCCACGACGCTGTTGGGCACCACGACGAAGTTTCCGGCCTTGGTCCGAATCTTCGTCGCCCGCCACGTGACCTCGGAGACAAGGCCGTCGGTTCCGGCGATCGTCACCCAGTGCCCCACGCGAAACGGCTTTTCGATTTGAATCGCCAGGCCCGAGAACAGGTTGCCCAGCGTGTCCTGCAGCGCGAAGCCGATGACCACCGCTCCCACCGCGGTGGTGGCCAGCACCTTCTCCTGCATGAACAGCGTCGCGACGATCGCGAACAGCGCGATCACGATCGCGTCCTGGACGATCGTCGGGAAGCGATCGGGAAGGCGATCTTCCCGCCACGGATTGATCGCCAGGACTACCACGAGCGTTGCCAGGCCGAAGACGAGCAGCAGCGGATTGAAGCCGCGAATCTCCTGCGCGACGTCTGCCGGGAGCCGCCCGTAAGCGGCGAGCGCCGCGGCGAACGCATAGACGCCGAACAAGACGCACGACGTCAGCAGCCGGCTGCGGACCAGGCGATTCACGCTCACGCTCCGCAGCGCGAGCGTCAGCAGCAGGAGGGCGATGCCGACGATGATCGAAGAGGCGGGCACGGGACTGCTCTACATGCGGGCGCAGACCGCGTCGGCGACATAGTGGATCTGCTCGTCAGTGAGCTCGGCGTACATCGGGAGCGACAGAATGCGCGAAGCTGCAGCCTCGGTCACCGGGAAGTCGCCCGCCTTATAGCCAAGTGGGGCACAGGCCTCCTGCAAATGCGCCGGGACAGGATAGTGAATGCCGGTATGAATCTGCCGCTCGCTTAGCCGACGCTCCAGGGCAGCGCGCTCGTCGGTCTGGACGACGTAGAGATGAAAAATATGCTCGACGTTCGCAGCGACAACTGGCGTCAGCACGTGCGCGGCCAGGCGAGAGGAGTACACGTCAGCGTGAGCGCGTCTCGCCGCGTTCCAGCCGTCCAGGTGCGGCAGCTTGACGCTCAGGACCGCAGCCTGCAGTGTATCGAGCCGCGAATTGGTGCCGGGCATCGCATGGTAGTACTTCACGCGCTGACCGTAATTGCGCAGCAGCCGGAGTTTCTCGGCCGCGCGATCGTCGTTTGTCGTAATCATGCCGCCGTCGCCGAGGGCGCCGAGGTTCTTCGAAGGATAGAAGCTGAAGGCGGCAGCGTGGCCGAAGCTCCCGGCCCGCTTTCCCTTGTAGCGCGCGCCGTGTGCCTGCGCGGCGTCCTCCACGACGACCAGGCTATGACGCCGCGCCACGGCGGCGACGGCGTCCAGATCGACAGGCTGGCCGTACAGGTGCACGGGAACAACGGCCCTCGTGCGACTCGTGACCGCCGCATCGATGGCACTCGCATCGATGCCATAGCTCGACGCGGCCATGTCGACGAACACCGGCCGTGCGCCGACCGCCATGATTGCGAGGACCGTCGCGATGAACGTGTTGGCGGGCGCGATCACTTCGTCTCCCGGGCCGATGTCGAAGGCCCGAAGGGCGAGTTCGATCGCCGAAAGCCCCGTGCCCACGCCAAGTGCGTGACGCGTTCCGATGTACGCGGCGAACTCGGTCTCGAAGCGCTCGACGGCTGCGCCCATGATGAAATCGCCGCGCCCGATCGTTTCGCGAAGAGTTCCCTCGATCGCCGCCGTCAGCGGCACATGCTGCGCGCGGAGATCGACGAACGGCACATGCATTGTCGACGTCGCTATTTCTTCAACCCCAGACCCAGGTACACGACGGGTCGCACGATGCTCCACCAACCAGTGACCGGCCGCATCTTCGTGTATCCAAGCTGGTGCGGCGGATAAATTTTGGTGACGGCGACCTCGACATGACGATAACCCAGCCGAATGGCCTTCAACATCAGGTAGGGCTCCAGCTCGTAGCGGTCGAGCCACGGCTGGCGCCAGTCGATGCGCGCATCGCGCAGGATCGATGTGCGAAAGGCCCGAAATCCGTTCGTGCTCTCGGTCACGCGCTTGCGCGCCGCCATCGAAAAGATCAGAGGGTGGATCACGCGCGTGCCGAACACACGATAGGCCGGCATGTTGCCGAACCGGCCGCCCTTCAAATAGCGAGATCCCTGGACGAAGTCGGCGACGTTGTCGCGCAGCGGTGCCAGCAACGAGGCGATCTCGAGCGGATCATCCTTGTCGTTGCCCGCCTGAATGACGAGCACGTCGTAACCGTTGTCGAGCGAGTACGTGAACACGCGCTTCATCGCCGCGCCGATGCCCTGATTGGTCGGATTGCGCAGCAGGATGATGTTTGCTCCGACGTCGTCCAGCGACCCGTCGGTCGACCCGTCGTCATGCACCAGGAGATCGTACGTGCGGTCGGCGGGGTGCCGGGCGAGCGTCCGGCGGATCTTGTCCCCCTCGTTGAAGGCGAACGTGGCAGCGAGCACCCGCATCTATCGAGGCTTTTTCGCCGGCCTGGCAATCGGCCTGGGCAGCGCGGCGACGGTCTCAAACTCTGGCCGCCGCCGTACGTCGATGCCATTCTCGTAGGGGATGACGATTCCGAACGGGCATTCGAGGGAGTCGACCGGGCCGATCACACGCGCCGGGTTGCCGGCGACCAGCATTCCTGCCGGCACGTCGGCGGTCACCACGCTGCCGGCGCCTACCAGCGCGTTTTCCCCGATTGTGATGAGCGGCAGGAGTGTCACGTTGACACCGATGCGGGCCCCCCGCCGGATCGTCGGACCCTGCATGCATTTCGAACAAATGGGGTGGGGATCGTTCGCGATCGTCACCCCCGGGGCGAGGAACACATCGTCTTCGATCGTCGTGAACTGGGCGACGTAGACGTTGCAATGGATCTTCACCCGGTGGCCAATGGCGCAGCCGTAATCGATCGTTGAATTGTTCCAGAGCGTGCAGTGGTCGCCGATCCGGTTTTCCTCGCGGACGATCGCATGATGTCCGGTCTCGAAATCCTCGCCGATCTCGACGGCCGCATAGACGATCGAACCGGCCCGGATGCGCGCGGCGGCGCCAATCCGCGTGTCGCCCTTGACGTCCGGCCGGCCGGATGGGTAACCGAGCAGCACCCCGGGATCGATGACCGCGTTCACGCCCAGGTGGACCTGCACGGCCCCGGGTACGTCACACTTCAACGGCGGCTCCGCGCGATCTCATCGAGGCATCGATGGCAACCAGCGTTCGAACCACGCCGGCTCCGAAGCGCGCTCCCGCCACGGCAGGCGTGCCCGTGAGTATCGCGTTGACGAAATCTGCGCACTGGTTTTTGAGCGGCTCGCTTGTATCGACTTTCGGGCTGATGATATCGCCATCTCGAACGAGAAGTTTGAACTCTCCGAACGAATCGGAAGCCGCCTCGCCCACCGACACGCCCCGCTCGAACACCCGGACCCGCTCGACGTTGTTGAGGTCGTCGAAGACGACGCGTCGGCGGCTGCCAACGGCGACGACTTCGCGTACCTTGTTGGGGTCGGCCCAGCTCACGTGAATGTTGCCAATCACATCATTCTTGAAGCCGAGCGTCGCGAAAGCGATGTCTTCACGATTGGTCTTCAGGACTCTCGTGCCGATGGCCGACGCCCACAGCGGCTGGTCGTCGAGCAGGTAGTTGAAAATGGCGATGTCGTGGGGCGCAAGATCCCATGCCGCGTTGACGTCCTGGCGGATCGGACCGAGGTTGGTCCGCGTGGCGTGCAGGTAGTAAGGCTGCCCGAATTGCTCTGGCGCCATCACCTCTTTCATCTTGCGGACGCCCGCGTTGTACAGAAACGTATAGCCGACCATCAGCACGCGGCCGGAAGATTCGGCCAGGTCGCACAGCGACTGGCAGGCTCCGGCGTTGAGCGCCATCGGCTTCTCCACCAGAACGTGACGGCCGCTGGCCAGCGCTGCCCGGACCAATGCTTCGTGCGTCGATGCCGGCGTCGCAATGACGATCGCGTCCACATCGTCGCGCCCAATGAGCTCGTCGACCGTGGAGCAGGTCGCGACCGAGCCATGGCGCTGCCGGGCGAGCGACAGGCGGTCGGCGCGCTGATCGCAGACGGCCGTGAGTTCGGCATTCGGCAGCTCGCTCAGCACGCGCGCGTAGTTCGGTCCCCAGTAGCCGAGTCCTATGAGTGCGATGCGAACAGGCGCGGCTGATGCGGGGCGGGCAGGTGGCACGAGCGTGGTTCAAACAGTAGTCTGGCGGTGATCGCCAGTCAACCGACGCTGTACAGTGAGAGCCGTGGAGGCGCGAAAGATGAAGCTCATTTTTCCTCTCGTCGTGATGGCAATTGGCATGGCCGTATCGGGTTACGCGCAGGACCGCATGCCACCGATTCCGGCCGATCGCCTGACCGACGCGCAGAAGAAGGCGATCGAGGAGTTCAAGGCCGCGCGCTCGGCCGATATCTCGGGTCCCTTCGTGCCGCTGCTGCGCAGTCCCGAGGTGATGAACCGCGCGCGCGCGATGGGCGACTATTTGCGGTTCAAGAGCTCGCTGCCGCCCCGATTGAGCGAGTTCGCCATTCTGATCACAGCGCGCCGGTGGACGCAGCAGTATGAGTGGAATGCCCACCAGCCGCTCGCGCTCAAAGGCGGCTTGAAGAGCGAGGTCGTCGACGCGATCGCGGCGGGTCGCCGCCCCGATCGGATGGCGAGCGACGAAGAGGCCGTGTACTCGGTGATTGACGAGCTCTTTCGCAACCAGAGCGTCAGCGATGCCACGTACGCGCAGGCGGTTGCGGCGGTCGGCGAGCAGGGCTTGATCGACGCTATCGCGATCGCCGGTCAGTACACGATGCTCGCCATGGTGCTGAATACCGCGCGCACGCCGCTGCCGGAGGGTGCCAGGCCGGCGCTCGCGCCGTTTCCTCGATGAGAGAGAACGGAGGTTACAGAGGGAACGGGATCACACAGAGGAACGGAGAAGCAGAGACGAGCAGAGCAAAATTCTGGGCGGTTCGACGAGCGTCGCGCAGCGACGCCTGCGGTTGAATCGGATCGAAAACGCGAGTGACTCAGGCGGATTGACCACTCGCGTTTTCGATCCGATTTAACCGCCGGCCTCGGGCCGCTTCGCGGCCCGATCGTCGAACCGCTTATGTCTTCTCCGTTCGTCTCCGTTGCTCCGTTGCTCTGTGTGATTCCGTTCCCTCCGTCCCCTCCGTGTCCTATCGGTCCAGCACTTCACGGATACGGCGCCGCAGCTCCCGCGGCGAGAACGGCTTCTGCAGCAGCTCGATTGGCTCTTTCAGTCCGGGCACATTGAGCGTTTCCTCCGTGTAGCCCGACATGAGGATCACCGGAATGCCCGGCCGCTGTGTCCTCATCAGGTTCGCCAGCTCGACGCCGTTCTTGCCCGGCATCATCGCGTCGGTCAGGAGCAGATCGATCGGCCCATCGTGCGATTGCGCCGTGGCCAGCGCTTCCTCTGCGGAACCCGCAATCAGCAGACGATAGCCGTCGCGGCGCAGCGACGAGGCCACCAGGCTGCGCACCGCGGGCTCGTCCTCGGCGATCAGCAGCGTCTCGTGTCCATGGCGTTCGCTCCGGCGGCCGGCCGGCCCCTCAGCCGCGTCGCGCTCAGCCGAGGCCACCGCGGGAAAGTAGAGGCGGAACGTCGTGCCGTGATTGATCTCGCTGTCCACGAAGATGAACCCGCCGATTTGCTTCAACGTCCCGTAGACCATCGACAGACCAAGACCCGTGCCTTTGCCGATGTCCTTGGTCGTGAAGAACGGCTCGAAGATTCGCGCCAGCGTCTCGCGTGCCATGCCATGGCCTGAATCGGAGACGCGCAGCACGATGTATTGCGCCGGGGGCATCGGCGGATGGCTGCGGGCGAACGCTTCGTCAATCGTCTCCCGTGTAGTCGCGAGCACGAGCCGGCCGCCGGACGGCATCGCGTCGCGGGCGTTGACCGCCAGGTTGATCACGGCCTGCTCGATCTGCCCGGGATCGCCGAGTACCTTGAGGGATCCTGGCGCGAGCTCCGCCTTCACCTCGACGTTGGCGCCCAGCAGCCGCGACAGCATGCGGCAGATGCCGCCGATCGTGTCGTTGAGATCGAAAACGCGCGGCTCGAGCAGCTGCTTCCGGCTGAACGCCAGCAGCTGCCGCGTGACCGATCCCGCGCGCTCGGCCGCCCGGCGGATCTCTTCCACGTCGGCCCTCGCCGCGTGATCCGCCGCCACTTCGCCGAGCGCGAGCTCGGCGTAGCCCGCAATCGCCGTCAACGCATTGTTCAGATCGTGCGCGATGCCGCCCGCGAGCCGGCCGATCGCTTCCATCTTCTGCGACTGGCGAAGCTGATCCTCGAGCAATCGGCGTTCGGTGATGTCCTGCACGGTGCCAACCATGCGAAGCGGCCGGCCCTGCGGGTCGCGGACGATCGCCGCCCGCTCGTGGACCCACCGCACGCTGCCGTCGGCGCGGACGATGCGATGCTCGATGTCGTATGGCTGGCTGTCGGCGACGGCCTTCTCGCTCGCCGCCCGCACGGCAGCCACGTCGTCGGGATGGACGAAGTTGAAGAAGGCGGCCGACGTGCCATCGAACTGGCCGAGGGCGACGCCAAAGATGCGATGCGACTCGGTGGACCAGCCAAGGCGATCCGATCCGTCGAGCTCGGCCACCCAATTCCCAATGTGTCCGATTTCCTGCGCCTTCTCGAGGAACGATCGATGCTGTTCCAGCGCCTGGGCCGTGCGGACGGCCGGCCCGATGTCGCGCAGGCTGACGACGCGGCCCACGATCGTCGAACCTATTCGATGAGGCGCCACGAACCGCTCGTACACGCGGCCGTCCCTGAAGCGCAGGACGTCGCTGGATTTCGCGGCCGGGTCGCTCCACAGCTCGGTCGATCGCCGCTGGAAGGTTTCCGGATCCTCGAGCTGGTCGATGACGCCGCGAAGCAGCTCGTCGGCGTCGCCGGCGTCGATGGCCTCGCTGGGAAGGCGCAGCATCTCGGCCAGCACGCGGTTGTAGCGGATGACCCGGTGGTTCAAATCGAGCACGAGAATCCCGTCGTGCGTAGCCTCGAGCGTGGCCTCGAGCAGCGCGATGGTTTCTTCGAGGGTCGGGCGATCCATCGGCAAATCCGCCACAGTATGCCACTATCTTGAAAGGGGGATTTCCTGATGGCCGGCGCCTGCGCTCACATCGATGCCGTTCAAACCGTCGTGCACCCGAAAGCGCGGGTGTGCGACGAATGCGTCAAGATCAATTCACGATGGCTGCACCTGCGCACCTGCCAGTCGTGCGGCGTCACGCGGTGCTGCGACTCGTCGCCGAACAAGCACGCATCGAAACACGCGCGCGAGAGCCATCATCCGGTGATTGCATCAGCCGAGCCGGGTGAGCGCTGGCTGTACTGCTATCCGGACGACGCGTTCGCGGAATACTGATCGGGAGATCAGGAGGGCGAACAGGACATTAGAGATCAGGAGGGATCTCGATCAGTGCTCTTTCTACTGGACGCGTAAGGCGACGATTGGATCGACGCGCGTCGCGCGGCGGGCCGGTATCAGGCTGGCCACGAAGCCGGCCGTCGCCAGGATCAGCGACACTCCGAGGAACACGACAGGATCGAGCGGGCTCACGCCGTACAGCAGGCCCGACATCGCGCGTGTCACGGCCATCGACGCGAGAAGGCCGCACACCGTTCCGCTGCCCACCAGCAGCATGCTCCTGGTGAGGACCAGCCTCAATGTGCTCCCTGCGTCGGCGCCGAGCGCCATGCGGACGCCGAGCTCGCGGGTCCGCTGCGTCACCGAGTACGAGACGACGCCATAGATCCCGACGACCGCGAGCAGCAGCGCCGAGACCGCGAACGCCATCAAGAGCAGCATGCTGACGCGCGGCAGGAACACCGATCGCGAGACAACGTCTACCATCGCGCTGACGTCGAAGATCGGCTGCTCGGCGTCCACCGCCAGCACTTCACGCCGGATGCTCGCGACAAACCCCTTGGGGTCGGACGCCGTGCGGACGATGAGGGACATGCCGTTGAGCGGCTGCTGCCAGGCCGGCATGAACAGCTCGGCGCGCGGTTCGCTATCAAGCCCGTAGTGCTTCACGTCCCCGACGATGCCGACCACCTCACCCTTGCCGTGCGGGTTGCGCACGACCTTGCCGATCGGGTTCTCGCCGGCAAAGTAGCGGCGCGCCATCGTTTCGTTGATCACGATCGTACCCGGCGCACCCGCGCGATCGCGGCTGTCGATGAATCGTCCATCACGCAGCGCGATCTTCATCGTCTCGAAATAGCCTGGCGTCGCGGTGCGGATATCGGCCCGCGGCTCTTCGCCGTTCGCCGGCGCCGCGTGCCCGTCGATGGTGAACGGGAGCGCGTAGTCGATGCCCACCGGGTACATCGGCAGCGTGCTCACGCCCGCCGCGGAGTGCACGCCCGGCAGCGAGCCGACGCGGCGGATCGCGTCCATGTAGAAGCGCGTGCGATCGATCCCGGTCTTGTACTTCGATTGCGGCAGGTAGATCTGCACCGCCAGGAGATTGCCCGGCTCGAAACCGGGCGACACGCGCATCAACTGCGCGAAGCTGCGGGTCATGAGCCCGGCGCCCACGAGCAGCATCAGCGCGAGCGCGACCTCAACGACGACCAGCGCGCTGAGAAGTCGGCCGCCTGAATGACGCGTCGTGCCGGAAAAGGCGTTCATCGTGTCGCGAAGGCCCGCACGCGACGCCTGGACGGCGGGGATGAGGCCGAAGAGCAGCGCGACGACAATCGAGATCGCCAGCGCGAAGAGCAGCACGCCGCCATCGACGCGTACTTCCTCCATTCGCGGGAGGCTTCCCTCCGGCAGCGCGTGCACGAGCCTGACGCCGCCCCAGGCGACGAGCAATCCGAGCGCGCCGCCGATCGCCGACAGCGTGAAGCTCTCCGCAAGCACCTGCCGTACGAGCTGCATCCGTCCCGCGCCCAGCGCCGCGCGGACGGCAATCTCGCCGCGGCGGCTGGAGAGCCGCGCGAGGATCAGGTTCGCCACGTTCGCGCAGACGATGAGCAGCAGGAATCCAACGGCCGCCGAGATCAGGAGCAGCGCCGGCCGAACGGTCGTGACCAGCTGTTCCTGCGCCGAGATGACGCGGGCGCCCCACCCGCTGTTGCTGTCCGGAAACGTCGTGGCGAGCCGGCCGGCGATGATGCTCATCTCGCGCTGCGCCTGCTGCTGCTCGACGCCGTCCGCCAGGCGTCCGACGACGTTGAGCGACCGCGCCTTGCGTGAACGGCCGTGCGCATCGTTGGGATCGAAACTGAGCGGCGTCCAGATGTCGACGTTGCCGCTCGGCGGGAAATCGAATTCCGCCGGCATGATTCCGATCACCGTGTAGGGTTGCGCATCGAGCTGGACCGTCGCGCCGATCGCACCGGGCGAACCGCCGAAATGCCGCTGCCAGAACGCGCGGCTGAGGACCGCGACGCGATCGGCGCCAGGCTCGCCTTCGCCTGGGGAAAACGTCCGGCCCAGCATCGCGTTGGCGCGCAGCACCGTGAACATGTTCGCGGTCCCGCGCACGCTCGGGACATCCAGAGGTTCTCCGTCGCCGGCAAACGCGTAGCGGAGCTGCCGGAATGCCGCCAGCGCCGGCAGCGATTTCGATTGCTGCGTCCAGTCCACGAACGTGAGCGGCGCCACGAGGTCGAGGCTGCCGTCCGGGTTCTGCTCGCGAACGACGACCAGCCGCGACGCGTCCGCGTACGGCAGCTGGTTCAACAGCACCGCCTTGATGACGCTGAAAATCGCGGTGTTGGTGCCAATGCCGAGCACGAGCGTCAGGATCGCCACGCAGGCAAACGTGGGCTGCCGCGCCAGGGAGCGAGCCGCGTAGCGGAAGTCGCCGAGCAGGTTTCCCATCGCCGGGAGTATAGAGGCAAAGTTAGAACTTAAAAGTGAGAAGTTAGAAGTGAAAGTACTTTGACTTCTGCCTTTCCTTCTAACCTCTAACTTCTAACTTCTGACTTTCCAAGTCTGGAAGTGTCCCAGGCGTCGATCAACGACAGGTAAGTGGCGGAGATGTCCGCGGCGGCCTGCGCGGCGGACTTTTTTCCTTCGAGAAAGGCGGCCGACGGTTCCCAGAAGACGGAGCGGCCGATCGCGAAACCGACCGCCGTGGTGCTGTCGGCGCAGGCGCCGAACCAGCGATCGATCGTCGACAGGTCGGCGGCCTTTCCGAGAATGATCTGCCGGCACGATGGGTTGGCAGCGACCGCCGCGTCGATCGTGCGCGCGCCTTACGGCGCAAGTGTGCCCTCGATCTTCCAGAACTCCGGGGTCAGGCCGCGGCGATAGGCCTCGGCGATGAACTCCGCGAGCATCCCCGGCCGGCCCGACGCTTCGAATTCGTCCTCGGGTTCCTGCTTGCGCGCCACGAGCACTTCGAGAACGAGCGGCTTACCGGCGCGACGGCACCACGTCTGGAGCGCATCGAGCTTCGCCCACTGTTCCGCCACCGTCTCCGCGTTGTCGTCCCGCCGATAGCGGGCGAGCACCTTCACGAACGCACCGGTCAGCGATGCGGAAAACGGGTCCGTCGCCCACGCGAGCGGAATCGCGCCGGCCCTCTCGGCGGGCGTACCGACCGTGAGATTGGCTTTCAGCGCGTCGGCGATCACCTGCGACGAATACTGTTCGTCGATGAGCAGCGCGCCGAAATCGCGCGCCGCGGGCGACAGCTCGCGCGCTCGCACGAACCCGTCGTAGGCGACGCGCTTCGCGTCGCGGATCCGCTCTCTGGGCAGCGAGCGCGCGTCGCAGAACTCCTCCCACTGCCAGCGATGATCGGCGGCGAGCATGTACACACGATTCGGATTCAACGGCATAGTGGACACGAGTCAGAAGGAACCGCGGAGACCGCAAAGAACGCAGAGAGAGATATTAATCAGATCCCGAGCCCGCGCAAATACTCGCGATTGCGCATAGCGCTCGCGGCCGGAGTGCCGAGGCCGGGCAGGACATCCTGTTCGACGACGATCCAACCGCTGTAACGTCGGGCGCGCAGCGCATCCAGCACCTGGGAGAACGGAACGCTGCCCCGACCGAGCTCGCAGAAGATGCCGCGGCGGACGGAATGGTGGTAGTCCCAACCCTCGATGCGCGAGCGTTCCGCGACCGCCGGATCGCAGTCCTTGAAGTGGACGTGCCAGACGCGATCGCCGTAGGTCGCCAGCGCGGCGAGCGGGTCGCCGCCCGCAAACGTCAGATGGCCGGTATCCAGGCACAAACCGAGCAGCGACGGATCGGTCCGCGAGCAGAGTGCGTCGATCTCCGCCGGTGTCTCGACGTATCCGGCGCAATGATGGTGGAACACGGTACGAAGACCGGCGGCGTGCTTCACTTCCGCCGCCACCCGCTCGGCCCGCTGTGCGAACGCGTTCCACTGTTCCGCGGTCAACCCGTCCTCGTCCCTGATGCGGCCGGCTCTCGTCGTGCGAGCCGGGACGGAGGCGTTGTCGTCGGACAGCACGATGAAGGCGTCGGACGCTTGCGCCTCCGTCAGCAGCCGCGCGGTGCGGACCGCTCGAGCGATTCCCTCCTCGAGGGCGTCGGCGCGCGCGAGCGCGACGGGAACGAACGCTGCGACGAGCGCGAGATTTCGTTGCTTGACTGTAGCCGCGAGCGCCGGGGGCGTGGTCGGAAGAAATCCCCAGTCGCCAAGCTCGGTCCCCACGTACCCGGCCGCTGCCATCTCGTCGAGAACCTGCGGCGCCGGCACCGGTTGTTCGGCCGCGTCGAATTCGAGCGCGCCCCACGAACAGGGCGCATTGGCGACCCGGATCACAGGAACTCGCGTTCCTTGCGCCGCGCCTGCTCGTACGCCTCTCGAGCGCGCCGGACGTCCGCGTTGTCGGATACTTCGGCAACAGGAACGTCCCACCACGACTCGTAACCGGCGACCCGCGATTCGCGATCGACGGGAACCGCGATCACGCCGACGCCGGCGTATCCTGCGGCCGCGGCCAACGCGTCGCGAAACGCGGAGATGGTGTTCGCGCGCCAGACTTTCGCGCCGAGCGACTCCGCGTTGGCAGCGAGATCGACCGGAAGCCGATCGCCGTCCAGCTCGCCGGTTTGCGGATTGCGGGCCCGATAGCGCGTGCCGAAGCCGCCGCTGCCAACCGATTCCGACAAGCCGCCGATGCTCGAAAAGCCGGCGTTGTCGAGCAGCACGATCGTGATCGCGATCCGCTCCTGCACGGCAGTGACGATCTCCTGCGCCATCATCAGGTACGAGCCGTCACCGACGAGGACGTAGACACCGCGATCCGGCGCCGCCATTTTCACGCCGAGCCCACCGGCGATTTCATAGCCCATGCACGAGTAGCCGTACTCGAGGTGGTAGCCCCTCGGATCGCGCGCGCGCCACAACTTATGAAGGTCGCCCGGCAGGCTTCCGGCGGCGCACACGATGACGTCGGTCGGAGCGAGCATCTCCTGCAGCACGCCGATGACCTGCGCCTGTTTCACCGGCGTCGACTCCGCGCCGGTGGCATGAGGTTCTCGCAGGTCGCACACGCGTTCGACTTCCGCACGCCAGACGCGCAGCGAGGACGCGACCCGCTCCGTGTATCGCGCGTCGACGTGGTAGCCGTCCACCAGCGACAGGAGCTCTTCGAGAACGACGCGTGCGTCGCCCACCAGCGGCAGCGCGGCGTGCTTGCCGGCGTCGATCTCCGCGACGTTGATGGCGATGAATCGCACGTGCTCGTGCTGGAATGCCGTCTTCGAAGCCGTGGTGAAGTCGCTCAGCCTCGATCCGATCACGATGATCAGGTCGGCATCGCGCGCGAGCAGATTGGCGGCGCTCGTGCCGGTCGCGCCGACGCCGCCAAGCGACAGCGGGTGCGGATCGGGCAGCGATCCTTTTCCCGCCTGGGTCTCAGCCACGGCGATTCCCGTTGCATCGACGAACTTTCGCAGCGCGTCGGTGGCTTCGCTGTACAGAACACCCCCGCCGGCGACGATCATCGGGCGATCGCTCGCACGGATCAGTGCCGCCGCATCGCGGAGCCGATCGAGATCCGCGCGCTGGCGGGCCACAGTCCAGATCCGCGGTTCGAACAAGGCAGCGGGATATTCGTACGCCTCAGCCTGGACGTCCTGCGGGAGCGCCAGGGTCACCGCACCCGTTTCGGCCGGCGACGTCAGAACCCGCATCGCTTCCGGCAGCGCCGTCACGATCTGTTCGGGCCGGTTGATTCGATCCCAGTAGCGCGAGACCGGCCTGAAGCAATCGTTCACCGACACGTCCTGCGATTGACTCGACTCGAGCTGCTGCAGGACCGGCGCGGGCCCGCGGCCGGCGAAGATGTCGCCCGGCAGCAGCAGCACAGGCAGGCGATTGATGGTGGCGCCCGCGGCGCCCGTGATCATGTTGGTCGCGCCGGGTCCGATCGACGAAGTGCACGCCAGCGTCCGGAGACGGTTGTGCATCTTCGCGTAGGCAGCGGCGGTGTGGACCATCGCCTGCTCGTTGCGCGCGAGGTAGTAGCGCAGCGTCTCGCGCTGCGCGTGCAGCGCCTCGCCGATTCCGGCGACGTTGCCATGACCGAAGATGCCGAACACGCCCCCGAAGAACGGCTGCTCGCGCCCGTCGCGAGAGGATCGCTGCTGCGAGAGAAACCGCACCACGGCCTGCGCCATCGTCAGCCGCACGCGTGCGCTCATAGTGGAGGCCCTCCCCGTTCGGCGACGAACGCGGACACCTCGTCCAGCGTCGGCATGAAGTTGGCGCAGCCGTGGCGCGTGACGACGATCGCGCCGCAGGCGTTGCCCATGCGAGCGGCGCGTTCGAGCGGCCAGCCCTGCAGGTAGCCGTAGAGAAAACCGCTCGCGAACGCGTCGCCGGCGCCGAGGACGTTCAGCACCTCGATGCGAAACGGCGCGGCGTCGACCGGCGGCAGGCCCCGGCGGAAGACCGTCGATCCGTGCGCGCCGCGTTTCAGAATCAGCGCTTGAATGCCGCTGGCGAGGACTGTCTTCGCGCCTTCCGCGACGTCGTTCGTCGCCGCCGCCGCGGCGAGCTCCTCCTCGGTACCTACGGCAATCGTCGCCGACGACAGCAGCGTGCGCATCTGCGATGCGAACGCCGCGGCGTGGTCCCATTGATCCGGCCGGTAGTCGATGTCGACGACCACCGGCACCTGCGCCGCTTTGGCGACCGAGGCGGCGTGGAACGTAGCCTCGCGCGCCGGCTCGTGGCTGAGACCGGTGCCCGTGACGAAGACGACGCGGCTGTCCGTCACCGGCGCGGCCGCGACATCGTCGCGTGTGAGCGCGCGGTCGGCACAGTTGTCACGGTAGAAGGTCAGCGGAAAGCGGTCGGGCGGTTGAATCGTCAGGATCACCGCGCTCGTGCGGCGGCCCGTCTTTCGGGGGATGAAGCGCGTCTCGACCTGTTCACGATCCAGAAACGCCGTCACGAAATCGCCGACCTGGTCGTCGCCGACAGCCGTGAGCAGCGCCGATCGCAGTCCGAGCCGGCGCGTGCCGACGCTCACGTTGGTCGGGCAGCCGCCGACGTAAGCGTCGAAGCTTCGGACGTCGGCCATGGGCCGGCCGATCTCGTGCGCGTAGAGATCGATGCTGCTGCGGCCGATAGCGAGCACGTCGTAGGTCATCGGGCCAGGGCCGTGCCGCGCAGCGCGCAACCGCACGATTCGCGCACGCGCATGGCGTTCTTCAACTTGATGGTCCGCATGCGTCCGCCCTTGCTGCCGATGCGCTCGATGAGCAGCTGCGCCGCGGCGGCGCCGAGCTCGCGCTTGGGCAGGTCGATCGTGGTGAGCCGTGGCGAGAAGGAGTCCATCCACGGATAGTCGTCGCACGTGACGAGCGCGACGTCCTCCGGACAGCGCAGCCGATATTGCCGAAGGGCCTCCATGAACCCGACGGTCATCAGGTAGTTCGCGACGAACACTGCGTCGGGACGCCCCTTCAGCAGGTCGAGGCCGGCCCGATAGCCGGACTCGACGCGGAAGTCGCCTTCGGCGACCAGCGCCGGGTCGAGCTTGATCTTCCAGTCTCTGAGCGCCGCCTTGTAGCCGTCGAGGCGCCGACGGCTCGTGCTCGCGCCGCGCAGGCCTCCGGTGAATCCGACCCGCCGGTACCCGAGACGCAGCAGATGCGAGACGCCTTCGTACGCGGCGCCCTTGTCGTCGAGCTCGACCGCATCGGTGGAGAAGCCGGCGACGGTCCGCGCGAGCAATACGACCGGTATCCCCGACTTGGTGAGCGCGCGCTGCAGCTCCGTCGGCAGCCGGCCGGGCGCCTTGGTGAGGATGATGCCGTCGACTCGCTTGGCGAGAAAGAGCCGCAGGTAGAGCTCTTCCTTCCGCGTGTCGTTGTCGCTGCTGGCGATGAGCAGCGTGTAGCCGGCAGCGTACGCGGTGTCTTCTGCGCCGCGCACGACCTCCGGAAAAAACGGATTGGCGATGTCGGGAACGATCATGCCCACCGTCTGCGTGCGCTGTTTCGCCATGCTGCGCGCGAGCAGGTTGGGGTGATAGCCCAGGGCGTCGACCGCCGCATGGACCCGGGTTTTCAGGGCGTCGCTGACGAACGCGCTCTCGTTGAGGACCGCCGAGACCGTGGCCACCGAGACCCGGGCGCGCTTCGCGACGTCGTAGATGTTCGGCATGAACGCGGGTGTCCGCGTCATTCTAATACACGTTTTCAGCAAAGCG
>Ga0157379_10001405_pt1 | contig 19715 bp, 40 predicted proteins | sample S25metaG_FD_121802 | JGI IMG/M metagenome (GOLD analysis project Ga0157379, IMG submission 121802) | Switchgrass rhizosphere microbial communities from Kellogg Biological Station, Michigan, USA - S2-5 metaG | ecosystem: Host-associated > Plants > Roots > Rhizosphere > Soil | place: USA... | reverse complement strand
TAGTGATGTTTATAAGGGGGGGTGGAGAGGGAGGGACGTTGCTATTAAGGTGGGTACGCTTGTTCCCTTTTTCTATCCTCCCGTTCTCTTCCCGTTTTCATATCGCTAACATTTTGTTTTGTTCTGTGCGTGTTGTTGGTATGTGTAGATCCTCGCCCCCACAACACCCCGTAAACTCTTCCGGAACGAGATCGCCATCTGGGCGTCCCTCAGGCATCCCAACGTGTTAGAGCTGCTGGGAGCGAGTAGCGCCACTGGAGATCCCCCATGGTTTTTTGTGAGCCCGTATATGAGGAATGGAACTGTGGTGGGGTTTTTGAAGGCGAGGGGTGGGGAGAGGGGGAGAGGTGGGTTTCTTTGCTTTATTCTTCTCTTTTTTTCTTTCCTTCCCGTTATTGATTGATTGATTGGTCCTGTAGGAAGGAGAACGTGTCCTGGTCCGCTACAGATGATGCAGGAGATTGCAGTAGGGATGGCGTATTTGCATCGGAAGGGGGTGTTGCATGGCGATTTGAAGGTGCGTTTCCAGCGCTTCCTACATCTTTCTGTCTTTGTAGGTGGCTGACTGACTGGTTGATTTTCCTTATCTGCATCTTGTTACCTCAATTTGACGTCTTGTTCGACATTTATTTGACGTGTTTATCCAATTCTGGATCCTTCGTCCGGACACTACACATGTGCCTCTCATATCGGCGTTCCTACCACTTAAACGTCAACTTTACGAAACACGAACCTTCATCTCTACAACACATAGGCCGCTAACGTCCTCATCGACGACGACCTCCACTGTGTCATATCCGACTTTGGTCAGAGTCAATTGCGCAGTGAAGTTTATCGTTTGAGCCAGAAACCGAAGCCCCGTATGTCCTTCCTCCATCTCATATCACATCTCAACTCATTCGTATCGTTGCATTTTCAGATGGAACCCTCCGCTGGCAAGCTCCCGAAATCCTTTCTGGCGAAAGCACACTTACACCTCAGGTTGATGTTTATGCATTTGGGATTTTGTGTGTGGAGATATTGACGAATGGAGAGTTGCCTTGGCCGTTATTGGATGATCAGGCTGTCCAAGTGCTTGTTTTACGTGTGTACCCTTCCCTCCTCTTTGGTTATCGCCCCATCTTAATTTCTGACACTCCCCAGGCCACAATAAACGCCCCAAAATTCCCCTCCGCCCCGAAACATCTCTCGCCCTCGTCACCCTCATCGAACAATGCTGGTCTACTTCCCCCATAGCCCGTCCCATCTTCGAAGAAGTCGCTCGCGGCCTCGGATATCTCATGGGTGGTCTCTCGGCTCAACGTCCAGGGCAAAGTCCGAGTCCTAGTCCGCGAGGGAGGGTGCAGGATTTGATTAGAGAGAAGGAGCATCTGAGGAGTCCGGACATGGCGCCGGTGGAGTTGCCAGATGTGCCTGTGGAAGCGATGGGGCAGGATGCGTGGGCGACGTTGAGTAATGAGAATTTGCTGGGGAAGTCGAGTTCGACGTTAGGCGTAACACTGTCGTCTTCACCGCCAAGACGTCCGCCACTGCCTTCTTCTTCGATCCCGTTACAGAGGGTGATCACGCCTACAGACGACTCTGGGACGAGTTCGAGCTCGGGGGATGTATGGTCGAGAGCGGCGTCGGAGAAGGATGTGGAGGAGAGTCCGGTGTCGTTGAGGGGGTCTACACATGGGAGTTCGAGTGAGGCGGATAAGTATAGTTTGTGGGGTGGGTATGAGAGTCCGATGCCTAGGGAGCCAGCTGTGGCGGCGAGGAGAGATGAGAGGAGGTATAGGCTTTTGTTGCAGCATGATTTTCATCCTACTCGTGAGTTTTCCCCTCGTGTATGACTTGTTTTTGACATGTTTGCTTGAAGTGAACCTCCCGCTGTGGGATCCATCCCCCGTCCGCATTGGCGCCGTAGGCTACCTCTCCAAACCCACCGGCCACTTCGTCACCCTCTTCAACGCTCTCTCCCCCAGCACCACCGCCACCGACAAACGCATCCACAACTTCCCCTCCATCCACGGATACGGCGACGTTCGCGAAGCGCGCCAAGACAGTAAACGTGGCTTCGCGCAAATCATCACTGGGTTCCTCACATTCAAGAAGGGCGGTGTTCCCGACGGGACGTTCTCGAGGAGTGTGAGGAAGAGGTATTCGTATCCTTTGCGGGCGGGCCATAAGCATGCGTATATGTGCACAGAGAATACAACGTATAGGTATCTTGTGGATATTGAGGCTGCGAAGGCGTGGTTTAAGGCGCATGTGAAGGAGATTTTAAAGGCGTTTGCGGTGCAGCATAATGTGCATCGGGAGGATGTGTTCTTAGGTAAACACCTATTCTTTTCCTTTCTTCCGTTGAAGCTTGATGTTGATGACTTGGCACGCAGTCATCGGAACCCTCGAAACAAAGGACTATGGCCTCTTCGTCAGTCACGAGCACCCCGACGGCCAAGTGCACTTCAACGTCTACGCCGACCGCCAAATCGGACAAGACTGGGGGATCTTCTCCACGGACTCGGACGTGACACCTGTTCCTGGGCCCGCATACCATGATGGAGACGGGTCGAACCTTTCGTCGGTGCATGCGACGAGGATATCGAGGGTGAAGGCGGGGAGTGAGACGGATGTGGATGCGGTGCTTTTGGCGAGGTTGAGGTTTAAGCCGGATGAGGATGAGCCGACGAGGATGTGAGGGGTTAGGTGAGAGTTTTTCATTTTTGTTACGTATGTGTGGAAGTTGATGCGATTCTTCAGGCTCTGTATGTATATACTAGTAAATCATGTCTGTTATCATCATTGTTATTCATCGAACTCTTTTTCCTCTGCATACAATTCGTCATTCACTCCCCTCACTCACCTTCTCATGAAAGAATTACGATTCTTAGCATTATTCCATTTCTTTTTCTCGAGCATGTAACAAATAATTTAATGATTGCCATGTCACGTCGTAAAATGATGAAAATATTAGCATTATTTGACATAACGTTCCTCGCGTGAGTTGACACCGTCCAAAGGCATGTATGCAAAAAACGTCATTATTTAAATTAATGTCGTGAGAAGTAGCAAAAGAGAGCGTTCCAGGACGTCAAATAATATGTATGTTTTTCGTCCACAATGTCCCACGCAAGAAAACTCAAACTCATCCCCGCCCCCATTCACTAATCATCTACTCGTCATCAACAAGCTTATCCTGCTTCGCGGACTTCGACCCTTCTGCTTCATGCCCACCCGTCGTCGTCGCACGTTTCGTAGGCTTGCGTTGATAGAACTCGGCGATGATCTTGGGGCTAATACGATTGAGTTGTTCCTTGGGGAAGGTACGGAGGAGGGTCCAGGCGAGATCGAGGGACTCGAAGATGGTTCGGGATTCGTAGGCACCTGGAGAAAAAAGGAAAACGAATTAATTTTTAAAGTGACGTTGGGGAGGGGGGAAAGGTAGGGTTGGGTTGGTGCGTACCTTGACCAACAAAGCCCTTTTCGAATTTGTCTAGGAACTCGAGGGCGAGTTTGTCTTCTGGCGATAAGGCCTCCTCACCGACGACTGCTTTCATGGCGGCGGCGTCACGACCAATGGCGTACTTGGCGTACTAGAAATTGAATTATCAGAAACGAATTTCATCTCAGAACATCTTTTGTGACATGCCAATTGATTGGAAACATCCGCATGATCTTTACGAGTAAGCTTTTCACCGATAGCACTCTTCATGAGACGAGACAGCGAAGGCAAGACATTAATGGGTGGGTAGATCTGTCGGTTGTGGAGTTGACGATCGACAAAGATTTGACCTTCTGTGATGTAACCTGTCAAATCCGGTATAGGATGCGTGATATCTAAAGAAAATGAATTAGAGTGATATATGGCGGGTGAAGTGAGATTCTTTCGTACCATCGTTAGGCATAGTCAAGATTGGGATTTGTGTGATGGAGCCGTTGCGTCCTTCAACACGACCGGCACGTTCGTAGATGGTGGACAGATCGGTGTACATGTAACCGGGATAACCACGACGACCTGGGACTTCTTCTCGAGCTGCAGAAACCTGATAACACATCCTGAGCAATCGAAGTGGGGGTTTGGAATCGAATGATGTACCTCACGAAGAGCATCTGCATAAGAACTCATATCCGTAAGGATAACCAATACATGCTTCTCCAATTGATACGCATAATACTCCGCAGTGGTCAAAGCAAGACGAGGCGTGATAATACGTTCAATAGTAGGATCATTGGCCAAGTTCAAGAAAAGTGTTACACGATCGAGACTACCGTTCTCCTCGAAATCTTGTTTGAAGAAACGGGCGGTTTCCATGTTAACGCCCATAGCGGCGAAGACGATTGAGAAGTTCTCTTCGTGACCATCATGGACGTCCTTTGTGGGTCGTTTGACCAAGCCGGCTTGTCGACAGATTTGAGCGGCAATCTGGGGAGGGTAAGTTAGCGTTTAACATGTGATTAGACAAGACATACTTCGTTATGTGGGAGACCAGCAGCAGAGAAGATAGGGATCTTTTGTCCACGGGCAATAGAGTTCATGGTATCAATTGTTGAAATACCAGTTTGAATCATCTCCTCTGGGTATATACGTGAATAAGGGTTGATAGGAGATCCTATTAAAGGCCAATAAGTATTCGAATTTTTGCCAGAATAGGAGCTGACGCACCGTTGATGTCCAGATAATCCTCCGCAAACACCTTTGGACCATTATCAATGGGATTTCCGGAACCGTTAAAAATTCTGCCCAACATGTCTTCTGCGACGGGAAGCTTCATGCTGCTCCCTGTGAATTCGACATGTGTGGACTTGACGTCTACGCCCGATGTGCCTTCGAAAACTTGTACGATTGCCTTCTTTCCTTGGACTTCAAGAACTTGTCCTCCACGTCTTGAACCATCAGGAAGAGTGAGGGTTACAATTTCATTATAGGAAGGGAACTGGAGGTAAAAGTCAGAGCGGGCGTGAATTCAAACATCAAGAGTCACATACCTTGACATTGTCAAGAACAACAAGCGGTCTAAGCAGGATAAGTTTTAGAAACTCTCACTCCAATACGTCCAGCTCACCCATTGACGGCAGAAACAGTCTTATAATCTATGAGGCAGAGCCAGAATTAGACCTCATCATTTCTGCATGTGAGCACGGCTCACCAAGATGGGGCTTGACGTTATACTCTCGGGTGACGGCTGCAGCATTAATCTGGGCCAATTCTTTATCACTCAGGCGTGCGCTGGACATTATAAGGATCTCCTCAAGTACAGGCTATAGAGTAGAAGTTGAAGCAGTTCAGGAGCAGACGCAGCCGTAATGAGGTTTGGCGGGCGTCTGAGTCTAACGACGTAAGATTCCCACGTTTTCAGAGCTCCTAAATGTCAAGTAAACGGATAATTACGGTAAAAATAACGGAAAGTACAAATCAACCAAGAGAGTAAGCATTTAATTATACCAGCTCTATTGGGAACAATATTTATTATTGAATGCCCGCCATTCGTTCCATCCACGCCACAACCTCACTGACCTTCCGCACAGCAGGATTCGTATAAGCCAAGCGCAAATCTGGGCGAAGATTTCGATCTGAAGGCATACACATTAATGTCCGGAAACAAATGACAGCTCTGGAGTTTTGGTTAGGAGATGCTGTTAGCTGTAAAGTGCCATCTGAAGACTGAGGAGAAATGACTAATTCTGGGATGAGGATGAAATTCAGTATATACAAGCTGAAAGATAGGATACTGCATGCCTTCAAATAGGACGATGTCACCCCGTCTTAATGCTGGCTCACTATGATCCCCACCCCATACCTCTGCAATCTGCCGCCAGGCGACAATCTTGCATAGTGCGCCTTTCTCATCCCCAGCGACGACCTTTAACAGAGCCATTTCGCTATCATTTCCCTTTCCTGTCTTTCCCCTGATACAGATTGGTCCCTCAACTTCTAATACGCCAAGCAGAAGCGTCACTTTAGCAGAAGAGGCTCGTTTCTGGTAGATAGACGCCAACGAAGAAAGAGAACTGGTGTTGAAGTCAAAAGTGGGGAAGCAGCCTATTGAACTAGCATCTGAGTACATGGATCCATCTCCGGTGTGCGTGGTTTGGAATGTCTCTTCGTCGCGAGAGACGTCGTTGGAATTGTTGAGCCACGATATCCCAGCAAACTGCCCACTCTTTTCAACATTGGATATGGATTCTTCTCCGACAGAGTCTTGGACCTCATCCTCTGCGAAATGATAAGCGGTTCAATGAGCTATCTATACTTTTATTCACCTTCTTGACTCGCTATTTGAAGCTGGACGCTGATATCACGCTCCGTGAAGATAACATTCTTGTAAAGCATTGATAGCCTATATTCAGCCTCTTCTAATGTGGCCTTAGGTAATAGAGGTGTTTCTTCTTGAGTGCTAATACTGTGCCATGAATAAATTTGAGAGGGATCAGTGAGCTTTGGTGCCCCAGAAAAGACGCGGTAAGTCTTGCCCGTCATAGTTAGAAAGTGAATCGTGAGAAAGTATACATGATACTCTTTATTACGGCTGGACAATAATACACAAATTACAGGTATACCTAGCATATTCTCTTCACATCCAAAACATTTCCTATTATATCAATTACTCCTTCTGAACGACCTACAGAATCATGTCCTCCCCATTTGGTCTCCACCAAAACGACTTTTGTGCCTGTGTCAGCTCGTTTGAATTGACTGACAGTTCCAAATCCAACGATTTCTTCGGAATGGATCAAGTCTTCGCGAACGTGCTGTCGCAATGTTTGCGCCTCCCTGAATTTTGCCCATTCTTCTGGGGCTATTTCCAGGGGTTTAAACAACTGTGCAGGTGTCAGCGTTGATGGTGGTAAGGAAGGTTCAAGCAAGCTATCAAAAAGATCCAGTGAATGTTGTGACAGGATATCAAAGTCGTCATCCGCATGAACGAGGATGATATCCGTCTTCACTGCCTAGAAAATACACGTCAGATAATTCAAAAATCGTAAAAACCCACATACTGGTAAAGCCTTCAAAGTATCAAATCTTGTCTTGAGGAAATTCAATATTATTTCTAAAGATACTCCGTGAGACTGAGAATAAGTAGGCGGAGAACAATGCTATTACTCTGCAGTTGGGGGATACCCTGCAATGGTTTCAGCAAAGGAATCCAGCCACCAAGGTTATAGGTTTCCAACAATTTGGCAAGCGTGCTGAACGGAGCAACAAGAACTAGCCCTCTTGGCTTCAGGCCTACAAGAAATTCTTTAGCTCGCGCCCAAATACGACGAATAAGAATAACCTTCCACAGATAATTCCTCCGCCAACCTCGCTCCAACACCTGTTCCCAGACTCTGCCCGACAATGACAATATCCTCAGGATCAGCTCCATGGTTCATAAGCCACTTCCAAGCAGCATGTGCATCGAGATTGAGTCCATCTTCTGACGGCGTCCCCTGTGAATCCGCAAAGCCTCTGTAGTCGATTGCCAGGATATTTGCACCCAGTCGCGTCGAGAATGCTGCATATGTCGCGATGCGGAAAGGGACCGCACGCGTCGCGGCATTTCCATGTAGGAATAGGATAGTTGGATACAGTCGGAGGGCAGAAGAGATGGATGCGTCTGAGAGAGGTGTAGAGGGTCGTACGCTGGGGGAAGCTGGAGATGTGTATGATGAAGAATAATAGGAATCAGACAGGAGGAACCATGCTCCTATTGTGACATTATCAGCAGTAGTGATGTTAAGGTTAGCTACTCTTTGTGCTGCACAATAAATTGGCTAGTTAGTTACTTCAGTTGCGTGGACAAGGATGATGCTCACGAGCTAACCCATACTTCTCAGGACGTGTAAAATCAGCAAATAAAGGCCATTTAAGCTTATGCAGATATATCAAACTGCTAGAATATCAATTGTTATCTTACAGTTGAACTCGATAACGCACTGTGTTTGAAACGATGGAACAGTAAGGAGGATGATAAAGCATGCATATAGACCTCCAAAGTATATCAGAAAGCGATGTGCTTTCCGTATAAACACGGAATAATCGGGTTGGGTATCCATAAGAGCGAGAAAGATCCTCCAGATCGAAGACAGGTCCGAACGCGTCTAAGTTTCGATACCACAACACGGAAGCAAATCTATATCGCCCAACCCCCTCATGCAACGACCAGATGCGGATCTCCAGAAAATACAGAGAAAACAAATACTATCATTTAAAAACAATCTTCTTTCCCTGAGGAGGTAAAATACGACCTTCCCTCTCCTTTAATTTCTTTTTGGCCTCCCAAGAAGGATGTGCAGGTTTATCATCCACCGCTTGTCCAGGCTTGAACGGTTTCTGTGGTTGAGCACCACCAGCTGTACCTCTCCGTCCCTTCCATCCTGCATCCTGGCGTTTACCAAGATTCTTTGCTGTAAGCTTGGCTTGTAGTTCTTTTTGTCGGCTCTCGACGTGTTTGGCGTTCTTGCCGTATTTCTTTTCCCATATCCTAGAAGAATGTTTCAGAAAGGTATATGACTAAATGTGAATCTGTAGACGCACGCTTGGCGGGCTCGTTGTCCTCGTCGATTCTTCCGTTTTACGGTATCAGAGGCTTCTCCGTCGGATATAACGGAATCTGAGTCTCCGTTGATATAACCCATTGATAAGGAAGGTAAGAAGGTCGACGTTGCGCCTGAAGCAGAAGATGCAGCGCCTTTGCTCTTTGAAGGTTTTTGATCCTTGACCTTTTTACGAGGAGGTTCTGGTACTTCATATTCGGACGCATCTTCCATCTCTTGGTCTTCGTCGTCACCGCTTTCATATTCACTGTCATAATCCTCTGGTTCTTGCTCGTCCGAATCTCCCCCGTCATCATCATTCACAGAGCCTGACTCCCATCCCGTCTCGTCCACAAAATCATTGGCCTCATCCAAAATTCTATCCTTTCCTCCCAAGTCCTCTTCTCCAACCTCTTCCCCATCATCCTCTCCAGCGCTACTAACACCATCGACGGTGTGTTCCTCCTCTGATTCTGAAGACACATGTCGACCTTTAGGTCGTAATGAAGGGTCGACCGCAATTTTAAGATGATTAACGGCATCCTGCACCCCAGACGCCAGAATTTTTGAGCTTAGAAGTCGACTTGACACCTTCTCGTATGAAACATCTTTGTGTTCTGGAAGGTGAGTTGATGATAGAGAGGAGGCTGCCAGAGCTGCTTTCATGGCTTCGTTATGGGAGAGTAACCCATCTTTCCGAATCTTGGTAGATAATGCACGTCTGGAGATAATATCCGGATCGAATTTCTACAAATTTAAAAGCCGTTTGAGACGAGGTACGAGGGCGAAGACACTCAAACGTACCTTCAGTACTTCCATCTGCATTTCCAAGTCCTTTGTCGCGTCATTGGATCCATTTTTCTCTTTCTGTCTAAAAGCTTTCATCAACACAAACGCAAGAGATCAGAATTAATCCAACCCACCTTAATCCTTTCAACTTTTTCACCAGCCTCTGGGTTTCGAATGCCTTGGCCTTCTTTGCTGCCTTACGAACTTCCTTCTGATAATGATGCTATTGATGCAATTTGGTAAAGTCAGAGACGCGAGAGAATGATTTTACGCGTACCAACTTCCCAACAAGCTTCGAAATTGGATCCACCTAAACCTCGAGTTACTCAGTATCCCAAGTTCCCGAGTTCACATCCGCCCTGAACCAAAAACGCACCTCTGCAATAACACGTTGACGCTTTCTCTTCTGACCGGCTACGGGTAGTGAATCCATAGGGTATATTCCAGAAGAAAGAATAGAATATAGGAAATAGAAATTGCCTCAGCTTTGGAAAGGAGAGATGCGAGGCGCTCGCTTAGGTTATTTGGGAGATGCGCCACAATCGTGAAGTTCGTCCTGACGATCAGTTCCTCCTTGATTTAAATCTCTAACTCAACCGCTAGAAATTGAGACAGATTCACCAGGAAGATACTACACGTTCAACTCTGTTCAGGTCTTTACTATGGAAGTTGAAGAGCAGTCCTTGACAGCTTTCGAAAAAGGCCCCGAATTCTTTGAAGCTCTTGGTCCATTTCTCGAGACAGATCTTCAATATGAACCTACTCTCGAGGAATCACAAAAGGAAACCATTTTACTAAACAAACTTGTGATGATTGTACGTTTCCTGCTTCGATGGGTATAATAGAAGACTAATGCTTCATGCTACAGCTACAAGAGTATCACGAACAATCATATCTACTGGATCCATTTTTGGAGAAGATGGTCACCCCTGTAGTTGAAGTCTTGAAGAAACACGTGGCAGATTATACATTGGCCGGAGACAAAGCTCAATATTCCTTGGTGCGTGTTAACCGGCTGACAACACTCTTGTATACCTTCATCAAATGCCGTGGTCGTAAAACGATGGGTAACTTCATTTCAAATATTCTATGTGACATGGCTTTAATTTCTTTTGTTTATAGTGAACTTCTTCCCCCACCAAGTCCCCGATTTACCCATTGCTCTTGATTACCTCACCAATCCAAAGGGCCCGTGCCAATCTCCAGCTCGATGGTCCTTACGATATATCATTCTCCTTTGGCTTTCCTTAATTTGCATGATTCCATTTGATCTTGCGCGGTTTGACGTGGATGTGGTGGCCGGTTCTAGTGAACAGCCTAATACCGCGAAAAGGATCGAGAAGATAGCCTTGGAGAATTTATCCCGTGCCGGAGTGGAGAGGGAAGCTGCTGCAATACTTCTCTCGCGACTATATGTTAGAGAGGACACATCCTTTCTACTTGGAGGATTTATAGAAGATTCGATCAAATGGCTGGGCGAAGAGCCAAATTTCTTCAAGGTAATCATATCTAATTCCATGCCGCCTTGTTAGGGCTAAGATGTGGAGAAGACCATAGGTATTCTCCAGTCCCTCTCTGAAATCACCAAATCCGGAGTTCCTAATCTGGTTATTCCATACGTGCCAGCCATTCGAGAGATCTTAGGCAAAGTGGACGCCGCAGAGTTTCTTTTGAACAATTCACTGGTCCGGAAATATAGGATTAAACTTGAAGGACGAGTTTCTACAGGATCATTACCTACTGCAACGTCAAAGAGTCTCCGCAAAGGTAAACTCTTTTGTAGAGTAGATCTCTCGATGGTGCTGATCATTAAATTCAGCACGTGCATTGCGAATTGATTCACATACAGGTTATGAAGACCCCCAGTCCCAGGAAATTAACGAAGACATTGATATCCCCGACGAACTTGAAACCGCCATTACGGTCCTCCTCGAAGGAATCCAAGACAGGGTGAGTCCCCCTCCTTTCCTTTACCCCAAGGCTAGATCATCTAACCAGCCCGAAGGACACCTCCGTCCGTTACTCAGCCGCAAAACACCTCGCCCACATAACCGAACGATTGCCTCCCTTCCTCAGAGAACAAATCGTTCAAAATGTCCTCGAGTTATTCCTAGTCCATATGCCTGCAAACCAAAAAATGGAGGATCTACCGAGTATTGCGGAGCCGACATGGCAGGGGACTTGTTTGGCGTGTGCAGAGTTGGCGAGGAGAGGATTGATTGGAGAGGGGCATTTGGAGGAATTGCTGGAGTGGCTGAAGAAGGTAATATTTTCTCTGAAATTGGGGGAAGTTTCACTCATGCTGAGGAACGTTTTTAGGCATTACTGTTCGATATTCGGCAAGGTTCTCATTCAGTTGGATCTAGTGTACGAGATGCAGCGGCCTATGTTGTGTGGGCGCTCGCGCGATCCCAGAAAGCACACGATTTGAAACCGTTTGCCATCAAATTGGCGCAACGGTTAGTTGCGGTCTCATTATTCGATAGGGAGATTCAGATAAGGAGGGCGGCCAGTGCGGCGTTTCAGGAGAATGTTGGGAGATTGGCGAGTGGATCCGTTTCTTGAAGAATTTTTAAAGATCTAGAATTAGTTTGTTTAAAAGGGTCTTTTCCCGCATGGGATAGATATCATTCGAGAAGCCGACTTCTTTGCAGTAGGTATTCGAAAGAACTCGTTCCTAGTGGCCGCTCCTCAAGTTGCCAAGTAAGTCGCCCTTCCCTATTTTGTTGCAACGATATTTAGTATCTTCAGACATCCTGAATACCGCGTGGCATTACTAGATCACCTTATGGAACGGACGTTGATCCATTGGGATCCTGTGATGCGAACATTAGGCTCCCAATCTTTGAGAGCAATTTGTGGATTGGACCTGGAAGGGTTGGCACCAAAGGTCGAAGCGCAGCTAGTGAGTCCATTAGTCCAATGATCTCGGCTCGATAAGCTTTATACGACCTAGCTCATCCTTGTCAAATCCTTCGACGCAAATGAAGTCCATGGTGCCCTCTTGGGTTTATCCGAGCTCTCTGCATCCTACAAACAATCTGGTGCAAAAGAAGCTCAGCGTCTAAACGTAAATCATTCTCCCTTCAAAATCCAAGTTAACCTAACACCATTCTTCTATAGCTCTTCAAGTCCACGCTCCCAATCTTCCCTTCCCTCCTCCAAAAACGCAGCAATGTCCTCCCTCTTGTGGCATCCTGTCAATTCATCGCGAATTCCATTTCATTGGACGCAACCGAGGGCTCTGTATCTATCGCCTCGACGGCATGGCGCAAGGTGATAGATGAAGGACTTAGGAATCGGAATACGGAGGTACAAGAAGCTGCTGCTGGGGCGTGGAAGGCTGTGAGTGAGCTAGGGAGTGTTGAGGGGGATGTTATGAGATGAGTATTATTTTCGTCTTTTTTAATTCTTATAATGCCAAACTAAATCTATTTTGGGGGGATTACATATGTGAAGGAATTTCCGAAAGCGAATCCGCTTTTGCAGCAAAGTATTGGATATGCATTTGGACTACTTGCGTATGACAAGTATGAGCATGGTGTGGTGGAGGTTTTGACCTGTTTATTGGCTGCTGTGGACCCGAAAGTGAGTTACCCACAAAACGTCAATTCCCTTCTTTATTTAATCAAATATGCCAACAGTCTCCGACTTACACCTCCTCTGTCGAAGCCCGGCGTAACATCTACATTTCGCTTCCCTCCATCCTCGTTTCTCTCTCCAACACTCCCAATCCCATTTTCGCCTCCTTCCCTTCCCAAATTCTCCCCGCCCTCCTACGTGGCCTACAAGACTACACAGTCGATGAAAGAGGCGACGTAGGTTCGTGGGCTCGTATGGCGTGTATAGGAGGGCTAGAGAAGCTCGTGCGGCTAGCATTTGAATCTGAGGGAGGGACGGGATGGATGACGAAGGAAGTATTCGATGAGATTATGCGAGGGATGTTGAAGCAGGGAGTTGAGAGGTTGGATAATGTCAGGAGGTGTGCAGGGGAGGAAGTAATGAGTGTGTTGAGATTGTGTGAGAAGGCGGGTGGGAAGGGGGTGTGGAGAGTGGATGGGTTTGAACTTTTGGAGAAATTGTTTTTGAGGTATGTGTTTTAATTCGTCATTTTTGATTATCTTTTCTTTTCTTTCCGTGCAGACTGATAAACTGACCTACATTTTTAGAGAAGAAGAAGAAATAGGTTGGCACGACGGTCAATGGCTCTTTCCCCGAGCGGTCCAGCTCTTGGAAATCCCAACATACCGTAAATGTATTTTGAACGGACTCGTATTAAGCATTGGATCTAAAACAGACGGAACCGTAAGTCTATCCGCTTCATACTCTCCTATCTCTCTCCTATTGACGTAATGATTCACTTTCTTTTACGCATATTTTTTATATGGATATAGCAACGCCCCGTAGCGAAATACCTTACTTCATACGCCTCTTCTTTACCCCTTTCATCTTCACATCACACTCAAGTACACCAAGAAACCTCAGAACCACTCACCCTCCTCCTTTTAACATCTATGATCCTCTCCTTCGCTCTTCAATCGCCCACGCAGAATCAAATTGTGATACCAGTTTTGCAGACGTTGGATACATTTTTGGAGGGGGGGGTGTTGGATCGGTTGGGAGGTGATGAGGGAGGAAGGAAGCTGTATGTTTTGTCACGATCCACGTCTCCTTTGTTTGTTTGTTTTTTGGCTGATGATTTTGGGGTATAGGTTGAAACAGATGTTGGATATGGTTACGAGGAATGCGAGGAAAGTGAAGAATGTCCAGAGGATCATTTGGTCGATGAGGACGTGGGTGTTTCATCTCCTCAGTCAACTTCGCGTCACTAATTTATTGCAGTGTGAATAATTTCCTTGGGATATCCGCTATGGCTGTAGAGGCTGCGTCGCAAGTGCACCATTTCCTTTTGCATGTGTTTCCGAAGGTGCGTTCGCGTTTCCTTCAATTGCGCAACTAAACATAAGTACTTTATTTAGGTTAGGACGGAAACCGCGGAGCATCTATATATAGTGATGCAGTCAAAGGAACTTGGGTTCGAGACTGAAGGGGCTGAGGAAATACTGTTGGAGACGGACTGGCGAGTAATATCTTATATATGAAAAAGATCCCGTCACTGAGTTGAGATTCAGGAATGAGGATGTGAAAACTCTGGAGGGAAAAGTGGGAGATTTAGTACGGATTCTGAAGGAGGGGGTGAGCGGCGGTGTATGAATGCCAGATCGAATTGTCATTTATTTACGAGGGATTAAAGAGAGGCATAGCAATGATTTACATTCAGGATTCTTTCAGGGACTTCATGTGGTTTAAGAAGTGATTTGCAGACTGCTTCGAGGAAAGAATCTGAGAATCTAACCAAATGCCTGCCCCGTTGTTAATCCGTTAATTAATTATGTCCGTCCATAAGTTATATACGAACGACAAGCTGAGATCTTGAGCAAGACACCTCGTCAAATCACGCATTTTCGAGAGAACATGGTTTATAACCCCCCTCATGCCATATTCAGAGGTCGCACTACATGTGATATGACGCGGTAATGAGAGTGTGTCGACACTGCAGATCGAAAATGGCAATTGACAAGCGAGTGCCTGGGGGTCGAATTGGGAATGTATTTTGGAAAGTTTATTGCTGGATTTTCGAGTCGTCTCTAGGCAGGGTCAAATCGGACCGCATGTATGGTGGGTGGGGCTGTGCGTGGATCCGAAATGGGTGTTTAATCAAGCAGCACGCGATAGGTACTGTAGCGGTTGTCCGAGTCGAGTGGAGCGAGATGTGAAAACAGAATCGGCTATAAATTGGATGCCTTCCTGTGGTAATTAATGCTGGAATAGAGAAGAATAAGAATGCCGAGTTGACCTCATACGCAGGCCCGAGATGGAATTTGGGATGGATTAAGAAGAGGGTTATGAAGTCAAGTGATTAGATATTGAGGAAGTTTTCTTACCGCAACTGCAATCCAATTTGCATACCTAATGGGTGAATGAACAAAAAGGAGTTACCGAATAATACCAATCTGTTGCTTGAATATTACATATGGATCGAAAATTGAACTTGTCGACGTCAACGAAATAGTTAGAGTGTCAGAATTTCCGATAAAGACAGCTGGTTGGCGAAAGCATTCCTCTGGAAGTCACGTGTCGCCTTGGAATGGTCTCTTGCTTTGAAGAATCGCAATTGTCATGCCCAAGGAGCAAGAGTCGCAACCCCCGTCCGCGAGCTCATATGTCTATCCAGTCCGCTCTTTACTCACTGGCATCCACGCCCCAGTCCCAACGTCGCCCGACGCGAATGTTCACGGCTCAAACTACATGGACAGACGCTTTGGCATAGAAGAAAAGCAGCGAGACTCTCACCCCCACTATTCCTCGCACCACAAAAAACAGTCTCCACCCAATTTTCGACACTTTCCAGGCGAGGAGGAAGACAGATCGACGTTCGCTAGTGCCCCGCAGAAAGAGAGCAGTGGGCCTTCTCCAGCCACCCAGACCGCGCCCCAGACGATTCCTGGTCCTACCGGCGAACCTGTAGTGTACGCGCCAGAACCAGAAAGTAGTTCTGATGGCGGAAAGAACCATCGACGCGATCCCATCTCTACCACAGGTGCCCTAGCCCTTGGAGATGGTTATCCAGGCTCAGACTCTGAATCGACTCGTTCCAGCCTCGCCTCGGCAGGGCTAGTCCACCTCGCACCTATTCGTTCGGACTCCCAGTCGATGAGCAGCCCATTGTTGACTGCCATGAGACGTCGCCAGCGTGGAAGCCGTGCCGACTCGCAATCTTCCCAGAGCGGGCCTAGTGCACCGAGGAGCAGTGTGGGTGTTGGGTCGCCTCGAGATTCAAGCCGTGGAACACCATCGAGTGCGCCGTATTCGAATATGGAGTTGGATGGAGTGGAGCCGATTTTGACGATGCGGTTTGAGCATGTGCAGTTGGATGACGGGGAGCATCATGTTATCATTGGAAGAGAAGGCAAACTCACGAAATGCGAGGATGAGGTGCACTCCAAAGTCGTTTATTTTGTGACCATGATATTGATGACATTTTCTCAGCCAATTCGTGTGCCTGGTGCCGTTCAAGGATTCGGAGTGCTGGTAGCTCTGCGTCAGGAGGAGGATGCACTGGTAGTCCGTCAGGTGTCTGAAGTAGGTTCATGTATAGTCTAGCGTATCTACTGTTAATTTCCCCCTCAGAACTCCTCCGAACTCCTTGGATTCTCTCCAAAATACCTCTTCTCCCTCGAATGTTTTAGTCACACCCTCCCCGAATCCCAAGCCGATATCCTCTGGGACAACGTCCAATTCCTCTACGACCCCGAAAATGAAGATGTCGAAGGTCCCATGGAAGGTCCCCAAGTCTTTCTTCTCAGCGGGTACGGTGAACAAGGAAGTGCATCCATCGACCCCGACGCCCCTATATCCTCCCGCAACACTGACCGTCGCATCTGGACATGTTGGTGTGCAGCACATAGGTCACCAACGGGACTCATCATCCTCGAATTCGAACTAGAGCGTGATATATTCAATCCGTTGTATCCACCACATCAGACGGAGAATAGCTCTGGGTCGAGCTCGAGAGGATCGGGTGGATCAGGAGAGACGAGTACACAAGGATCAAGTACGACGGGACCCACTAGCTCTGGTGCGACCTCGACGGTCTCGTTAGGACAGCCCACACCCGAGGGAGAAACACCACCTGCATTGTCTTCGGAGAGTGCGTCGACCAAAGGATTGCACGGTGACGAATCGTGGTATCCAAGTCCAGAAGATATCCTCGAAAGCACGACTTCCTTCTCCAAACCACTTCGCGCTCTGGAACGCATGCGCCGCATGTCGCGTCTCCCAGGCTCAAACGAAGCATCCAACACCAAAGCCTCCACTTCGAACCGCAATCCCAAACGTCGTCGAGGAGCCCGCGGTGCAGGGATTGGCACAATGGATGTCTTCTCTGTCCTTGCGCAAGTAAACGATCAATTTGCTGCTGCACCTGATTTAGAGGCGTTCTTGAAGGTCGTGGTAGGCGTGATCAAGGATTTGTGTCAGTTCCACAGGGTGTTGATGTACCAGTTTGACGAGAGTTGGAATGGGCAGGTTGTTGCGGAGCTGGTGGATTGGAATCAGACGCATGATTTATTTAAGAGTTTGCATTTTCCTGCCTCGGATATTCCTGCTCAGGTGGGTGGTTATTGGTTTTGCTTTATTTGATTCTAAATACCATTTTTATTTGATTAGGCAAGAGAATTATACCGCCTGAGTTCGTTCCAGCCACCTCTGATTATTTATTCGCATGCTAAGACTCTTTTGTAGACAAGGTCCGGTTATTATACGACCGATCTCAACCTACCGCAAGACTTGTCGTCAGAAATAAGGAAGATCTTGAGCCGCCATTAGTCAATATTCCATATTTATATAAGTGAGATGCAGGTTCTAAATATGTTTATAGGATATGACGCACGGATACCTGAGGGCTATGAGTCCAATTCATGTTAAATGTGTGATATTTTCTGTTTGCTTTGGGACTATCTATTTAATTTTCCCATATGCGTAGACCTGGCGAATATGGGTGTGCGAGCATCCATGTCGATTGTACGTTCATATCATTTCCTTTCTGTTTCCTTCACAACAGCCTTTCTCTTCTGATATAGTCGATTATCGCATTCGGGCAACTATGGGGTCTAATTGCATGTCATTCGGTGCGTCAATCATATCCATGACCTGGACGGCCATTTAATTACATTTTATTCTAGTACGGTGACCACGGAATGCGAGTCTCCTTCCCCGTCCGCCAAATGCTCCGACTCCTCAGTGACGCCGTATCCCGCAACGTCGAACGGCTGAGTTACGCTCAACGGCTACATACACGAAAGCTGGTACGTCGCATCTCGCCCCCTCCCTTCCTCACCAATTTACCTTCTTTCCAGATAAGCTCCCTCCCAACCGACTCCCACCCCACCGGCTACATCGTCTCCAACGCTGAAGATCTCCTTTCATTATTCGACGCCGACTTCGGTGTATTGGTCGTCGGAGAGGGCGCCAAGATCCTTGGACCCAATCAACACGGTACTGCTAATTCTTCTTCAGCTGCCCCTTTTTCTACGAATTGGCCACAAGAGGATGAACTCACGATCTTGCCATCAGGACAGGAAATTTTGATTTTGGCGGAGTATTTGAGGTTGAAGCAGTTTGAGTGGGTGTTCTTTCTTTCCATGTTCTGTTTCTTTGGATGTGTTTACTGACGTTTTTGTTTTCTCATTTTGTGCTTGTTTTATTACCCTTTCTAGAATGCTTCAAGTCTCCCAAGCCGTGACTGTTGATTATCCCGATTTGGTATTACCGACGGGTCTCGAAGTCATTGCTGGCCTGCTATATGTGCCATTGTCAAGTGGTGGTAAGGATTTCATTGCTTTGTTACGTAAAGGACAGATGCGCGACGTACATTGGGCTGGTCGTCCGTACAAGGTGGGTGTGGGGTAATCGTTTTAAGTGAGATTACATTGCTGATTAAATATCACTCTAGGATGGTGGTTCTAGTGCACATCTGGAACCAAGGACATCCTTCAAAGTGAGAAATTCTGTTACTTGTACATCCTGGAAAATTTAATTGATCCTTGTTTAGATGTGGTCCGAGAAGATCGTTGGCCGATGTCGCGCATGGACAGACGAACAGCTCGAGACAGCTGGTGTGCTCGCACTTGTTTATGGGAAGGTAAAGTTATTATCCCATATCGGTGCTGCTATGAAACTGGGGTTTTCTGAGACATCCGTGTTCTTTGCGTGTATACAGTTCATCGAAGTTTGGAGACAGAAAGAATCTGCGCTACAAACTACTCAGCTTACCAATTTGCTGCTATCTAATGCTAGTCATGAAGGTGGGTCTTCCCCTTCCAGCATGCAGGGTTATTACGCTAATATCTCCTGAATAGTCCGCACACCCCTCAATCACATTATCAAGTAAGCCCCATACCGCATCTCATTCGCCACCTAACATAGCTATCCCCAGTTATTTGGAACTCGCCCTTAATGGACCTCTGGATGGCGAAACACGTGAGAACCTACGCCGCTCACACACTGCTTCAAAGGCTTGTTTATCCTTCCAAGGTGGATCATCGGTCGCTAACGTGATAGTCTTGCTTGTTCGTTGTGTGTTTAGAGCTTGCTATTTACGATTAACGACTTGCTGGATCTTACGCGGTTAGAGAGTGGAAATGAGACGTCGTTCAATGAGCCGTTTGATTTACATGCGACGGTGGACGAGGCGGTGCATTTGTATAGGTGGGTGGGATTTCGCTCTAGATTCGGAGGGTGGGTGACTGATAAGCTTTATTTTCTGGCTGGATAGGATTGAGGCGAATCGAAGAGGGTTGATGTTTGAAGTGAATAATACTGATAGTCCGCGGTTTGTTGTTGGGGATTCGAAGAAGATACGG
>Ga0157379_10001404_pt1 | contig 19735 bp, 20 predicted proteins | sample S25metaG_FD_121802 | JGI IMG/M metagenome (GOLD analysis project Ga0157379, IMG submission 121802) | Switchgrass rhizosphere microbial communities from Kellogg Biological Station, Michigan, USA - S2-5 metaG | ecosystem: Host-associated > Plants > Roots > Rhizosphere > Soil | place: USA... | reverse complement strand
TTTTGAAGAGGTAACGGTATCTCTGGTCAGTCAATTTCGACCGCAGAGTTCGATTCCTCTTTTAGTATATTATATTAATTATTGTTACTGCTTAGGTTAAACGTGTGCTGTTCAGAGTATTGTAAACCATGCTACAAAGAGAATCTAAAGTGTTTCGAGAGATGTTTATCCCCACCACCACCCTTGGTAAAATTTTAAACGGAGTTGCAGAGGTATCGGAGGAGGAGAACCCGATTAACTACCTCAGATCTCTGACCTGGACTTCAAGAATTTGTTGACCCTTCCTGATAAAGTATAGGTCGCATTTGTTACGGCACCAATAACTAGCGATTATAAATAGGTTCAACTCTAGGTGGGTAAGGGGGGGTTGCAAAGAGCTCCTGGTCCGCGATACCTCCATCACCTATGCCGAAGCATCTAGGTATGAGTTTTGCTCTAAAGTGTGTGCTACAAGTGAACTCACTCTCAGCGCAAAGTAGTGGGTATCTCTCAATCGGGCATACTATTTAGTGGGGTTTATTCGTATATAACACAGGGATTTGGGATAGCGAAGGTCCAACTTAGCTGGCGTAGTCAAGCATTCGGGAACTTTGAAAGGCCCATTCCGATCCCAATGGCAAAATTCCTTAATAACCAAGTATTCAGGTATATATATCAATGTCTTTCTCTGCATAGTGAATGAAATAGTGGATACCATTTTTGGCAAGGCCTGACTTGCTTTCTGAGTTGCGCCTCGGATTTGGACGCAGTTGGACGCAAAGCTGCTGAGCGACCCGCCCTTTCCCGCAGCGTCATATTTCTTGGGCGCACGGTAGATGAAGGCGTCAGCGAGGCTCTTAGATGGCATGGTAGTGTTAGGAGAGCGCGTGGAGTGTTAGTCTCCAAAAGATAATCTGGGAAATTGTGGCATTCAACTCCTAGAACTTCATCATAAAAGCAAATCCATTTGCGCGACGACAAGTCTTGTCCAAGATGGGTTGGATTCTGCCCACACACCGCAAGTAAAATTCGGCAGTCTTCACGAATCACCTTCGTGCGCAGAGAATTTCATTTCTAAATAGCCAAAATCCGGTTTGCTGCTCCTTTTCCGTTCGTTCAGCGCTTATGAGGACTTCCTTTTGTTCTCTCGGGCGTGAGCCACGAAGTTTGACGATGGAGACAGCAAACTCTCCCAATGCTACGGACTCTTCACCATATCCTAAGGATGAAATATATCATTTTGAAGACGGTACCGTATTCCTTGTAAGTCACAGTATAAATGATCCAGTCCTCAGGCAGCCTGTTGAACAGTTTGTCTGGCTTACTTGTGTCCCCGATTTTTTAGGCAAATGGGATCCTGTTTAGAGTGTCACGAATGATGCTTCAAAGAGAATCTGAAGTATTTCGTGCTATGTTTACTCTTCCCATTAGCGAAAGGCTGCCGTGTCATATCGAGGGTGCAACAGACGACCATCCGATTAGGCTGCCTGATATCTCCGATGTCGACTTCAGGAATCTCTTGTCATATCTATATCCTCTGTGAGCTTTTTCATCTTTTATTTATAATATTTGGGTATATTGATCCTAGTTCATCCGAGGACAACTAAGTACTCGACCTTCTCAGTATTTTGGGGATATGATAAGTGGATGTCTATCCTCTCTATTGCTGACAGGTTTATGATGGAAGAAGTCAAAAAAGATGCACTTAAATCTCTTCAAATGATTAGTGCTCTGATTAAATCAGTCGATAAGATTATTGCCGGATATAAGTTTCTTCCCCAATGGGTCAGAGAGGGATATAAAGAGCTCATCATCCGTGATGAACCTTTGACTCCTGATGAAGGTTCCATTTTGGGATTGAAACATTCCCTCCTGTGTGCTGCTGCAAGAGAGCAATATATCCGTGACAAGCCGTACGACATTGCCTTATTTATGTTCTTTCAAGCAACATGGCTGATTATATGGTCGATATCGATCAGGTCTTTACCTACCGTTCAGCTGCGGCTATTTTCTCCACCTTTTCCGGAAAAAACCGTGTTGAAGGATACGACATATCGTAAGGCCTTTCTTTCTTGATTTACACACAGTTTCGATTATATTTCTTCTCCTAGTCGATAGATTGCTGGATAAAATCTTTGGGAAGGAAATTCCGCCCTGCGAGAAACCTCCTGCCATAGTTAAGTTCCCCGGAAGTTCAAGGCTCGCAATTTAAATGGACCCAGATAAGATGCACATCTGCACTCTATGGATATATATATCGGACTTATCCGTCAGAATATACTTTAGAGAATTTGACAGCAATAAAGGGGGCTAGCAAAAACACATAGGAATGTTTCAAAATGCGAACACTAGTCGAAGCTAAAAGTTTCACTACCATCCTGTGTTCCAACCTGGGTAATTATTTTCTGGATCCTTCAGCCAGTCTATTAAGTCATACCATCGCGACCAAGTCTATCTCTAGAACTCGAAACCCAACTGCTAACTGATAACAGGAAGGCTTTGAATCCATTCACTCGGCATCTCCAAGTCTCCCGTATGCCTTCATCAGCCTAACATAATAAGGTAACACGTATCTTCGTGAGAGTCCCTCGTTAGCGAGAATAACGACGGCCTTGATTAGCATTTGAATAAATTCCTTAATGACAGCCCTGGTCCTAGCTTTAGACATCAACACATTCATACCCATAGCTTCAAAATCACAGTTTCCGTAGATTTGACGGCTGTCATCTGACTCTGTGGAAGGATTTATACAGTGTTCGCGGATGCATTTGAATTTATATTTGCGTTGCAGATCGAGGAGTCGTTCGGCGCGCAGCAAGGTTAGGTCCTCATATTCCAGTGTGATTTCCTCTCCTGCGGAGATACGACGGACGGCTTGGACATACATGACGAATAAATTCCGGTCGAGATTCCAACTCGTATAGGGTCCACAGCTAGTATGATTGGTTTAAACCTTGATACTTGTATGAGAAAACCGATAAGGGCTGATATACCTATGATTGACTCTTGGGGTAAGCGCAAATAGGTCACCATATCGTTCTGACCCTCCATTCAGACTGATATCTAAACCGTTCGTATGTAGAATACCCAGAAATCTCGGAGAATCTTCTGGTAGTTCCGTTACACTCGTCAACGACAAGTCAGAGCTTCGGGTTCAAGGCGATTCCATAATCGGTCCAGCATGGGCTTGAGGTGACCTGCTCGGATAGACAAAGGATAGAATAAGAGGGAACGTTCGACTAGAATAAGTTCTCCAGCTTCAATTTTTCATCTAGCAAAGAGACCGAGTCCTTTACCGGAGGCTTTGTGCAATACATAGCTGGGGATGGGAGTGGCAGGAAGTGTCCGAAGAAGGGTTGTATACTTTTCTCGAACATTTTGATAAGCTACACCTACAACTTTCATAGCTTTTCCATCCATAAAACGAGAATAGGGGAAGTCATGGATTATTACTTGTTAATCTCCAATAGCTTCGAAGTCCTTCACCTCCTGGGGTGTATTGCCTCTTTCTCCGACGTTCTTCGGAGGTGGGTTAAACCGAAATACTGGAGGTGAAAAGCTTGAAGGAAAAGACCAGTATCTCCTTCATTCGGCAATACCCGTCGATCTGCATCTCCCTGTCCGTCACGTGAAGCCTAAGGCAGGTCGAATACTGAAGCTTATATCTCGGTGTACTTATCTGAATATAGTCATAGTTGAATATTTTAACGAGTCTTTTTATTTTTCTTTATTTCTTCGTTTATGACATCCTGTTAATTTCTTTTCATTCCTTTAACACGAATTTCGACTGAAGGCATCTCGATCCCGACGAGCTATCGAGGAAAACGAGAGTATATCTAATATTTCCGAATTTTCCATTCCTGATTGACGTTGAGCTATTTCGTTTCGATCGCGTCCAGATCAGATTAGTGTCGCGTCCAGCCAATCAACGTTCACGAGTCCTAGAGAGCATCGCTTGAGCAAAATTGGGGGAATAATGCATTTAATTGGGCGTATTAGAAAGAGTAGTGGACTCTAGGTCTAGCTAATTGTGCCATTGAATAATCCCAAGCGAGAGAAAAACTGTAAGAAACAAAATAATAACGCTACAAAATTGATCAGAGAAGGAGAAAGCAAGTCCACAAAGTGCATTGACAACTTCCAATACCCCTGTTCAAACCACGTAAAGAGCCGACCAAGTCCTACCTATCCGATACGCTTCTACTCTACTATGTTAAAAGTAAACAAACTTCAACGAGATCGATCCTGGTAATCGATGGGTTCCTCCAGCTCCGCAATATCCTGAATTTGTCGTTGAATAACCACCTCAAGATTATCAGACACCGTGAGAAAATCATCCAGGTGCTTAGATAGTTGCTCTTCAGCTGCTTCTTGTAACCCAGGAGGAAGGATCTTGGGCAGAATCGTCTCGTCTGACACCGGTATGCGCTGGGATCGTTTGCAGATGTCTTCTGCAAATATATGATATGGTGGTAAATCTCGCACGAAACGTTCCATGGTCTCAAAAGGTATATAATTGGCTCGATGTGGATTGTCTTGCTTATCCTTATCGAGGGTGCCAATCTTGATGGCCTCTAGTCTCACACCGGAAAAACAGAGCATTTCTCGAATATCATCAAACTTTGGATATTAGTATCAATTTGGTAGAGCATGGATGAGAAGATGGAGACCCACTGTTTCGAATCCAGTGACGAATAGTTTCACTGGTACTTGATTGCGTTCAAAGTAGAGTCTAATGGCATGTAGCTTTTGTAGGCCACACGGACGAAACGGAGATGTAGAGGAGGACAACATAAAGGACTTGTAACTTTCACTTTTCGAAATCTAGAGGAAGTTATCCATCAATTAACGATAAGTAGAAAATTGATGGACCAGCAGTACCCTTCCAACATCAAAAGTGATGCTAAACGGAGATAATTCTGCACATAAGATCGCATGTTCGAGTTCTTGTACCATAGTAAAGTTGACATTGATGGGGAGGTCAAGTTGTTTCACGGCTCTCATGGCAGCCACCGTTGCCGGAATCTGTGATAGAAGTGAGTAGAACCAAAGTGAGATACGCAAGGCTATATTCACATCGAACACAATCCTTGACAAATCAACATCATTTTCTTTAAACCAGAATCGAAAGCCGTCGATCTGTAGAATGGTGAGTGAAAAGTTACTTATGATACACCTCATACCTTGCCAACGATCAACTGTACATTTCTAACAACCACCGGGTTTATGAATGTGAAGTGCATGTCAGGAAACCGAGCCAATTGATACTTCGCCAGTTCCACGAGCTACAAATAAACTAAGTCAATTTCAAAGCCAAGCATAATGTGTCGGTTGGGCTTGCAGCTATGTCTAATGTGTGATCCCTCAGGTCTTCAACTTCTTCTCTAAGACTCTCTGTAAAAAGAACGGAAAGAATGAATCAATTAGCAACCTACAGATCTGAATCCCAGATGAACTTCGCCGCAACCCAGACGGAATATCTCACGACCTCTTCATATATGTAGCCTTCAATGAATGACCTGGGTCCAGTTGCCGTATATTGCGGCTCGATATCCATTAAATCTATGTTGGAATTAAATTTGTGTTGAATATACGTAGTATTAGGGGACTTACGTCGATAGTCCAGCGACTCAGCTACGACAATGCAGTTTGACTTGGATCGTTTGAGCATCGCGCAGAGTGCCTCAGGAGCGGGAGGAAGAGAGGGAGGAGCAGGTGGAAGGGGCGGAGGTATATTTACTAAAGGTTTCGCCTTCACAACGAGTTTCACTTTACGAGGAGGTGGAGGTGGCAAAAAACCCTGACTCTGAGAAACTGCGAGAGGTTCGTCAAACGAGGGGTCGTGTTCTTCGTCCCAATCATCAAATGAATCTCCCAAAAAGTCTAAATTGGAACGTAGGTCATCTGTATCGCAAGGTGCATCATCCAACGATGCGAAGTTGTCTGCAGCTAGACTCGGAAGGGACAATGTTGATGTCACTGAGACTCGTGCCATCCCAAACGGCCAGGATTGCCACAAAATTGGAGCGATAGAGATTTCCGATGCTTCCAAACAATGAAAAATGGATGTGGTGCTGCCGCGGTGGCTTGTTAGTGAGTTTTACGTTCCTGGAACCAAAACTTTGACTCCGTGTCGTGTAGAAGTCCGCGAACAATCCGGACAGAAAATTTGCGTTAATCCGATGGTTATATCGGAATATATAAACAAGTAGAAGCCTTTGAGTTTGAGAACGAATGATAGGAGTCAACAAGAGGTGTGGCAGTGGGCAAGTGGCGGTAGTCTGGACTCTGGAAGGAGGAAACGCGTGACAACAATAGGATTTACGCATGGCTACACAGAGTTGTAGATTAATAGTTTAATATACAATGAAAGTTGCAGTTTGTGTACATAGAGCAGAAAATACGAAAAATAAAGAAAAATAGACAGTCAGCCAGCAGCTTATTACCGATGACCAAACCCAAATTTAGGCGATACAACACAATCCCACAGTGATTCAGAAATCGAAGCAAAAAATTCTGCGAGGAGTAGGAATAAAATTAGGTGGAAGAGTCTTTTTCTTTCCTACGATGAAAATTTTGGCCAAAGAAATACGATCTGGTATTGACCATCGGAACGGCGTCACCCATGTGTGCCTCCCTGACACCAGATAAGATTTGGGTGATCCATTTCTCTATATCGCTGCGGGTTGATGTCCTGGAACGGAGGAGTAACGGTATTTGTACATCCCCCGAGAATCATGAATGTGAAAGAGCAAGGTGGCGATAAATATGTTACACCTTAAGCATCATGGGGGACCTGAGGTAGCAAGTCGATGCGAGGTAGAGGCGGTTTTGATTAGACGCGCGATATTTTGTTTGGGTAGAGACCTCATCGAAGTAACTTATAGATATATCCTTCCCAAATGAATGGTAACTCCGCAGTTGGGAATTGGCTCGGAAAGAACGGGACAGTCGGAGATAGGAAGGAACCAGGTCCGGAATAATAGCCTGGATGCATGATATTCAACGGAATTGTCTCCCAAATGAATCTGCACCCTGTCTTCTGGCTTTTGATGGGAGACGTAGAGGACTTGTTGACCGAAGTATAGCCACAACGTTAATATCTACTAATATATGTGAAAGAAGAGAAACTGACACCTTCATTCACCCACGTTCGGAGCGTGAACCATCAGATTCATTCAAATCAGTTTTATATATCACTCTGCTCGTTCCAGATGATTCTAATAGGGCTGTCAGATAATGAATTCAATGGACGTGTGAAACGCCACATACCTTGTGAGGCCAAAATCCAGTCCACCACCCTCTTATACACCTCAGGATTTTCGCGCTTTAATGGCGAGTCCGCTTCTTCAAAATGTTTGGATTGGACACTAGGGACTATAAGTGATTGGTGACGAGGCGGAAGAAAAAAACTCTTGCGATCACTTCTCATTGAGAATATCAGCTCGTTTAACCGAAGTTACGGTAGGACAAGCTGCAGGCAAATGTAAGTAAATATAAGTGAAGCCAAAAGAGCGACATACAAACGGGATCCTCCAAACGATCACTCGTCGGGATATATTCGGTTGCATACCTCTTTCATCTACTACTTCCACAAATTCCTCCTCGCCAACTGCTTCGAATCGAATAGCAGATGGTACTTCGGCCTGTAATGTTGTCAGGAGCAGTGCAGGATATAGCGGGTTGCGTCTGAGGAAGAGCTTCTTGAAGAAACGCGCAAGACCCATGGTGTGATGATGGTGGCGTAGGCGATATTAGAGGGATAATTGGGGTTCCCTAGAATGTAAATCCATTCATCCGGTGCCGAGAGGGGGAACTATTGAGGTATCGTAAATTATCAAATGAGTTTACAAGAGTTAAGATAAATATTACCATTTAACTGAATTCTTGAGACAAAATATGGAGGGATCATGGCAGCAAAACGACAGCGTAGATGATTGGCCCCCTTTCACGTTGACGCGTTATGTCACGTGATAAATTTCAACACTTTATTTTTCCGTTCCCTTCTCATTTCAAATTATCTAAGGTTCTATTTAAGATGTCTCTGGTCATTCATGAATTTACTCAATTGAACTCACACTTCTAGCTTGTTGCTTTCTAATTTGAAAGATCTTCGACTCCTACTGTTCCCGAAGGCAGCCAGCTCTAGCCGCTCTTCCTATCCCCAGTGGAAAATACATGATCCAGCTACTTATAGAAGATCAAGTTCGCAGAATGCAATATATCTGTTTAGGTTATATGTCCGAATAAACTCTTCCATCATGTGGAACGGGAAGACAAAGAAGCCTAGCCCAATTATAGAGATGACAATATGGGAACCAAAGATATAACTGCTGAGGAAGGTCTAAATCGAAACAAGTCGAAACAAGTACGCTGACGAATGCCATCACTCACGGTCTCAAACACAGGATCGACATTTTTTTTACTTGGATAGTGGAAAACCCAAGGAAGAAGATTATACAACAGTCGTACTTCTTCACGGCCAGTCGTTTCATAACGGTCATTTGAGTTCCCCTGGCCATCTTTTGACAGGTACTGATTTTCTTCACATAAAGCTACGTTTGGGAGACTCCTACCGCTGGCGGCCAGTCGGGACTTGCGATTAATATGTCCAAATCGGCGCGATTATACAGGCACAACAAGCTACAGTAAACAGGAGCTCGCCCAGCTTCAGAAAGGCGAAGAACGTGATTTAGAGCGGTTCTTTGAAAACAGAGCTGGAGAGTTGGCCGCATTGCTCACCGCAGTGATCAATGAACTTCATATCCCAGGTCCACAATCCACATCGTCGGGGAAAGTCGGAGGACTTGCCCTCCTCGGCTGGTCTGCAGGATGTCTGGACCCATTACTATTGCTGAGCCACTTTGCTGCGCTTCCAACCGATGTCAAGGCGAAACTGAACATTTATTTAAAATCCATCATACTACTTGGTGAGCATGGAAGGTATGGATATGGAAGCAATTCTTAACTCGAGGCGAGGTAGATCCTGCGTTTACGGTCTTTGGCGTTGATCCACCAGAGGGATCATATTTCCCTCTCTATGACCCAGATATTCCACCTGAGGAACGAGGGGCTGCATTTATGAAATGGGTTTCCAGTTATTTCATCCATGGTGATCTGGCGAAGTGCGATGTTAAGCAGCTGGAATTCAAGATTGAAGATCCAAATAGAACGTCAACGGTTGGAAGCCTCACAAAAGAAGAGCTATCAGAGCTTATCGACCTAAATCCGTTGACACGTTCCGAGATGCCCATGTTCACTCGAGGGAAGCGGTTGATAAGCCGAAAGGGTCGGGCTGCTTTATGTAGCCAAGAGGTAAAGGAAACTTGGCCCAGCTTGAAGATATTTTATATCCAGGGGACAAGTTCCTCTGGTATGTCGGTTTATACCTCATGGGAGGTGCGAAAATGGGTTGAAGAATCGAAGGGAATAGACGTACAGTTTCTGATGCTGAATAATGCGAATCACTTTGTGAGTGCACCTACGAATCTTTCATAATACTAATTCAACTAATGGAGTGTATTAGGCTTTCTGGGAGAATCCAGAGTGTTTCATCGAGGTGTTGAAGGAGTGTACTGCTTGACGTTTGGGCATCTTTTGAAAATTTTAAGCATTCTTCGTCTACAATGTACCAATGAAATTACTTGCAAGGAAAACGCGCCTTTATTTCACATTTTATAAACCGAATTACAAGCAAATAATGCAAGACAGTCGCAAGAAAACTCATTGCAGTTCACGGTAAGAAGGTTGGCGGCAACTCCGGAGGACGCCAAACCATCGGCCCCCACCAACTTGAACAACCCCGTCATTTCCGTTGTGCTTTCCTCGCTGCAATAATCAAGTTCTCTTCCTTCTGTATTCTCAGTCTTAATCACACGTGCGCCACCCTAAATAATGGTAGCGGCAGCTTTAGAAAGATTAGCAACTTGGCGAGCCCGAGGAACTCGTGAATCAGAGCAAATAGTCCGGCATGGTATCGAAGTGCTAGAGAGTGGAGGGTTGAGAAAGATGGGTGATGAAGGTACGAGGCTATCCCAAAACCTTCCTTATTTTCCAATCTTTGTTCTAACACGTTTGTCTTCTCCCTCTAGCTTGGGGTTTTCTGGAACAGCTCACATTAGCTTCGCTAGATATAGGGAGGCTAGATATTGCAGATGTGAGTTCTCCACGTTTTTTCCCGATAACCCAGGGTCTGGTCTGGTGACTGACATATTGGCGCTTTGGTGCTCCTCCTCTTCCAGCAATGCCTTGAACAGCTTGTCGACGAATTCCCAGGCTCGCCGCGAGTTGAAGTCCTGAAAGGGATCCGAATCGAAGCTGATAACAAACCTCTGGAGGCGTTTAACTTCTATGAAGCTGCCTTGAAGGAAGATGACACCAACGCAGTACGTAATGTCTTTTTAATATCGGTTATGATATCTGATTCCCATTGCCTTCTTCTTTGCATTGTCTTTCTTGTATTTCCTGTCGCTCCGTGTTTATTAGGCATTATGGAAGAGACAAATCGCCATCCTCCGGAGCTCAGGATCTCAGACCATCCTTAAGGCTGTAGACGAACTTACAAAGTACCTGGATACTTTCTATACCGACGTAGAGGGTTGGGTGGAATTGGCTGATATCTATGCTGAATTGAATCTGTTTGTCGATCGTATGCCGACCTTCGGAATCAGGACTAACTCCCGCTTCATTTTAGCTATACATTATCCTTGCAAGCCCTATCTCATGTCCTCCTGTTGGCATCACAAAATCCATTCTATGTCTTACGATTTGCGGAGACGGCATATACGGCTGGAGACGTACCTCTAGCTCATAAAATGTTCCTGCGCGTTATTGACATGGATGAACCCGATGGGAGAGAGAGCAGCGCTGCTAAACGCGCATGGTGGGGTGTCAAATTGGTAAGTCGAAGATTCATCTAACCTTTTGTTTATACTCAATGGTTATGGCGTCTTTTTTTGGCTGCTTTTCTTTGGAAAGACTGCAGGTAGACTTCTCTCCACACCAAATTCCCCATCGGAGTCCAAAACCCAACCACCTGCTACTGATCATCTGAAATTATTGGATGAATTAGCGACGGAACGGTTAGCCGAATCTTATCGTTCGACATCGGCTGAAGTTCAGGTACAAGGTAGAGATGTCATATTGACTTGGTTGAGTGGTCGAAAACAGGGAATCAACTAATATACTTGGTCTGTCAAACAGTAATTTGCTTGCGGCACCGTTGGGTGCCGCTCTCCTTCTCAGTCTTTCTCTCTACGGACCAAGGTCCCCCATGGTGTCCTGGACCTAATCTGATATGATACCATTTTGACACTGGATACTTTAGATCTCTACTCAGTGCCAAGGAACCGAGCAATCATCTCCCTCAAAGTCGGGAAGCGAGTTCTGTATAGACTCCCGATATAGGACGAGATCAGAAATAGCAAACCTTGAGCGAAGCAAACAATTTAACAGAACGAAGATAAGTGTTCACGCGCATCCAACACAAATCAGAGTGGGAAACTGTGGGAAGTCCGAAGATGCCTTATTCGTCATGTGTCTGGCCCAACCACTCGTAGGGCTTGGCCCATAGCTACTGGCGACATACTTTAATTTTCCTGAGAGATGGGTTAGCCAGAGATAGCTCAAGATAATACCAACAATGGCAATGATATGATGATATCCTTGGACTGAGTTGGGGCCATATTCAAAGTGAGGCCTAAATGTTGGAGCCATCGCGGCCCGGAACAGGACCAGAACCAGGAAGGTCCCTACAGTGGGGTAAGACTTCTTGGAGCTAGTAGAAGATACCAAGATAGATGGGGGCGAGCCGCCAGCGTCAGGAAGTCTGTCATCAAGAGAGGAGGCCTTAGCCGATCTCGACGAGCGTTTTTGCAAGCCCACTTGCGGGCGATGCAAAGGCTACTAATTTTCAGGAGATCCTGTGGCGTAATACTCTTTTCTTTTTTTTCAAAGATGAACAGGAGTGAATCTCTTCCTGTGATTCGGATTATCAGTCGAGGCAGTAGCTCCTGGGTGAAGATACTGCGAGCCAGGTTCGGGTATGAAGAATGATTGCAGCTGACTCGGAAGCGTCCTGAATAGCGAGGCGCTGAAGAGCTCGCTCTATAATTGCACAACTCACCTGTTACACAGTTACACTTGGCCGCCCTGGAGATATAGTAGTGTTGAAGTCTACAAAGATGTCCCTAGGCGGAGGGGGGGATTATTGATGATTTATTGCATGGGATGAGCTCTGATGAGGGACAAAATTCTTGAAAAAAGGTGAGATGAAAAATGCAGCGCTGAGCTGTCGAAGTTCCATAGCCCTTGGCCAGAAAACCTGTTCTAGGAATGATGAAGGCGACAGAAGAGAAGTTTGGGAACGTGTAGACTCAAGCTGACTTGGGGTACCCTGCGATCTTTGACATCGAGAATTACCGCGGCCAGATCGGAATGTGACCCGAGTGACTGTGACCAACTTTTGCTATCTACTTAATGAGCACCACGTGCGGCTCCCTTGAACATTCCCTCCCTCCCCTTCGATGACCATGTCTTCAGATCCAACAAGTCCAGCAAGCACAACATCTCCAGAGGATGCCTGGGCTGGGAAGAGTAGAAATGCGAAGGCTCAAGCAAGGCACAGGGCCAAACGAAAGGCATACATTGAACAGGTTCTTATCTTTATTCCTCTCGACTTACCTTTTACTCATTCTCTTCTTTATAGCTGGAGCAACCAGTCGCGAAGCTTCAAACCGCTCTGGCCTTGTCGCCGGAAGATGTCGGCAACCTCCCTTCGGCCCAGATGAAACTGGGGGAACTCAAAGGAGAGAATGACTCGCTCCGAGCAGAACTTCAAAAGCTTCGCTCCCTCCATTATCACCCTTATGGCATGCAGTCGGGAGCTTCTCGAACGTCCGTTTCGTCTGACGACTACCCCCGCCATTCTAAACGACGCCGTACGACCACTCACGAACTTCCACCACGAAACCTATACTTGGCGAGTACCTCTTTGCCTTTATGGCAATTTCCTCGAGAGCTTTTGATCCTAGTTTGATGTTTTGATCTAGGGAGCGAGTGAAAACTCTGTAAATCACTACCCATTTGCTCCTCGTTTAATTACACCTTTCTCGTCGACGACTGCATCGATGCCCTCGCCAGTTTCACCCATTGAAGGAACCCCCACGGGGATTTCTTGGATGCCATTCAATCATTCGGCACCGCAAGTGCACTCCCCCATGTGGGCTGAGGCGACACACCCGCGATCTAGGACTTCTTCCAGTTCGAGCTCGTCCTCTGAGACAAGCCCCGTACTCTTGGCGAGTCTTTTTCCTTCTTCCAGCCCCAAGCTAGCGTCGCCGCATTGGCTACGCTCGGAGCCCTCTCGTCAAAATTCTATCGATCCTAGTAACGTTTCTTTTTCTTTGGGCCTTACAGACACAGATGGATACGCAAACGGCGGTCTCTCTTACACACTTTAAGTCGATCTATTCAAACACCCATGATTCCGTTTCCTCTCATTATCCCACTTCAAGACTGCCAGATAAACATAATTTTGTGAGTCCCGCCACTTTGCCTTACTGACGTCATACTAAGTTCGTCAGAATATTTTCTTCGACGGCTCTACCCTCCCTTCAGAGCATAGCAACATTGCAATGAAGGGGGTATGGGCGAGCAGTTTCAGCTAGTTCGCGTCCAGGCGATCCTTGGATTGACATATCTGCTTGGACAACATACCTCCGTTCGATTACAATAAATGTATAGATGATCGCCTTCCCCCTTCCACATTCATGGATCAATCAGGCTTGTCTAGTGCAAAATACAACTCGCCATTTACTTGGTATAATGAGTTGATCCTGACCCCTCCTCCTTTCTTCGATTCGATCTTGTATACCTACTCCTATCCACTCGCCCCTTCCCGCAGCGGCCTCGTGTAGCTATCCACGTGTCCTTGACTCTGTTCAGTGTTTTACCAATTCGAAAATCCTTGTAAATATACTCTGTCATCAACACTCCGCGGCCGGCTTGACTCGGTCCGTGCACCAGGCTCGTGAAGATGCTCTTAGACCCCATTCAGATCGTCTCTTATCTGCATATGCTCTTCTTTTCATTGTTCTATTGACTTCGAAGATTTTGGAGCTGTACCAACGAAAGACAAGAATAAGTCCGGCTTACGGGCAGAGCGTTTGGACACGAAGTTCACCTTAACGTGTGAAGCTATGTTATCTCGAAGTGGGCAAAGCTGGTCAGCTGAGAGGGATCTTCCATGTTTTGAAACCATGACTTCTTTGACATGAGTTCAGAGGGCGGAAGGCACTTTCTTTAACCACGCTGTCAACCAGTACCAGCTTGGAAAGCAAAGACGATATTGCATGAAGGAACAACCAGCGAAGCCTAATGAATGTAAATCCAAGTCTGCATTAATGACACTTGAGACTGAATCTTAGGTCAGAAGAGTTGGAACTTGCAGGGCACGCAAGTAGACAACTCCGCCATGACAGCATATACGATGTCATAAGAAAGAAAATAAGGAGTGTCCCAAAGAATCCAATTCCTGGTGTTCTAATGTCAGATTAATTTACAACACAATTCTCCTTCGCCTTACTTATGCCAGGTAGTAACAGACAGATACGGTTGATTCCTAATTTTTAGAAGGGGCTGTGGATCAGCCGGCTGAACAGTAACATTCATAAAAGTCACCGAAGAATGGCTTATCCCCTCTATTAGGTACAAATAAAACAGAAGTAGGAGAATAATCTCCGTGCTGTTGATTTGACCTCTTCATTGGTATACGTGATGATCGCGTGCTTGACAAGCTTCTTATTTCATCAACAAACAGTCACCTTCCATAGAATGAAAAATTTGCTGAGACCGATAAGCCTCATGAAATGACGAAGGCCAGGTGGCAACTTGCCCAGAGCGCATCCATCCATTTTGTCCCTGGTATCAATTCGCCCTCTAGTTCACTGTGTCGGTCCAATTGATCGTAGTAATGCACAAAGCCTGACACCTTGCAACGACGAGGAGCATACAGTATTGTACTTCTTGGGGCGATTCACATGTATGCTTTCCCACACACCGCTACCGCTGCCAGTAAGAGGATCATCCAAGCCAGAGAGGATTACCCGCCGTTCCTTCTTTGTTGTCCAGGCTTCGTGGCTTTGCCCGTTCTTCTACGATTCGGACTTCATATGGGACTATTTGGGAAGTGAATTTCACACAGGGACCGGGTATAGCAGAGTTGAACCACAACCCCGGGAACTTCTTTCGTCGTGTGGTGAAGGAATCAGGATCGTGAAGGGGCGCAAAGCGGAGCGTACTGACTAAGATCGATAAGATATTCAAGAAGAGCTAAAGGTCACTACCACTAGATGGTATGCGTCATGTCTGTGATTGGACAGAGCGCGCGCAGATGGGCACTATCTCCAAGAAGATTTTGGCTAAGCCTGCATCAAATCGTGTGCAAGACCTAATTGGGCTTAGTTGCCTGCAGGTGTATATCTTTAGCTGGTGTTCTGGGAAGGTTTCTCGAACTGACCACCATGGTTGCACGAAGCTTTCAAGTTTGAAAGATAGCCCTTGTTTTCGACAGAAGAAATATGGATGTCAATGAGATCGGCCGATTCTCGGTGAACAGAGAGTTAGAACAACATCCTCGAAACTCAGAGGTAACCTACAGGTGCTGTGGATTAATATCAACAACATCAATCAAGATATATACATACCTTTCTTATTTGAAACAATTTGAAATGAATGCACTAATTTCAGCAATGCGCAGGACACCATCTTCCGATTAGACGGAATGTATAGGAATAGGTTGGTAGTTGTGGATAGGTGTGGGCTCCAGAGGACGCACAAGGATTAAATATCGGTTGACAAGAACCAGAGATGTAAAATAGTCTATTCTTAATATAAATGAACGGAAAAAGTAGCATATGCATAGTATGTCCATGGATGCAAAAAAAGGAGCGAAAATAATGCAGATGTTCGTGATAGATGGTAGTCCATTAGCGGTGCAGAGGAACAAAAAGAGAGAAAGCGGTTCAAATATTATCCAGAGTCCTATACTTGTGTGTTTGATGGGGCATAAGCCTTTCTTCATGACTGGCTGAGAAGTACACGATCAATCGTGGCGTTAATCGCTCCTTTACGGCTGGAGAGATCGACTCCGAATATTTCCTCCAGTTGGCGACGGATTTCACGTTTGGTGATGCTGTTGAGATCGGCGTCCCGAAGTATATCTTGTACAGCACGATCGATATCAGCATCGGTTGGTTGACCATCACTGTATCCGAAACCGTCTGGACTACTTGTTGGTATCGGCATGTCCAGATAATTAGTTGTTGGTCGAGAAGGGGCTGGCTGGTGAAGGAAAGGTCCGCCAGCGCCTACTGGGGTATTGCGACCAGAATTGTACCCTCCAAACATCGGAGCCTGTTGTGAGGGGGCGGGAGAGTATGCCCGAGAAAGAGCTGGCTCATAATATGTCTCACGACCATAGAGAGATGCTGTGCGAGACTCGTAACCCTCCATGCCTTTCTGAGGTGGAACCCATGAGCCTATACTGTGGTTAGATTCCTTATCCCACAGTTCATTTTCCTAAGAGGTGTTAGACCGAGATTGAGATGGTAAGAAGGAAAACATACGTATTCACTCCACGACTTGAGAGGTATTGATTTGGGGTCGAATTTACCCTCATCCTGGATCATCGTGTCAGTATGGTGTAAGTCACATAATGTAGAAAACGTACGTGAACGATGAGTTTCTTTCCAGATTCACCGAGCACCACACGAGTAGAACCCCAGGAAAAATCATCCATTCGCCAGAAAGAATATAATGGAAGCAGGAAGGAGAATGCAGGAATGGCAAGAATATAGAATATCATCCATCCAATCATATCCCACTTCCGTCGGAAGATAAATATGAGAGCCTGAAGACCGTAGATGGCGGCAATCATCACAAGTGAGAGTGTTGGGACAGATGAGCCTTGCGCCGCAATCAAGTAGATCAAATAGACAAGCTGCGAACAAACCATTTAGATGTAAAGAAACTTGTGATAAGAAAACGACTCACATAAGCAACGGTAATAGGTTGGACAATTGTTGAAAGCAAGTCGATGAATACAACGAATCGCATCGAGAAGCAGCAGAAACCGCAGAGACGGTCAAGGAACACCAATTCAGCCAAGTTGTGAATGGTGGAGTTAATCCACCGACGACGTTGAGATAACAAAACGGTCCAGTCATCTGGTGCTACCGTCTGAGCCTGAGCATCTCGCACGAAAATGGTCTTGTAGTTCGGGAAGTGCTTCAACAACAAGGTCGTCAAATATCGATCTTCACCAAGATGCAGGAGATTCTTCAAATGCAATGTATCGACCCGATTCTCTGAATAGTCTTGGATAATACCAGTGGAGACAAAGAGAGGCTTGTGGGTATCCGGCGAACGCAGACGATACATGGAGAAACAACCGGGCAAACAAGTAACAGATCCGAAGAGACTCTCGAATGCCTTGGCCAAGTGATGGGAGATGAAGTACTCGTAAACTTGCATCATAGTGATAATAGATTGCTTCGCGTTGGACAGAGAGGTTTCACCACAAAGACCAATGACCTTCTTATCGTGTATCATACTGTTAAGGTAAGTATCAGTATCGGAATTGTGTAACATTGTTGAAGACATACGCAGATACAAGTCGATTCAGAGAGAGCGGATGGACAGTTGTATCGGCATCGATGGTGAACAGGTACTCATAGAAGGTTGGGTTAACACCAATAACATTCTTAACCTGATGGTAGATCTCGAGCTCCAAAGGATTCATAGGCGAATTGAAGTGCACCTGTATGGCTATTTAGCATCCTTTGATCTCAAAAAATCGGCCTTCAGGACATACCTTGTTGAAGAAATGCATCAAAACCATTTGCGAATCACGTTTCCCGCGATTACCAGGTCGTTGGCGTTCAGAAGGCTTGCCAACCTTAACCACAACGATATAGGGCACGACATGGCCAGCGCATTCGTACAAGCCGGAATAGACTTTGCCCATATTGTGTTGCTTCGCACCTTCACCCAGTGACAAGAAACTCAATGGCTCAGGATCCAAATTCGGGTCTGCTCCAAGGATATCCAATACGATGCGGGGCGTCGGACGGTCGTTACCGGAACCAACAATCATACCATCGCAAATAATGAAAAGTAACTTGCGCTTGTCATCATACTTAAGCTTGGCGAGAGAATCAATGGTGTTACGCATTGAATCTTCACCTTCAGTATAACAAGGAACCTGGCAAATGACGAATTTGTCATGATCCTCTGGGGCTCGAGCAGAACCGAATTGTAAAGCGGCCAAGAACTTGAAACCGATAATGGCGACCATGACAATAGACATGGCCAACAAGATATACTTTGAGAACAAGCACTGAGGATCATTTCGGTGGTCGACTTTGCCAATGGTAAACAAGTTGCGCAAACAGGTCTTCTGGTTCTCCAATGTTTGCCTGTCCATGGTTTTCAGGGCATTCAGCCGATTCGTAAGATCTTGACCTGGGTTAAGTCTGAAGAGGTTGATAACATCTGGATGCATGAAGAATTTGTCGTTGTCATTGTGGTCCGGAAGACTCTGGCCTGGGGGAACAGCGAACGATGGGCCATGCGAAATATACGACGTAACGTCATACACCAGGCCGTTATAAATACCAACAGCTTTGCCTTGACTCGCCATATTCTTGATTTCATTGGGCTGGTATCCGAGGAAACCTTGGCGGAACAAGTAACGCATCGTAACCATTTGCTCGAAATACCAGTCAGGACGAGGATCGCTCGTAGAGACACGGAAATCGTGATATTGTGCGTTCGGATCGGTGGTATTATCAGAGTTGAGGACGACATATGGGTTGATGGCTCCGTTTTGCCCAACGCACAAGGCACTAACTTGAACTGGGAAAAGATTGTCAGCAACCTTGCCTGAATACGTCATTATGCTCTTGGTCGGTACGATTGAAATTGTCGTCAGGTGGGTTTGGGCGATACCATTCAAATTGAAGATTTCTCCTCGGATCGACGTAAACGCGTTGTTTGCGTTATTTTCGAACGAATGAGATTGCAGTTCGCTCGTACTGAAGACATGTTCGGTTGGACAAATGACGAGACCTAAGACGGCAATGACGAAGATTGCACATGCGCAAATGAACCAGATGATAAGATTGATGGCCAATTTCTCGCGCCACGCTTGACGAACATCCATTCGCTTCATGCGACCGAGCCAAGCGAGGAGGAAGTTGGGACACCACCATGTTAAGATCCAAACCAGAGCCAACCAACGTCTGCGCGCAGATGAGTCGCGAATTTCTTCAGCAACTTCACCTTCCATGATCTCACCCGGAAGAGCCTCCTTATCCAATGGTACTTTCTTTTCTGCATTCTGGAACATATTGCGAGAAGGGGCATATGATTCCGAACCAAAGTTGGATGAGGACTCGTCCCGGTGACTTGTGAACTGACTTCGTCCATCGTAATCATCGCTGCGCAACGACCGCTGATCATCATATTCGTCGTACATATCTCCACGCCCGACGAATGGCGAGGCATTCGTAACGAGTGGTAATTGTTGGTTCGAGCTATTCATGGCGTCGTGGAAGAAGCCTCCACCTGCTGCTGAAACGGGACCCATTTCTGAGCCTGGTGTTGCGTAAGGAGCGAAGGGATCCGCATCCCTCGAGGGTCGGGGCCAGCTTCGGCTTCAACCCCCCGAAGTCCGGTGGGCCTCATTTCTTTCGCA
>Ga0157379_10001401_pt1 | contig 19744 bp, 16 predicted proteins | sample S25metaG_FD_121802 | JGI IMG/M metagenome (GOLD analysis project Ga0157379, IMG submission 121802) | Switchgrass rhizosphere microbial communities from Kellogg Biological Station, Michigan, USA - S2-5 metaG | ecosystem: Host-associated > Plants > Roots > Rhizosphere > Soil | place: USA... | reverse complement strand
GCATGTAGCGGGAGGGGGGTGGTGTAAGCAGAGAGGTGGGAGGGGAGGTGTGGTACGGGGTGGAGGGGGGGGGGGGGGGGGGGGGGGGGGGGGGGGGGGATAAAAAAAACAGTAGCTTCCCCCCCAGTAGCTTGCCCGCAGTAGCTTGCGCAGCCATCAACTCTAAAGTTCGTAAAAAACTTAGGTAGTCGGTACGCCTACGTGGAATTTATTAGGCGAAGCTCCGCTTCGCTGGCGAATTTATTCGGAGCTCAAACAATAAGGCAAAAGTGACTTGAACACTTACAATTACTGTTATGAGCAGTATGCTCTACCAATTAAGCTATAGCCTCTAAATTTATCTATGTACTCAGACTAGGCGGGATTCGAACCCGCGATTTTAGCGTTGAAAGAGCTATGTCTTACCATTTGACGACTAGTCCTTAAAAATTTTTTATACCCCCCTTTTCCTAGCTCCGTTGCCTTCCCTAATTACCCCTAGCTTGCAAAAGGTACACATTTATTGATGGGGTCCTCCTTCGCGGGTTACATAAATTTTTTAATCCCCCCCTCCTCCCCCCCCCTTTATGTAATTTTTTTATGTCCCCCACCTCTCCCCTTAGCTAAAGGGTAAGCAAAAAAAATTTTTATCGACGTATCGATTAATAAAAGCAGCCAGCGGGCTCGCTGCGAAGGCTCGGGTAGGGGATATATCTATTAAAAATTCCCTCCCCCCCCCTTCCCCGAGCTCTGCTGCCTTCATTATATATATATAATGAAGTTTTTATTTTTTATATATATATATATAAAAAGCAGCGAAGCTCGGTAAAGGGGGAATAAAAAAATTTTTTTACCCCTAAAAGGGGTGAAAAAAGCAGCCTGCGGCTCGCAGTAGCTTCGCTACTCGCTGCCGGAGCTCGGAGATAAAAAAATTTTTTTATTAAGGCTGTATTTTTTTTTATTCCCCTCCCCCCCCCCCTTTTTTATAATTTTTTTTATGTCCCCCCCCACATTAATGGAAGGGGGTATAAAAAAAAAGCAGCAGAGTAGCTTCGCGTACTCTTCCCTTAAGGGAGGAGCTCGCAAAGGGGTGGATAAAAAATTTTTTTACCCCTCCCCGAGCTCTGCTGCCTTCATTATATATATATAATGAAGTTTAGATTTTTATATATATATATATAAAAAGCAGCGAAGCTCGGGAGGGGACAAGGTTAAATTCATAAAATTTAGCAAGTTTATATATCAAATAAACCCGAGCGCTGGCTAACTTCTTGTCCTGACGAAGTAGGACACTGAAAAGCCCACCACCCTTTTTCATTTGAAATCCTCGCGGCTATCAACAACTGATAATAATCTTAGCTTAAGATTACGCCCCCCCTCCGGGGTGTAACCCCCCACCGGGCGATTACTAGATAAGTTGGTGCTAGCTAGCCCAATCCCGGTAACGCTCCGAGTTCCACTGGTTACAAAACAATCGCATTACTTTTATGCTAATTGGGCTTTAAGTGCCGGGACATTTTATTTTAACCGGTTTTCATATTATTTTTATACTTAGATATAAAAATAATCTAGTTATTTATTAAATTAGGGGCTTAATCTTTACTTAAAATAAAGCCTATTTCGTAGTGTTCTCTTACGAATATTTAAGAAATATCTTAAGGTAAGCTTCGCGCTTATATGCTTTCAGCACTTATCTCTAACTAACTTAGCTATCCTGCCTTGCTTATACTATTTTTTTATTCAAGTAACTTTAAGATAACGGGTAATATTATTAGCAATAATGTTCTCTAAGACAAAGTCTTCCCTCAGCCTTAGACCAAGGTCCTACGAATTTAGTATGACTAAATTATATTCGAGCGGATACTGCCCCGTTAGAAGTTCGCAGTAGACAAATTTCTATTAATATTAAATAATAATAGTCATATAAACAACAGGTATACCAGAGGTTAATAAAACCGGCTATAACTTTCGCTATATCGATAGTTTATCACGTTCCTTTCGTACCCAGATTGATCCTTATTTTATTCTAACTCCCCCTAGAAGATAGAAACCATACTGTCTCACGACGTATGCCGAGATAGGTAGGTCCTCTCGAACTTTCCCCCTCTAAGAACCGTACGTGCAACTTTCATCGCATACGGCTCAAGCAGTATTTTCATAACCTTTTTAGCCATCTTTCATCCTCTCTTCCGTAGAAGACTTGGCATATCAGTTATTTAGTGGGGGCTCCGCCCTACCCCCCCCCCCAAAAAAAAATTTTTTTTGTTTTATGTCAATTACCCTAATTAATTACGAATTATTTCTACTCATTAGGTTAACAAATACCACCGTATATTCAAGTCTGCACCCTTTCGAGTTAGGTCAAACGACCCTATCATACCCATTACAGATATGCATTCGCTTTTTGAATTCTCCTCTACCCGCAATCCGATACAGAAACTTCCAATGTAAACACATCTTTATATTCTGCCGCTTTTAACTCAAAAATGTATAATATTCTTTCGCCTCGCCGAAGCGCAGGCGCCGAGTTAAATGAAAATTACGGGCTTACCAAGTTCACTATTCTATACCGTTTATTATGTCCTTAGGAAGTGCGCTATACTTCGGATTCTAATTCCTATCCTACAGCCAGTGTAAGCAACTGTAGTTAAAATGGGATCGAATTAATCCCTACCTTAATTTTTATAAATTAATATCTTAACCGAAGCCTGCCTGCGCATTCACTTTCGTTCTCCATAAACATAAATTACCCTAGCACACCGACTCTCCCCTCGGTTGGACGAGCGAGCTCGTCCAAACAAGATGAGGATGGGTTTAGTTGTTACGTTGTCCTTATGGCTTCACACTACAGAATTGCTCCCATAGCATGCATAAGTAGGGTCAGGTCATAGGAAAGACCAGTTGGAATTTCACCAAATTATAGAACAGTGCTTTCTTGTCGCACTTACACATTATTATTCTAATACTTTCGTACTAGGTTAGACTATATCTTCAATTATATTATTATTATTTAATTTATTTTCTACTAATTTTTTATACTGTTCAAGTGTTAATCCTTTAGTGTTATTAAATACAAAATAAGATAATCTTATAATATCGTTATGAACTTGTTTATTCTTTAAATCTAATTCTGCCTTTTTATAATTTAAAATAAGATAGGTATAATAGATTTTATTAAATTTTACCAAAGGTAAATTAAGTTCATCAATACTATAATTGTTGAGCAAACTATTAAGTTCTTTACCTGCAATCTTAGGTAAAATTGTACTAATTAAATCATCTTTAGATCCTAGTGTAAATACTACATTTACTTTTTAATTCTCTAATTGCTCCTTTATCGTTAAAATATTCTTTTAGTTCTTGCAATAGAGATAGATTATATATATCTTGAACAATAGTAAAAGTAGCTTTAGCAATTATTCAATTTTCGTTGGTACTAGCACTTAGAGATACTGATAACGAGCCATCTCCTCATCCCTTCTGGCGTAGCCGGAGGGGATCAGAATAAGTAGCAAGATCAATTCTTAAGTTATTATCTTTACAAACTTTATTGCCTGCTAGTTCGCTAATACTATACAATTTATGATTAATCCTTTATTCTTTTTACTAAATATCTTTTATAAGTCTAGTAACTCCTTTTTCCTCTTGATCCTTTAAAGCGTTTCCAAGAGTACTACGAGCTACACCTGTACTTAGGGCAGCTTCGCGAATAGAAGAGTAAACAGAAGTTTGATTATTTAAAGTATCTAAAACTTCTATTTTATGACCTTTCAACTTATTAAGTTCCAATAAACGTACTCTAGTTTTCTCTTTCTGTTCTTTACTTGAATTCCATAATCTCATTCGTTCTTTAGCTAGTTCTTTCTGTTCTTCATTTAAAATTTTTAAGGCTTCTAAATTGTTAGCTCTATGTTCTGGAGTTCAAAGTTTAGATTTATGTTCTGGAGTAAAAACTCGAGCTTTTGATTTAGCTAGAGTCTTTTCAGAATGCCGGAAACCCAAAGAGGAGCCTGCGGTTTTCAAGATATTATAACTAGGTTTGAGTAGATCTAAGTAATATTGTTCTCGGGATATTGCAATAGATAAATCACAATGTTCCAGAATTTCTAATGAAAAGTTGGAATAGCCATACTTAATTAGCGCTTTATATATTATCATCTTATTACTATTTTTACTTAAAAAGCTATAATTAAAGTAATTTCGAAACCTTTGGGCCAAATTAGTACTGCTACCTATATAACTCTTTCCGGTTTTTAAATTTGTTCATCTATATATACCTGATTTACCTTTATTTTCTTTTATAATTTTTGACTTTTGAATATCAGCATTATCATATTTAAAAACCGGAACAACATCCAGTGAATTAGGTTTTTCTCCTCCACCTCCAACTACAGTAGAAAAAGTCTTTTTGTGGGCTAGCATACCCATGAAAGAAAACGATCTTTTACCTAAATCAACCCCCTTTGAAAAAAATGGGGTCGATTTTAAGATAGGCGGGTTAGCCTTAAGCCCTAGATAATATTCTTTGAATCTTCAAAGTTTAATACCGGAAGGTAAGAAATTATTTTGAATATAATCTTGATCTTCTTTACTTACTTTCTTATAATTATTGGTGTTGGTTTCGAATAATCCGTGAATGAAATCTAAAATTAATTTATTTTTTTTTAAATTACTAATGCTATCCGTTAACTCACTAATATCTACCCCTTCAGGTTGGATATTATTAATAACGAGTTGTTGTTCTTCGGGATTTAAGTATCTTACGTTAGTTCCCATTTTCCCTAAAGGGTTAAGATGCGATGCTATAACTATTAAACTTAACAAAATTTTTCTATTATTAGAATGCGCCTTAGTAGCTATCACCTCTAAAATATACTTAAATTTTAAAAAACTTGATAATTTACCTGATCTTAATTGATGTTTCATAAAGAAAGGTATAACTACATTTAATAAATCTTTTTGATTACTAACCTGGTACCTTATCGTTTTATCTTTTTGATAATACCAAAAACCTATCATTCCTCATTTTTTTTGTATTTCTAATATCAAATCTTTAAATTTTTCATTTTGCACAAGTGTAAAAACTGGAGATAAACTTAAATAATCTTTAGTTTTTCTCTTCGTTCTACGTAAAACTACCGAAAATGAACCGTCACTTTGTGTTAAACCAGCAATGTAATCACCACTTAATTCTTTTTTTGTATTAAATTTTCAGGAAACTGGTTTAGCTGATAAGGTAGAAATAGAACAGCAATAGCCATGAATACAGCTACGTAGTGAACAAGATGAAGCTAGATGAAAACTTAATTTAACGTCCATAGTTGGACGATTGAATGTTGAAAATAAAAAAATTTTTGTGACTGCTTGAATATATATTAAGATTTGTCAGTTGCTATAAAATTTTAAATCAAATGAATAAACTTTAGGTAACTCCCAGGTCTCATATTAGCGAGGTCCAATAATTAAACTGACTGTTGTGCTCCCTACAGAGGGCCTTTTATCCCCTGAGGACTACTTCGAATTATCATAGCTTCTTAGGACAACAGACCTCTAATTTCCGAGTTACCTTTATGTCGGGATTAGGTTGGTAGTCTGTTAGCTGCACACATTTGACAATAAGCCACTATTGGTACGATAATAGTTAAACCTTTTCATATTAAAGTTTTAGTTTCAACGTAAATATATACATATATTTACGTTGAAACCGCCCTTCGGCGCGAAATCATTTGACTGAAATATGTCTTAAGGTAGACGGAGTCTTCTTCGACATATTCCAATTATAGGGGCGGGCCACCCTACGGACATACACCATTAATGGTCCACCTAGAACAGGGCAAGGGGGTCAGCCTTACGCCGAGCTTACTCATCACGAATGAGTGGTCGAACCCTAGTTAACAGTGTATTAATTATCCACCCAACTGACTGCCCAAAACAAATACAGCGAGTGTACTGAGACATTAGTCTAACAGACTAAAAGTGTATATAATCCACCGCGAAAAAATTTTTAGCTACGGCTTAAATTTCGCAAGCTCTACGTAGTGTGTTTGATGTAGTAGTATTAGTAGTTGGACGGAGGCCACTAAATTAATTAATAAATAATATAATGCTGACGGTTTTACCTATAGTTTTTTTACGAGCCGCGTGGCGGCACCCTCAGTTTCTAACTCCGTAGTGTTGATATCTCGCTTCGCACAGATATCAACATACGAAACGTATAAAATATATATATATTTTATTCGTCGCCTAGGCGACGCCGAGGTATAAGTCCAACGTAACGAATGTTACGTTGAGTCGTTACGGGGAGCTAAAACTTCGGACGCCTCAGGCGGCTGAAGGCACCCAAAGGGTTCGATAAGTATAAATATTTATCTTAAGCTTTCCCACGGTATTAGCATAGCTATAAATATATAACCTTAGCCTTCACCGTATTCTGTCAGTTTTCATTCAAAATCATTATTAAATAATGATTTGTCCTTAGCGGAGCTAAGGAAACATGCTCACGCAATGTTGGGGCTAAATACTTTAACCCAGCTCGTGTAACTTTTTAATCGACGAACAGTCGCACCCTTCACAGTTCCTGCATCCGTGAGGATAAGTTAAGCCGACATCGAGGTGCCAAACCGCGCACTCATTATGTACACTCTTGCGCAAATTAGCCTGTTCAACTTGTTATCATATCGGCCCCTTTTTTTTTATCCCCCTTATGTAATTTTTTTATGTCCCCCTCCTTTCCCTACGTAGGGGGGAAGGGGGGGGGGACATAAAAGATGCTACGCTCGGAAAGAGGGGGATAACTAAAAAAAAAGGGGGTAAAAATTTCCATCTTTTACAAAATGGTTCAGACTATTTCTTCTTTTTCTTTTTTTATTTTGTATTTATCGCTATACCCCTAGGGGTTGCATCCATTGACGTGTACATTTCGTACTTCATACGAAACTTAACCACTAAGTACCGCTAATTTTTTATTCCCCCCCCCCAGGGTGGGGTCGTAAAACCTCCACCTAAACCTAAACTTTTGAATTTTTAAAAATATTAAAATTTTTAGGTCAAGGTCGAGGATTCGTGTAGTTTTGTATGTGATACGCTTCGCACATATATTTAATTAAAAAGGTGCTACATTTCATTACCAGGGTAGCCTACGCTACCTAAGTGCTGGGCGCAGAAAAAAAAATTACTGCCTTCGTCGCTACAGAAAAAAATTACTGCGCAGCTCGACCGATCTGGGTTAGTCATTGTAGATTAAGATTTCCGACGACTATTCATACCGTATTTTAACTTACGTATCTCTTATAAGCCTGAAGGAGTTAAATGAGCTTTATTTTTCATTAGCTCTGCTACTCTACATCAATCTTAAAAATCTTTAGATTTAATTCCTAAGATCTTGTTTTCTTTAAAAATCGGAATAATTTTTTCATCTATATCCGAAAATTTACTAACAATAAATTTTAGTCAATAATATTTTTTATTGTGTTTAATATTTCCGCAACCGAGATAAGATATTAAACTATTCATTAAAGCTTTATCGCGAATATGTTGAGTTATTGAAAAACTAATTGTACTTGCACACGCTGCTTTGGTCCTACCGCCATACTAATATAGAAATAGCCATCACCGGAAGTAAAACCTGCTAATCACGATGAAAGTACACTTTTATCTTCCCTAAAAGAAGTAGTATCTATAATAGGGTAGAATTGCAGGAGTAATATCAGGAAAAGCTTCTAATAAAGAATCCGATAATCCTTTATTTCTTAATAAAGCTTTTATTCCTACAATCTGTCTCAATCCTTCCGTAGTTAAGTGTTTTTTATTATTCAACAGATCAAATGCCTCTTTAAACAGTAAGTAATCTTCTTGTTTTTTACCCATTTTTTATTTAAAAATTAAAAAATAAAAAAGGGGGCCCCGTAAACAAGGGATATTTGTAAAAATGGTTTATAACTGCTGTTAAATCTTTTAAAGATTCTATGTAAAAACGAAGATTGTTTTCATTCAAAACACGAATACCACCTCCACCAAAATAATTTATTAATTGTTCTAGTGTAGATCCCCCTCCGGAGGGTGGACATTTCAAGACGTAATTTAATTTGTCAACCCAACTTTACATCATTTTTCTTAACTACAGAAATATTAAAACTTCCTTCCGCATCCACAAGCCCTGTAACAACTCAAGAATTTAAACGACCAGCTAAGCTGGTTGGTGCAGAGCTCGAAGTAGTTAAATCCTCTCTATTAATAGCCAATGTAGAATACCTTGCTCCCTCCCTACTATAATAATCTATACCTTTAGGTAACTTTATTTAATACGGTCTAGTTTGATACAGGTGAAAGTAGACTTCTTCCTGTATTCATACCTGCTTTTAATTTACGTATCTCCTCTAAACCATCCGCAGATAGATGAGCCTTATTGTTCATTAATTCAACAACTTTACATCAATCTACAAAGTCCTGTGATTTTATACCTAATATATTATATTTGTTAAAAAATGGAATAATCTTTTCATTTATATCTGAAAACCTTGTAATATTAAAAGTTAATCAAGAATATTTAGATTTCTTAATTTGTCCGCAGTTAAAATAACCTATTAAACTATTCATCAAGGCTTCAGCACGGTTATGCTGAGTAAGTGAAAATACTAATTGTACTTGCACACCTAATTTAGCCTTAGCATTAGGGATAATACCGATATAAAAGCACCCTTCGCCTGAGGTAAAACCAGCTAATCAATGCGGATCTAATATTTTTTGATCTACTATTAATGGTCTATCTACATAAACTATTCCGGGAAAAGCTCCTTTCAATTTATCCGCTAAACCTCAATTTATGGATGCTTTTATTGAGACTAATTTTTTTAAACCCTCAGTTGTTAAATGTTCTTTTAACTTAATTACATCGATAGCCTTTTTGAATAAAATAAAATCACCCATTTTTTGAGTGATTAAGGGATATTTTTTAAAATGTGGTAGAATTATATTAGTTAATTCAGGTAAAGAACCTACTTTATAATGTAAAGCGTTTTCACTATGTTTTTTAATACTACCTGCACCTTCGAAATAAGATTGTATAGATTCTAGTATAATTCTATCTTTTTCATGTAAAGAAATTTGAAAATATACTGACACTGAATAACCTGTTCTACATTCATTATTTTCTCTTATTCTTAAAACAAAACATCCAAAAAAATTTTTGTAATTTAATCAATAGATTCCGCAAGGAATCCACCACCTACGGTGGTCGATTCTTATTTTTTTTTATGCATAGGAGGAGCTTTGCTAACTGCACATTTTTAGGCTCCTGCCTTCGGATCCTCAAAAAAATTCCTCGTAAATATCCAGGCTATATTATAACCTTGTTTATAACCAGAACCTGCTGCTAATGCGCTAATATAAAATATCCTTTAAAGATTTATTTTATATAACATACTTGGACACATGTGAGGCTTTACAATCTGTTTTAGCAAAGACATAGAACCTTCTTTAATGTAAATTCTTAGTTGAGTTGGAGTATGGTATCGTAGTGTACATTCAAACCTATACCTGATCATTAAAACATTCATTAATCGTACTATATCTTCTATACAATAAGAATCTGTACAAAGAATTAAACCATGACGTGACGCATAACCATCTCCCATGATAATTTGCGCTAAAGAAACTGATGTTAGTAATTCATAAATATTACGAGGCACTATTTTAATACCTTCAGGATAAAATAAAGAATGTAACTCAGTTAAACAAGGTAAAGATCTAGTAAAAAACTCTAAGCCGTAATGTTTGTTTCCTAATCTAATACTTTTGGTTAATTGAGGAAATCTACTACAATAATGGGATAATATATTAAATACAAATCAAACATAAACAGAACGGGATAAAGACTGTTTAAAGCCGAATCTAGCATTCTTACTTCTTTTAGTTGGAATTATTAATCAACCATCTGATAGCAGTAATCCTACTATTACACCTTTAGTATACAATCGTTATTTAAAACTTTTACTATATATCTTTTCTTTATAAATCTATTAACTCCTTTTTCCCTTTGATCTTTTAATGCTCTAACGATCGTGCTATGATCACATCCTATACCTCCTGGCAGCTTCCCGTACAGAAGGATAAACAGTACCTTCATTATTTAGCGAAGCCGTATCAAACACTTCTATCTGAATACTTGAGACTCCGCTCCTTCTGGTCTGGCACGTCCCTTTTGACTTAAAGCTAGCCGTTTTAAGTGTTCTTTATGTTCTTGACTTGAATGTAGCCTTTTTAAATGCTCTAAACGTTTAGCTTTAAATTCTGGATTGGCATGAAGATTTTTTAATTGTTCGAAACGTTCTGCTGTTAGGGCTTTTTCCCTTATTTTGGCTTTAGTTTCATCAGAATGCTTTCTACCTTTAAGTTTGGCTATTGTCTCTGGAGAATGTTTGAATCCAAGTGAAGAACCAGCTGTAAGTAATATATTGTACTCAGGCTTTAGCTGGTCGATATAATACTGCTCCCTTGATATTATTTCAGATTTATCACAATACTCGATAATTTCTAATGAAAACGAAGAATACCCGTGCTTAAAAAGGGATCTATAGATAATCGAATTATTCTTCTTAATTTCTTTTTCTAAGAATCGGATAGAATAATAATCTCTAAATCTTCTTAAGAGATTAGTACTACTCCCTATATAACTTTTTCCATTAATTAAATTCGTTCAACGGTACACTCCGGCTTTACCCTTATTTTCCGAAACGATGCGTAGTTTATCTAGATCTGCATTTTTATATACTTTAATCGGAACAAGTTGGGTTGCTTTAGTAGAAAACGATCTTTTCCCTAAATTTTTAAAGGATTTTGAGAGAGGTGTGTGTTTGCTGATTCTGTGCGAGTAAATTTTTCTCCTACTGTAGATTGTAAATTAATACCTCAAACAACTAAAAATACACTCCACCCCGGGGAGGGGTGGACAATGGTTGTAAAATTAAGGCGGTATTTAAAAACCGCTACTTTTTTTGTTAATGAAGCGTCAGCAAAACCTGAAATAAATCAAGGGTTTATAGTGGAAATAGAATTATCCATTTTCGGTCTATACGCCATTGTAGAATACCGTCCGGCTGCTCACCCTTTAACTGCAAACGACCCTATTCTTCTTTTAGATTTAAATCAAGAATATTGAACATTGGAATCTCTAAATCCTCTAAATACTACAGAAGATTTTCCTTGAACAGATGAATCTATATTCTTTAGTCCCCCTTTCCAAAGCAATTTATATATAGCTCTATCAGCTCTATAACGTTTACTTAATCTACCACTAACTTCTAATCTAACACCGCCCATATTTTTATAATTTATAGAATTAAAAATAAAATAATTTAAGGCGTAAGCACTAGTCTTCGATCAAGTACGCTTATAGTTAGCTCACGAAATTCGTATTAAATAATTAGCTGCTTCGCTAGCGGTAATAAATTTACTCGCGAACCTCGCAGAGCTAGTGCGAACTACATTTCGCATAGATTTTATATGCGCTTTTCCTGCGCGTAATAAGGAGCTCATGCTCTGCATGCCCAAACTATTAATTTCATTAGCGAGCGGTAGCGGTAGCGGTAGCGGAGCTTCTCCGCCATAAATAGCTGATGCATTAAAATATAACATATTTAATAATTTAGATAAACTAGTTTCGAACCCCTCTGGGGTACCTTCAGCCGCCTGCGGCGTCCGAAGTACGCAAGCTAGGGAAAATTGTCCCTCCCTTCGGATAAGGGTCCTGTTTTCTTCGAAACCAGTCCCCTCGGGACTAGTATAGTTACGCCCTAAAATTATACTTAATTTAGTTTCTAGAGATTTATTGTTATTTAATAGTCTTAATTTTATATTTTTACCCCCGGGCGCAAGCTCGGACTCTCAATTTTTGTGTAATTTATTAAGACGAATTTCAGGCATTTTTGCCTTATTTAAAATGAATTTCATTAATCTTATTATTCTTGGCTTACCCTTTTCTTTTTTTAATTTAAGCGTTAATATATATGTAAACAAATCACTATTAAAAATAAGAGATTTCAAATTAACAAAATTAAATTCGACTTTTTTATTATAATATTGGATAATTAAATTTTTTAATCTGTATAATAATTTTTCTTCAAATTTAGATTTATTAAGATGAAAATTTAATTTTAATTTTCTAAAAAGCCTTAAATTAGAAATTAAATCTTTCAATAATTCTTTTTTAGCTTGGAATATTTGTTTTAAATCTTTTTGTAGCGGTGCGGAGGGGTTTACCCCACCCTCACCCGCCTTTAAACGGTGACCCTGGTCACGCAGCAGGTCTTTTTTTTTTAAATATTCTCAGTCCTTACATAAATTAGTGGCTCCTGCCTTCGGTCCAAGCGTAATTTGGTTAGACTTATCTTCAAATAGAGCTATATCCTCCTGGAAACCTTTATAGAAAAGTTTGCTAGATTTCAACATAGGCAAGATCCCAGAAATTTCTACGGCTAGTGCTAACCTATTTTCCGCTGACAAGTTTGGTTGCTTGCGCACTAGAGCGGAGCTCGCTAAAGTTTTCAGGTAATATTTCAATTTTTTCATATATTTTTTTGATTGCGTAATTCCTGCGCGCCGTAAACCTAATTTAATTTTTTTTAAATCTTCATGAGCTTTAGTGATGAAATTTTCCCCAGGAGCTTCGCTCGTAATAAGATTATTTTTAAATTTAGTTATAAGGCTCCAGAAATATTTATATTGTTTTAGACTTCGTGAATTTCATTTAAATTTATCGGCTCCCTCTGTTAATTTTTGCTGGATACCTTCGCTCTCGCTTCCGTATAAATAAAGTAAATAACTTAAATCAATACTTTTAAAAATATGATTTGGGAATTTTTGTGCGCGAGCGAGTAAATCCTGACAACCCGCGGGCGCCTTAACGGCTGCGGGATAGGCGGCTGCCTTCGGGTTTACATTAAAAACGTGTAGCTCTTCGGCACGTACTAGAGAAGCACGTTTTATATATAATTTTGTAAGACATTTTCGTAAATAACTACTTTTAATATGTTTTATTTTTTTTTTATATTCAATATCCGCTTCTCTTAATTTATTAATTAACACTGATTTTTCTCTATTGTAGATGTATACGGTCGCGACTGCTTTAGTATTAGTATGTTTAATTTCTGCTTTACTTGTGTAGATTTTATTTAAGAATAAAAGTCTTTTTCTACGAGTATAATACCTTTTATGTATTAATTTATGCTTAAATTGTAATTTAAAATAATGTCTAATTAATTTATTTATTCTTAGGTCAAATGCCCCTTAACTGTAAAATTTATCATACCCTAAATAATTAAGTTTTCGAACATGTCCACCCTCCGCTGCGCGGCGGTGGAGCTTCATAAAACCGAAGAAACCAGTGGAACTTAACTTAAAATAACAAAAGTAGCCTTATGGAACTGGTTAATAATTTATAACAAACTTAAGGCGAAGTGCCATCACGATAAAACTAAAAATTATATTCTTCTTGAATTCATTCCGTCTTTTATTTGTCCAGGCCCGCTGGTGCGGCAGGAAAAATTCTCCAGCACGCGCTCCTTAGGAGCTGCTTCTGCCTTCGGACTACTGCGCAGGATTATTTTATCCAAACCCTCCCCGCCAGCCTTTCCTTCGCGCGGACCCCGGCCGCGCGAAGTAAACCGCAGGTATAGAGAAAGTACCGCTCACTCCATTCACTTGATACTACCCCTAACGTTATCACTTTCTTCCTCTATTCATACCAGATTTTAGTTTTCGTATTTGACTTAACCCTTGTTCAGTTAAATGTTCCTTATTATAAATTAATTCCGCAACTTTATAGAAATCCTGAAAATCTTTTTTCTTTGCACCACGCAGAGGGTATTTGGAAAAGATAGGGAGAACTTTCTCATAAATATCGGAAAACTTACTAACTTTTAAATCTAATACGGAAGATTTTAGAGATCTTCCCCTGACAGCTCCACAATTAAAGATTTTTCGAATATTTTCCTGTAAAAAAATATCCTTAGAATGTTGAGTTATTGTAAACCTTAATTTACAATTACCTTGTTGATTAATTTCTACGTGGAAACAACCCTCAGCCTCCGTGAAACCAGCTAATCAATGAAGATGTTTCTGAATATCCCCTATTGGTAATTCAGAAACTTTGGGTCTCTCTACTGGGATAATCGTATTAAGGAATGCAATTTTTAATTCATTTGATAAACCGTTATTCATTGATGCTTTAATTGCCATTATTTCTTGTGCTCCCTCCAAAGTAAGATGTATTTTTACTTTCATTATTTCAATAATACGTTTTCATAATTCATAATCAGCCCTCTTTTGAGTGATTAAAGAATAACAATCAAAATGATCTATAATTACTTGTAAATCCTTAATTGAAGTTACTAAATAACAAACAGTACCTAGGGCTCTAGAATTTATCTTACCGACACCAAAAAACTTTTGTATCTGTTCCAATAAAGCTAGATCTTTTTTATGTAGTTCGATTTGAAAATTTACTTCAAATCTATAACCGACTCTCGCCGTGGTACATTTATTATTTTTTCTTATTATTAATAAAAAACAACCCTCTCCATCTGTGAAACCTGTTATAAATCAAGGATTTATAGTAGTAATTGAATTTTCTATTGGTCTATCCGTCGCTAGTGTAGAATAAGATTTAACACCCTGGATCGGATATTCCCTCGGCAGGCTATAATTAGGAATGATTTTTTCTGCCTTTTCTCTGGTCCCTAATGATATTTTATATGTCAGTCGCGAAGCTGCTCAGCACGCGTGCAAAGCTGCGCCCCTTAATTTTTAATATATCAGTCGCGAAGCAACCCAGCGCGCTTGCAAAGCAAGCGCGGCGCAAGGGCTGCTTTATGAAAATCTGAAAGGTTTTTAGATTTTAAACCTTGTAGCGGTATTTTTTCAAAGAATGGAATAACTTTGTCATTCAAATCTTTGATTTTAGTAACTAAAAAATCCACTGCTTACCACTAGGTCTTATACGTATTCTACCACACCCAAAAAAGTTTATTAATTTTTGCATTAAGTCTAGATCCGCCCCCCCCCCCGGAGGGAGGTGGATCCGCCCTTACGGCCGGATCTCTCAAGTTTTTACCTCGCCACTAGGCGAGGGTGGGGTGCCTTCGGCACCCCCTCGTTACTTGAAATACTAAACTTATTGTAAAACCATTTTTAGAATCTGGAGATGGAGTAATCACAATATAAAAACATCCTTCCCCTCCGTAAATCCCGCCACTCATCAAGGATGATTAATTAAACTTTCCTCAACTTCTGGTCTTGGGGTTGGAATAGTATTAGGAAAAGCAGCTTTTAATTCGTCAGATAAACCTTTATTAATTGACGCTCTAATTGACACAACTTTACGTAACCCCTCTGTTGTTAGATGTTCTTTAGCTAAAATTAGATTAAAGGCTTTTTTAAAAAGTATGTAATCAGCTAATTTTTTAGTTTTTAAAGGATATTTTAGCTTCGCACAAAGTGATCTATAATTATCTTTATATCTTTTATTGAAGATACTTGTAATTCGGCTGACTTTTCTCCTTTTTTTCTGACAATACCCCACCCCCACTCCGTTAAAATAGCTTTGAATTCGTTATAACAAACTTAAATCTCCAGCCCTCCCCGGGCAGGAAAAATTCTCCAGCACGCGCTACGCTAGCGGAGCTACTGCGCAGGATATCTGATAAATTTAATTGAAATCTTACAGCTACACTTCAACCGGACTTCAGTTTTGTATTTCTCCTAAATACAATTGTAAAGCTACTTTCTGCGTCTGCAAATCCTGTTACAAATCAAGGGTCTAATCTTGTGGTGGCTACCGAAGAAGCTAAAGCTCTTGACATATATGTTCTTCACTTATTTATTGAGGGGTTAGAAGGGATTTTTACTAAAGTATTTCTAACGAAACTCTCTGATAGAATGCACCTTAAAGGTATGAAATTTATACCTCAACTATCATCCACTCTTTGCTCTTTTACAATATTTCTTAATGTTATTGATTTAGATCCGCGATTGCCTATTTCTTTTTCAAGAACTTTTTGACTTATTACCTTACATGAATTATTAATTCATCCACAAATAACCTTTCGAATATTGCTTGGTATTAAAAATTTTAAGGTATCCCCGGAGTTTGATAGTTTAACCCACATTGATAATGATTTTCCTAATCATTCCGCAGGTAAATTTTTATATAAAGCATTACGATTAAACACATAAATACTATTTTTCCATTCCGTAGAAACCGCAGGAAAATATTTTCTATCTCCTATATGACCTCCTCCATTTGGCTGGCGAAGCTTCTTCTCTAACGGATCAATATTCGATGTTAATCTCTTATCACTACTTATGAGGTGGTAGAAGCTCTTAGAAAAAATATCCGAAGCAGGTTTCTGCCTTCGGACCGGACGCTTAACAGCGTCCGGAACTAAAATTTCAGGGTGCTTTGCAGGTTCTAGTTCCTTAAGGGTGTCCGGAACTAAACTTTCACGATGCTCCCCTACCAGCTGCTTAAGGGGATTAAAAATTTTATACTTTGTCCTAAGGAAAGATTTTGGCCGAGAACCTTTGTTTGCTGCGAAGCTAGAAAGACCCCATTGATCCCTTCGAACTCCTTTGAATATATTATTAGGTTGTTCAGTGGCTGCCCTTCCCTTATCTTTGAATGAAGGGTCTATCTTCGCTTTTCCCGAAGCAGGTTTGGGGCTAGGCTGAGAATCTTTGTCTTGCTTAACCTTATCAATTTCTGCTGCCTTACCTAAATTAGGGAGGCTACGCAGGTTTAAAAAATTTTTTTGCCCATATAAATTTTTTTTGTGTGGGCGCTCCGCTTCTACTTCCTTAGGGGCGTCCTTAACTAATTTTGTGCTAGCTACGCACAGCTCGTTAGTTTGGGTAATTTTTTTTCCCCGTTGATTTCGGCCAGAAGAAACACGCCGTACCACTGAAGGGCTTTTATAGCCCTCCTGCGTCAAGACCTTCTCTTTTACCGAAGGGCTAGGCAGATAATCTTTGTCTGTAGCGGAGCTAGAAAGATCACCATGAGCCCCACTAACTTCTTTTAATTTATTATTAAATTGTTCAGTGGCTGCCCTTCCCTTATCTTTGAATGATGAGTGATCGACCTTCGCTTTTTCCGAAGCAAGTTTGGGGCTATTTTTTTTATTTTCTTCCATGTCAAATTATTTTACTATATAATACATTAAATATACAAAATTAAAAAAAGAATGATGGGTTTAATAAATAATTATTTTAGCGCTAACTGAGATAAGCACTAAAAAAATAATTACCTTTTAGTCGTTGAACGTTTATATCTTATTAAACAAAATAACTACGGTCTTTAACTACACCGCTAATAATGTCGCACCTAATTTATTGGCACGAAGCTAAACGCTTCGTGCCAATAAATTTAGCAGCGGTTGCCGTAATTAATTCGCTACATTATTCGCGCGGTAATGCGAAGCAAGGACTTTTTTATGTCCCCCCCCCCCTTTCCCCTCTTCGTAGAGGGGGTGGACCGAAGCAAAGCTCGATATAGACATATATCGAGCTTGCTGATACGTAGTCTCATAAAAAAAAATCCACAAAGTTCAAGTAGCTTGCCCTACTGGTACCGCGCCCTTGTGGTTGGTTCAAGTAGCTTGCGTACTGGAACCGCCCTTGTTGGTTCTAGCTCCGCACAAGCTCGTGTTTGTACTTTGTACTGCTAAGATAAATTACGCTTCAAATTTACAACCGACGTTGTTATTTTTGAAATTTTCCCATTTATTTATAATTATTTTAAAACTTGATTAAGCTTTAAAATATTAAAGGACTAACATCCCTAGCGTAGCTTTTCCAAAAATCCTAGATCTTTCCTTTCGATCACAACTTTATCGTTTTAGGTCCTTGACCTAAGGACGAATTGGCTATTGTGATTTTATTTATACATTTTTTTTTTATTTTCTCATAGTGTTCATTCCTTGTTTAATTTTTCTTATAGCTTCTAATCCTTCTTTAGTCAAATGACCTTTAGAATTCATTAATTCGGCGACTCGTTTAAAATCCTCAAAATCTTTAACTTTTACACCTACCAGAGGATATTTATCAAAAAAAGGAATAATAATATCCATAATGTTAGAAAGTCTTTGAACAACAAAGTAAGTAGCATTCGAAGCTTGATTTATTTTACCGCACCCAAAATAAGTTACTAAACTATTCATAAGATTTTTATCTCGATTATGTTGAGTTAAAATAAACCTTATTCAAGAAGTCTCACCTAGTTTGGCTTTAGACTTTATAACACTTACTGAAAAACAACCCTCACCAGCTGTAAAGCCAGATATTCAATATGGATTTAAATTTAGATGGGCATCAATAGGTAAAGATGCCCGTAAAACCGGAACTATGCCAGGGATGTCCGGGATTTCTTGTTTAGTGTTCATAGATGCTTTAATATTAGCTATCTTAAGTATGCCTTGTAACGTCAAATGTTCCTTATTTTTTATTAAATCTACAGCGAAGCAGTCCAGCAGAGCGAAGCTCTGCGTGGGATTACTTGTTTAAAAAGAATAAAATCAGAGTATTTTTGAGTTATTAAAGGATGTTTAAGAAAGTGTCTAATTATAACATCCAATTCATTAAGAGAATCCACTCTAAAAGTAGCTTCACTTATATGATCATGATGGTAAATTTTTCCAATGCCTTCAAAATAAGCTTGGATCAATTTTAACGTTGCTAAATCTTTATCGTGTAAACGAATAGAAAAAACTGGTTCCACTGTTCAGCCAATTTTTGAACTAACTTTTTTACTCATTCTAACATAAAAGTTAGCTTATGCGTCTGAATATCCCGTCACAAAGGAGGGATTAAGTTTTTTATTTAAAATATTAATTGTTGTATTTGCAGCTGTAATATATTATTTATAATAAGTCACTAAGCGGGAGTCACGTTAAAGGGTAACTTCACCAATTCTAACTAATCTTAGTGTCATCCGTGCACTATCTGATTCTTCTTTTATTAGTGGACCTCCCACCTTTATTTTTTTCATCAGACACTACATTATCCCTTAATCCTTGTTTAGGTTTAATGAAACACAGGCACAGAGAAAAGGCCTTTTATCTCCCTCTGTACCTCTCACTATATATCCCTCGTCCTTATTTTACCTTTATGATAGGGATGCGGATATATGTGGGAGGACATCTTGTGAATGTCTCCTGTTTAAGAGCGGATTCCTACAAAAGTTTAGTTATTGTTGATTTCATATCCATTAAAGAGAGTTAAACTTTAGAGACTCCCGAGCCTCTAGGTTATTGCTAAAATCTTCCTACGGAATACCGACAATGGGGTGCTAGCCCAACTTGCCTTTATTTAACTGCGCGACAGTTCGCCGTTAGAAACGACCCTAGCAACCTAAAGGTGGTAGTGAATAAGTTATTAGCAAAAAAAAAGGAAACTGTACGTTTATATTTTTATTATGTATTCATCATAAAAATATTAGCCACGAAATAAAACAAACCGAAATCAATCTTTACTACAATCCCCGAAGGCCTAAGCCTACCTGCAGCCTAAAGCGGCCGAAGGTCTTCTCGTTGATCAAGGGTAGTGAATATGGAAAAACCAAAAACCGCGAACCGCGTAGGCAGGAAAAGGGGCATGTATAATTACGTTTCCCTACCTAAAAGGTCATCCCCCCCCCCCCCCAAGGGGGGATTAAATAAAAAAAAAAAAAAAAAAAAAAAAAAAAATAGCAACCAATTGAAAAATGGTTTTAAGTTTT
>Ga0157379_10001399_pt1 | contig 19771 bp, 24 predicted proteins | sample S25metaG_FD_121802 | JGI IMG/M metagenome (GOLD analysis project Ga0157379, IMG submission 121802) | Switchgrass rhizosphere microbial communities from Kellogg Biological Station, Michigan, USA - S2-5 metaG | ecosystem: Host-associated > Plants > Roots > Rhizosphere > Soil | place: USA... | reverse complement strand
GCCCATAGCGTACGAATTCGCTCCAGATTTAGTTATAAGTAAGTATTGATCTTTAGTTACTCCATTCGTGTCCTTAATCGTTGTACAGTCTCTGCCGGCTTCGATGCAGCGGATGGGGACACCTTGGGTGAATGTAATGTCACTCCGGCGGGATATGCGCATATGACACATATGCTCGCTAGTCTTGCTGGAGGTAAACTTGTCGTGGCTCTTGAGGTATTCCGCGAGTAATTACAACTATAATATCTGACTTTGCATAGGGGGGATACAATTTGGACTCGATATCAAATTCTGCGCTGGCAGTGACCCAAATATTATTGGGAGACGCCCCTCCTCAATTGCCACCAATGGTCGCTAGTGAAGAGGCAACGGAGACGGTATGGCAGGTTGCAATTCAACAAAGCAAGTATTGGAATTGCATGAAGCCGAAAGCAGTGGAGCCTCGCCACGGTATGTTGCCAAGTCCTAAAATTGGCGATGAATCTCAAGCTTAAGCATCTATGTTCACAGACTCACAAGGACATACGATATCGATACCAGGTGAATGCGTAATTCTCTACAAAGACATAAGTAGCTGACAGCTATCTTTCCCAGAGTTGCTCAACTTATATCGTGCCGACTATCTCTACAAAGCCTACAAAATGTACCAAATACCCTTTGTTGAAGAAGGTCTGGCGGAAAAGTTTCAAGGACAAATTATTTGCACGTCAGTATTTAGTTTTCTATATTAACGAGGTCCTGAATATACGTAATTAGGAAGAATGTGTACGAGGGAACAGGAACGATGGTTGTCTTTATACATGACCTGTGAGCCTGTTTTCCCTTTATAGTACGTTCTTTTTGAAAGACCCTTCAGATGCAATCTACGTATAGAGTTGGATGGGAAGGCCTATTGCAATGTTGTACAAGAAAAATCCTATCTTGTGGGTGGACTAATTAGGTATATTTGACCATTTTCTCACTTTGCAAGATAGGAAGATGCAACGAAAAAGCTAGTTGATTGGGTCACAGGTTCAGAAGATTTTAGCTATATTGATTTAAACCTCAATGCACGCCTTCTCCCACAATCACGGCTCGCTGCAGTATGTTAAGGTCTTCGATTGATTCTATGTCCCTTCATTAATGTGTTCAGGCCAAACCTAATCAATATGAGCAAGATGTCAAGGATGTGTTGCGGTATATATGGGACAACTATATCGAGTACGTATAGCATCATCTAATTCTGTCATAGTAACTAACATGACCTATCAAAGGCTCTCAGAGTCAGAGCATGTCAGTTTCATTTGCCATGGTCCTGGAAGCGCTGCCTTGATGTCACTGCTTAAGCAGAGGGGTACGCATCGTTTTGTTCCTATAAAATATCGCTTATTGAGTTCAAAGTGAACAGATTTGAAGCGTAGAGTACGGTGCATTCTACATATAGTTTCGACGGGTTTACCCCCACGGTCGCCCCAGGACGAGATGCAGATGTGGTATCGTCAAGTAAGAAGCTATCCGTGATAAAAGTGAGCTAGACTAAAGGACATTCTCCTACTTAGCGAACTCGTATCTTGGTGCCATCGAAGAGCCGTGTATTTGAAGCTGTGAATGTTAAGAAACGTTACGGCATTGTTCAAGCATACGGTTCGTCTGACTTTCCTCAGATCCAGTTCGGAAACTTACAATGTTTATTAGACGCTGAGAATGGATCACAGTTGTTCAGCAATGCTTTCCCAGATATCAAGGCTTTCATTGCCAAAAAGACTTTGGAGGAGGCAAACGCGATGGATGAGTCCTAATAAGGACCACACAATATTTCTATCTTTGGGCTTTCCTGTGTCTTTGTTTCTTGTTTTGCTTTGTATAGCTTATGTGACGTGATAATTCAATGTATATGAACCATTCTGTCCAAGAAATACGATAAAACTACTCTGGTACATATGTATTGCACCGTCGTATCCAGGCAAATCGGTAACTATTCCCATAATTCGACCGTGCCTTTACTTGAAGAGATCACGCCTACAACCTTGCTGTTAAAGTCGAATACATCTCCACCATGATAGGCCACTATATCCGCGTCCGGAAGGGAGAGTCCGAGTAACTTCTCGAGATTGGTCGATACCAATGCAAAAGCGTCAGACATTGATAGGTTCGCGCTTTCATAGTATATCTATACGATCCAAAAAGATGAGCCAACCTTCGAATTCACGAAATGACACCGAATATATACCCAACCCGCGTCGAACCTCGCATTCCTAGCTTCCCAAGCTTCGGGAACGCCTATTCCAACAATGACTCCGTGTTCTAAAAGGGTTGCCACAGTATTTTTCTCTGTCAATGGTGGACCAGGTAAACTTGTGAACGATGGTGTCAACATCGGCTATTATAAGTGCCTCCAAAATAGCACTTACGTCCTTCGTTGCTCCCAGGTCTTTATGGTGGATCTGGCTGGGATCAAGATGACACCTACATCCGTCTCGGCCAACTCTTTAGCAAGAAGGTGGGCTTCTGCGCCTCCAGCGATAGTCATCTGAATAGACTTCTCGAAGGATCGCTTGAGATGAATGAGAGATGCGATGGCATCTGCACTGTCTGTATGGACGATGAGAGGTATATCTCCCTTGAGCCCGAATAGTTGGTTAGATTATGGTATTGCGGTTCAATATGTGGGGGTCAACATACAGTTACAACGGCTCCGAACGTTTCGTGGAGCTGGTTGCCGTGTCCCACATGCAGGAGACGCCGCAATGTGTTCACTTGTGTGCTGACACTAGCACCGAAACTGTGACTTATGCCAACGTGTAGGCCGGTTGTCTCCTGGACCACAGCACCCTGAACAAAACGCTTAGAAGGGCGCGAAGAAAGATATGGATCCGGACATCTTCACCATTTCCAATGAATGCGCCGCCCCCGTACTAAAAGCAGCAGAAAGTCCTCGCATAAATGTTCCAACAGGGGAAGTTACACCCATCGTTACTCCTTGCCGGTATGCCACCCTTTCCAGTAGAAGTCAAAGTTAGCGCTTGTACAGCAGGCAAAGACTCACAATGCATCTCTCGTCTCAAATTGCATCCCATCCATCGCTTTCGCAATGTTCCACTCCAGGTTCTTCACGATGTCGTCACCAGAGTTGGGAGTCAATACATCAAATACCACACCATCCCGCGTTGTTCTTTCTCCTCGAATCTCCTCTAATCCCAAAGGCGAACCGAATGATATGAGCCCCGGAGCGAGAACACCACCAGCGAGGTCAATGTGTTTGTAGGTGGCTGTCTGGTCTTGAGATAGCTCGCAAGTACCAATACAGGTGATGCGACCGTCAGTAACAATGACAATACCGCTATCGTCACTGACTAGGCGTTCAACAATGTTACCAACCCCTCTTGTCCGTACAACACTGACATTTCGAAAGACGGCATTCTTCCTAATGTCTCGGGATCCCTTCGTAAGTGGCGGGAGACCTTCCCATTTCACTGCCTCTCGTGCCTCTTTCTCGAAGTTCGGGAGTTTGGGAGGATGCTGCAGTTTGCGGGGATTCTTGAGGGATTCATTCGATGTCGAAGATAGCTGGGCAATGCCGTCGATGAACACTTGCGCTGGCATCGGGCCAAGAGAGAGAGGATGAGCATCCCAGATGACGATATCTGTGAACGGTTACTTTAGTATTTTTCAATGGCAAAGAAATCGCTATATGTACCAGCATCATGGCCCTTCTTGATGAATCCAATCCGATGAGAAAGACCTAGAATCTCTGTCGGTGTCGTCGTCACGCTTTGTAAAGCAGTAATGTTGGGTAGGCCATAATAGTGGGCCTGCTGAGCCTCCCAGAGGAGAAAACGAGAATTCAACACTGTGTTGCATTGTGAATGAAACTATGAAGAACGGAGATAACTGGACTATACCTGGATGGTCGCTCTAATGGTTTCATCAGCCAGTGTTTTACATATCATAGTCTGGAGGACATACCTTCATTACAACCCTAATACCATTATCCGCCAAGACCTTCGGCGCGAACTCAGAGCCTCTGAACGATTCTCTCTTATATCTAACATCCTGTAAAACAGTCTACAGTATCAGACAAACGACATATCTTACCTAGCGTTCGTCGCAAAGATAGCTGCAGCAGGCGCACCACCCCATGCTTTCTTAAGCAAGTCCGGGACAAGGTATGTCTCATGGGCATGATGGAATGCAGCGATAGAGAATTTGAACTCGTTTGTGAGCTGCGTGAGAGTATGAGGGGATAGCTAACTAGGAAATCAACGCACGACTGACGCGAACTATACCATCGAGATCCACTGCTTCATAGCAGTGGTTGTGGATCTAGGTGTGCAAGCTATTGAGCAAATTTAAAAGAGCACTTGTCTCCTTCCGACATACCTTCACCTTTCCTCTTAAAACATCTCCCAAAGCTTCCCATTTCAAGTCCTCAGGGAACGGTTTATCCTGTAGCTTTCGCCATTCTCCTGCCTTTGCAAGCGAACAGAAATCGTCTTGTTTCTGAACAAGCTGGCGAGCTTCTTCATATCTATATATTCGTGTCAACCCTTTACGGTGTAAATGAAAGAGAAGACAAACGCAGCACGGAAGGACCAAATGGTGTCTAAGCGGGTGCCTTGATATGCGCGAGCTGTGATAGACTGGATCAGCTATTGGTTTTTATCCGGTGGGAGAAAACATTACAAGGATTCTCTCCACAAGCTTGCCTAAATGGGCCGCAATGCTAAATGGTGAAAATAGATATACACCAGAAATGAGAAAGTTCTCACTTTAGCTGTCTCCATCCCGTGATATTCACAGAATCCGGATGTTCAATCAATCTTGAAGTCGTAGACCTTTCCTTAGTTGTACGAAGCTTTATTGGGAAAGCTTGCCCACCTGTTGAAATAGTTGGTTTGAAAGCTACACATTACAAGTGGCATTCTTACCAATAGCATTGGCACTACCAGGCAAGACATTGACGGACGTAACACCACCAGCAATTGTGTGAGCATATGACTCGTCGTGTGTATTTAAACCGTCAAGAGAACGGAGCCATGGTTGAGTAATACCGTGGTGTGAGTTACCGTCGAAGGCTCCTGAAAGAGTTGGGACGGATAGAACGCCAATGTGAGAGTGCAGATCAACAAGGCTTTGCGAACATGAATAATAAGTCTAATAAGCAGAGCCAAATGCCAGAAGGATCGCTTACCCAGGAGTTACCCAAGCACCATCAGCATTCACCGTTTCTAAGGCTTTACCATACATTGCCGTAGCCTTCCTGAGTCCATCTGCTTCACCGACCCATTCGATAATTCCTCTAGCCAATAATACATCCGCGCCATACAATACTTCATGCCCGTCCTTATTTCCTGTCCATATTGTCGCATTTCGAATCAGAACCGGTTTCGTCCCCTCTTCGTATCTATCCGATTCAGTACGAGTTTCGAAGCCAGGTGGTATACTCGGTTTAGAGGCTAAAGCACTGCAGCGAGATAAAATGTTGCGCTTTCTTGGCGCTGAGACTGCTGAACTACGACGGAAGTCTATGAAAGCTGGGAGGATGAAAGGGACTAAGGCCAGGAGGACTAATGGGTGCAAGGGGAGGCTAAGCAACCACGACTGTGGCTTCTTTGGGAGGGTCGTTGTTGGAAGCCCTTTATTGTCCATGATGGCTAAAGGAGACCTGAACCCACCATTTCTGTTCTGTGGGACGCATATATCGCTGTGAACAAACGAGAAGTACAACGACGATTAGTATCACGTGGATAAGATGCCGACAGTGTCATTTTCGAAAGATTCACGGCATAAATGATTAGTGATTGGAGGGTATCAGGAATTTGACAAGCTGTGGAGAGTAAGTCATACTGATGAGGCTAGTTGAGCGCATCTCGAAGTCGATGGTGAGAAAAATCGACAAAAATTCCACTGAGAGAGCTGTACTGTAAAAACCAATGGCAAACCATCGACCCTTGGATTGCTGGGAGGCAGAAGCAAGATATGCGGAAGCAAGCAGCGAAATAGTCTGCCCACGATCCATCTATCTATCTACCTATTTTTCGCAAATCCTTCGAATATCTTCAAGAGAAAAAAGAGTGCTTCATGTTCGCATATTGTGCATAGCAGAAAGCGTGTGAATACATGACAGGTAGAAAGCCCATAAGATCGATATCGCCATAACATCTCGCGATTACTGGAAGAAATTCAGCCAATAATGTCAAATGACGAAGGGAGGACATGATACTCACGAACACCAAGGCAGCACCCTTTGTCTTTTTGTCTCCACCGAGTTCGAAGCTGAAACGCAACATGAGCCATAGTACGATAGCAAAGGACATTGAAGCGCATACTGCTTGCAGCGCTTCAAAGGCAATTGTGCCTTGTACTTGCATACTGTGCACTCCAGCCGTAATACGACCTTTTTCGTTGTCTTTGCCTATATGTAAACAAGGATATCAGCAATCCGAATAGTCCTGGATACTGGTGATTTCGCACCTTCTTGTGGAAGACGGGTTTGGTCTGACCACCATAACCTGACTGCTTGCGATCATAACGGCGCTTTCCTTGCGCGAAAATTGAGTCCTTCCCCTTCTTGTACTGTGTAACCTTGTGGGGACTAGCCAAAGATTTACTTAGTCTACGGCATTGTCATCAACATCGACAAGGGGCTACATACGTGTGCTTCTTGCACTGCTTGCCCTTGCAGTATGTTCGACGAGTTCTATAACGACATATAAGACTTGATTGGGTGCGACGACCTCGGAGACTTACTTGGGGATGTTGACCATGGCGACCTTGAGGTGGGCTTGACGGAAGGAGGGTAGAAAATGTACAGTTGCTTATGCTAGCAGGCGGAGTCTGAATGGTTGCCTATTTTGGCACCTTTTCCCACAATCATTTCCTGCAACGTTGGACTCGTGGTCTTTTCTATGTTTCTAACAACATTACCCGACGTTTAAATGAAATGAGAATTTATTAAGAATTTATGGTATGGAATTCAAGTTTCTCTCCAAGTTCTCCCAGCTTTGTCCTCATCTCTCCCATCCTCCGACTCATACGAGACAGTTCTATATCACCCCATATTTCATCCATCGTGAGTTGAGTACATAGCCAAACACGTTCAATATTTTAATAAATCATTTCCAGCGACCCAGAGACGATACCTTGAAGCGGAACCGTTCCATTTGCAAATTTAAGGACTTGACTTGACTCCAGAAGTGAACCGAGCTCCTCATGAGTCAGTGGTGGATCAATTCCATCATTCAGAATGGCATGAGTACTGTATGCTGTGGCATCGGTTCCGCTGGGTAATAGGTGACTTCCACCAAGAGCTGTGCTACAGGTGATAAGTGCCACTGGCGTCGCTTTAGGGAAAGATATTTAATTGGCGGATTTCTGGAGCTACAGCAGCAATCTCTCTTTAGTTCCGACTTTCTATTTCTTCCTATGGTACCCTTCCTTGGAATTCTTTGCCTCGATAATGGGCACCGGGGACGAACCTTGGCTGCTTCGCACTACCCCCTCATCGCTGGAAGAGTTAAGTGCCATCTAGTTGACGTTAATCTAAGGTAGGATTCTCTTCTCGATGGTTATGACGGAGCCTCACTTGACTGTTCGTATTCAGCGTGACTATTCAACAGACATACGTCTCTACGGTTTCCGAAGAAAGAGAGATTGCTTATATTTTTCCTTTGCCTCCTGAGGCATCCGTTTATTCCTTTAGAGCCACATTCGGGGATAATCGCACGATTGAAGGCATTGTAAAGGAAAAGAATCATGCAAAGGCAGAGTACGAGCAAGCGATTTCAAAAGGTCAATCGGCCGCACTCCTGGAGTGGCAGAATCAAGAAGGTGGGTTCATCTAACGATATTGAAACACATTTGAATTGCGAGGGATAGTCTTCCAGACTTTACTCGGAAAGATACAACCTAAGGAAACTGTTCAAATCGAGTAGGTACCTTCGTAGAAATATTTGGTTTATCGCTAACCTAGTTATTAGACTCTCGTATGTCTCTGTCGTTCCTAACGATGGCGACCCTCATTCTCTTCGTGTGATGTTTCCTTCGACCTTGGTTCCCCGATACGGTATCCCGCCTGAAGACATACTTCCAGCAGCTTATCAAATAACGACCATGGAATTCTCAGTCGGCATTCAAATGGCGTCCCCTGTCCAGTCGATCACCTCGCCCTCCCACTCGCTTTCTGTTACTCTGGGCTCTGCAGCTGCCACAGCTCCCTCTGGAAATTACGACCCAACTATGGCCTATGTACTACTCTCGGAAGGAGATCTTCAGCCAAATCAGACGGATATTGTTCTGATTATCTCGTCGAATGGGCTTGACAGACCTCGATGCACGGTGGAAAAGTGGATTCTTTCGGAAGATGATGACTCAACTGAGGCATATTCTTTGACATTGGTTCCTAGGTTCAATCTACCTAATTTGCCACAGCAAGGCGAGTGCGTTCTAAAATATACATTCGAATTAATTTTTATTCGTTTATTTCTTAATGTTCGTAGAATATATATTCCTCGTCGATCGGAGTGGATCGATGTATGGCGCCGCCATGGAAGGGGTTAAAAAGGCTCTTCAGGTATTTTTCAAAAATGATTTCAGGCTGGGGCCCGTTTATTAAGCTTTCTTATCCATAGATCATGTTGAAGTCTTTACCCTCCGAGGGTACTACATTCAACATCATCTCATTTGGATATTCGACATCCTCGATTTTCCCTAAAAGCGTCCCGTACACTTCTGACAATGTCAGACTGGCATACGATCGCGTGACATACATGGATGCAGACATGGGGGGAACGGAAATTGCCAAAGCATTGGCATGCGCGTTTGAGTCTAGTACTAGTTCCGCAATTCAAAAGACTCCTACAGCAATCTTCCTTCTCACAGATGGCGACGCTTGGGATCTCACTGGTGTTCTTCGCTTGGTCAAGAGTGAGATGTTAAAGGCGCAGTCCCAGGGTCGACTTCTTAGGATTTTTACACTCGGTATTGGTGACGGAGTATCTCGGGTGAGTTGAGATTAACGTATTCTTAGTTAAATTCTAAAGTTTGTCGTAGGCCATGTGTGATGGTATCTCCAAAGAAGGCCGTGGATCAACCGTCTATGTGGCGGATGGTGAAAGCCCTAACGTGAAACTCGTGGGGCTATTGAAAGCCACTCGGGCAGCTTTCGTTCAAAATATTAAGGTTGACTGGGGTGTCGAAGACGATGAGGAAGTAACAAACGATTTCGAGGTAGTTCAATCAGAAACCATTTCTTCCCTTCCAGAACAATCCCCTGCACCTCCGATTCAGCTCTACGACGAAACATCCAATGAAGACGGCACAGCGCTGGGCCCTCAGGATAAACCAGTGGTTCTTGGCCCTATTCCACGTATTCAGCAAACCAAAATATCAGCTCTTTATTCAGGTGTCAGAACTCATGTTTTTGCCATTATTCGCGTTTCAGCTATCTCCAAATTCAAATCCGCCCATACAGTGAAGATCACTGGCACTGCATTGGACCAACTTCTTTCCCTCGAGATACCCGTTATACAAGCTGCCAAAACTGAAGCGAAATCATATTCTGGAATAGTCCACAGGCTTGCGGCTCGTTATCTCATTGAAGGTTTTCAAAATAGATCTCTCGAGTCATCAGATGTCGACAAGGCTGAGATTATTCGTCTCGCACTACGCTATAACCTGGCGAGCTCTCAGACTTCCTTCCTCGCCGTGGATCCTACCATTCGCACCACTACACAATTGGCCCATGATATATCGTGTGAGGTCCCGAAGGAAGCTGAATATGAAGAAAGCGACGATGATATGGGATTCGGATTATTTGACGATGGCCCAGCACCAACACCAGCTTTGGCCTCAGTTCGCAGTGCAGCTCCGTGTCTCGTAAGTAAGTTTTCGGGTGTACAGGCATCACTCCCAGAGGATGAAGGGAGCGATGATGATATGGGATTCAGTTTATGGGATGACGGTCCAGCCGCACCCCCAGTCGCTCCCCAACCTGTCCCGTTCGCGACACCGAGAGTCACAGAAGTCGATCCTCTCGCCAGGATAACCGAAATACAAGAATTTGACGGCAGCTTCTCAGAGTCGGCCTTCTTATTCAAGTCCAACGGCCAGGATGGCGGTAAATCCTCCCCACTACTTCCTTCGATGCTCAGTGCTTCGATAATCCCAGGAAAGGAAAGCATCAAGGCTATCATCTGGAACACTGCGCTCTGCCTTTCTTGGCTAGAAGTGAAGGCAAAAGATGCCGAACCCGTTTGGTCTATGATGTCAGAGAAAGGGATGGAGTATATCAGGAACTCACTCGTCAAAGATTTAGGGATCCCTAAGAGTAGTGCAGATGACTTTCTCCAACGGTTGGTCTCTGAAGCCAAATCTTTGAGACATACTTTTGTGGATAACTAGTATTTTCTACATATATACATTACGTCTGTCCAGCGTAAGCATGAAGTGGATGCCTGTGGTTCAGTCCGTGAGCCCCCGTAAAGTCATGTGTCCATCTGCGGAGCATTCATTAACCACTGCAAAGATCTCTTTTAGAAGAATATCTTCCTCCAGCCGTCCAATAAGCGTGAGCTGGACAACGAAACGCATCATTGACAATGCTTTACGAAGATATTTTCTTGCTTCCGAAATAGGACTTTGGTCACCATTCTTGCCCAAGAATTCATGACGAAGAAATCGTTGGCACCCTGGAGTTAATACCCCTACCCCAGGATGAAGCTCAAGTTCGCGAACGTTGGGAGCCAGGCCAGGACGTTCAACAAAGGCTATCCAAACATCTTCTCTGGCTGAATTGTAGCGAGTGTGACGAAACTGGATGTAATAGGGAACAATGAGTTGATGAAAGAGCTTCAACACGAGGGCAAGTTGCAGTAGATTTCGTAGTAATCTTACTTTCGAGATGATAACCCTAAAACTTCGGTCGACAGGAGGATAGAGTGGGTTTGTCCATATGATGGCAACAATTCGTTAGATGAGAAGAATGGTGTGGCGAGTCATTGCAAGACTGAAGGAGAAGCAAATTATTCCTGGGATATTCCCTTCGGCAATTCAAATGCGGTCGGTGATGGAATGCATGACACTTTATACAAACTGTTCAAACCTTTAAGGCCTGATCAGGCCTGATTGGGCATGAAAGGAAAGTTTCGATTTTTGCGACATTTCAAAGATGTCCTTACATATTCCAAAAAAAAGATTTCCAATCACAGTACTGCGTCTTAAGGCTACATTGACATGAAATCATGCCGGAAAGAATAAGGCATCCTCACTGGCATTCGAGAAAGGTGATAAAAAGTAAGGTTTAAAGATAACAACTTCGATGACGAGGTATAGAAAAGCATTAGTATATGAGATGCCCAGGAATTTCTTAACGCTGCCTATCAACCTTCAACTCGATCGCGCCAGCCTGCAGTGGGCTCTGGTAATGTCATGCTATGGATTGCACCGCATACCGCTATTAAATCGTACATTAGCAAGGGGACACTGAAATGAAAGGAAATGCTCACTGAATAGGAAGAGCACAATCCAAATTAGGTTGCCCCCAGCGATCCCACTTTTTATGGAAAATGCAAAAAGAGAAGTGACAAAGGCTGGAGCGATTGCTTGGGGCAAAGCAGTAGTGAGCTGTGTTAAACCCTGCACGCCGAAATTAGTCACCAAGATATGAGATATGGAGAAGACGAAGTCATTACATTAACGGTGGAGAGAGCTTCTGCTGAAGGCGCCGAATCGTTAATCATGAGAGCAAGCGTGACTGAAATGGAGGATCATTATCGATACTACTTCATATTTCATGACAAGATACGTACGCCATGCGAAACTGCTAAAGGACCAAATAAAGAAAAATCCCAGAAGTGCAGCGTTAAGAATCCAACTGTCATTTCCATACATCCTTGCCAAGACATTTAGAAACGGGATGCAAAGGACAGAGACAGGCCAGGTGCACATAATCGCGCGATGTGATCGAAGAGTTGTGCGGAACATCTTTTCGATGATGGAGTAGAAGGGCAGTATGCCAATGTGGAGTAAAGATCGTATTGCCATTTGAGTGCCGATGGCAGCTTCACTTAATCCGAGACCACCAGAAGCTATGGGGGTAAATGAGAAGAGAGGGAATCTTAATTCAAACCGTGTGAGCGATCATTTACGCCGCAAATTGTGAAAAAGCTACTCACACAGCAAACAACGTCTCTGAGGCCAAGCACATAATGATGTTAGCAATCATGACTGAAATGACTGGGCGCGTCAAGACCGATTTGTAAGATATCTTTTGTTTGTCCGCCTCCTCGATGGGGATAGCATCCTCATGACATCCAGCAGAAGTACCATTTTCATCTGTCAATTGTTGTGTTGAACCGTATGAAACGTGGACTGCATGGCCCTTCTTCCTTTTCAAGGTCTGAGTGCCAGCAGCGAATCAGAGCCATTTGTCGCCGGAGATGATGGTTCCACTTACCTCTCCCAGATAAATGTATCCCAGTAGAACAGATATGATTGTAAACCCGGCGGCTACGAAACAAGGTAAGGAAAAAGGATAATCGTACCAAAATTTGTGCTGGAAAAGCGGGAAATTCTTCTCGGGGTGGGCCAAAAGGCCCCCGAGTGGAAGACCGACTATTTGGCCAACTCGGTAAGCAAGCTGGAAATCCGTTTAGATGTAAGGACAGCGGAAGCAGGCGTTGCCGTACAATATTTCCTTGGAAAGCACGGGACTGGTTTGATTTGTGACTCAATTCGGCGGTCATGACCTTAGTACAAGCCCAAACACCACCCAAGGCACCTGCCAGACAACGGCTGACTATCATCGTTACAAAGCTTTTGCTCATGCCAAAGCAAGTTACGGATACTGCTAATCCGGTTAATCCTCCTAGAATAACAGGTTTTCTTCCAATAATATCCGCCAAATGACTAGCAGGTAAAACTGGATCATTAAAGTTAGCCAGACGAACAGTGTAGATAAACGTTGAAAAGACACACTCGTCAAAAAGCTCATCAAAGAAAAAATGGATTCAATAATTCCGGAATAAAATCCCACTTGTTCTGGATCATTGACAACTCCAATCTCCAAGATCATCTGGTTAACAAAAGGAAAAACAATCTCGAATGCCAAAGGCTGTGCAGCCGTTAAAAGCTGCAGGATGAGAAGAGGCCTCCATGGATAAGGTGGTGGACTATCGGAACGTCTTGAATTAGAGCCCGAACTTAAAGATGATGGACTTCGTTGATCCTCTAGACTACTAGAATTGGTGGGTTCACTGTCTCCAGTGACGTGCAAGAGGGAACTGCGTTCGTCAACAGTCATAACGTCGTGAAGAAGTTGGGAAAGAGAAAGAGCCGACCGGATTCATGGCATCTCGTTTATGTGCAGGCCCATGACTGTACCCCGGGCGCTACAGGATATATGATAAGAACGGGTAAGCTTATAAAGATTAGATCCTTTAGTTTCAAATCCGTACCGACATCGGTTAGAAAGGAGTGCGTGGCTTCGATGAATACCTTTACGTGTCCAGAAGCAACGGTACCTTGGCTTTGAAGACAGGCTTGGAAATACTATGAAAAAGGAAGAAAAAAAGTCAAAATAGATCCGGAGTTCGGTCAAGAGTTCTCCGATCAGGGTAGCGTCTTTGGAGTTTTCTGAGTTTGCTGGGTTTTGGTAAACATCTCCGCGCCTGCGGAGCACTCACATTACGTTCTCCGAATCGTCGGGTAAACCCATCAGTGCCAGGAATTCCTCCTTTCCATAATTGTCATGATTCTGGTTGATCAATAGAATCAGAATACGAGGAATTGATTGACAGAATTCAACTGAAATATGGCTTACCTCTATAAGGCCATTCCAAATATCCATTAATACCTGTTAACCAGGTATAGCTTGCACTTAGCTTCAATTCGTCAACATCCCCTTTATGTAGCAGTGCAGAAGCGCTGGAAGGTCACCCTAGGATTTTTTGAGCAATGGTTGCAAAGTCCCGGAACAGCAATCCAAACGAAGGGCGTCTCGTGGCCTCACGGGTGCCTACACTAGTGCCACTAGACCCTTACTTCAAAGTGCTTAGTGGTACTTCATTCATTTAGTTTCGAGTGAGTAATATAGATAAGAAATTCAATTCATTTTACCCCATGCATTACACTTGGAACCATGGCACTTACCCTCGTTCTGGGAAGAAATATGGTACTAGATGGACACGTACTGACAATTTATCAACCCAGCGTAGAGTTACAAATGCACGGACGTTACAGAATATGTTAACGATATATCAAGGCAAAGACTAACCAGTCTCGAAACTTCCAGCTCGTCACTGTGGGACCCAATTCGATTCATATGGCGGAGGGAGTGACGCCATTGTCCCTCGTCTTTGAAGTTCACTTGTAGAACTCCCGCTCTGCCTCTTATCTTTCTGCTTCCCCCTTGAGAAAAATGAAACAGGAGCCTTCGAAACCGACGATCGACGAGGAGAGGCATTTGAAGGGGGATTAAGCCTTGGTAGTGGTTCGATCGGCGCCGCGGGAGTGTCATGCATCGAAGTTGCTTGTGTCCGTAATGATGCTGGACGGACGACTCGTAGGGGATTCCTAGAAGAACGATTGTTCTCTTCTTGACGTACACTTCCGACGGTTGCGAGGGTGGGTGCGACTGAGCGTCCGCTGACAGATGAGTCTGACGTTTCCCTCATCCCATTTCTCGATTCTACGTGGTTTGGTGACCTTTGGCTGCTAAAAGGAAACATGAAAGGACTGGTTTGCAAGTCCACGGGATCAATTTCAATGAGAGTTCTACGACGTGCTCTGGCGTTCTTTCGTTGGCGATACCACATAAATATCCCAAAGAACAATAAGGTGAGAAAGACGAAGCCGCCAATTGTGCTCCCAACAACAATGGCCGCTCCCTTGGGTGTCTTTGCAAATGGTATCGCTGTTCCATTCTTTGGATTACGATTTCCACTGGGATTTTCATTGCCGACGGTCGTCGCTAAAATGCTAAGGATAATCGTAGACAATCAGATCCTAAGTTCTTGACTGGAGAAATAAATAAAACACACTCTTGCCTACTGCTTACGACGGCATAGTCGAAGAAAAATGGCCGTGCGGCTGGCCCAGGAAGTTTCGTCAGGATGACATTATGTTGCTTTCCATTGTCTGCGAGACCATCGACAAGGTATAGCAGAGTCTGGGGCTTCTGCTCTTCATCAGCTAGGGTGACGTCGATACCTGTCATGGTCACTGGTATTTGCTGGTTTAGTGTCACACTGTAATTGGTATTGGCGTATTGACCATATACCTCCTGGAAGTTTTGTATGAGAGATGACCTGAGAAAGAGAGAGATGGCATACAAGGCAGCACCCCTGAAAACTAATAATCAGTTGAGAACCGGAGGTCACAGTGCTATGAAGTGTGTTGCTTGAAGCTGAGCCTGAGGATAATGTTATCCATGATCCAGCATATTGAAGTTGATCGGACCCAGAGGAGTCGTCGAGTTTGACTTGGAACAACCTGTCACTAGGAAAGCCATGGGAGTATTGGTATTTGATTAAAGGGAAGAAAAGTCACGAGATCTCACCCAGGGTCACCTAATTTCCTCTCAATTGAAATGTAGTCCATATCCAAAACCGTGGCTGGTTTGCCTTGGGCCACGACATTGGTTATCGTGACTGTATGTTGTGCAAAAGAAAGATTGGTTGCAGACCATAACGTTTGGTTGAAAAGCGAAGGATTTGCAGCTCCGTTCTGTATTTGTGAGGGCCGATTGTCCAACGACACCATATAGGTCCCATGGTTATTGCGGTTTGCCCTGAGAACAATAAGATTATGCACTGAACACGAAGGCATTAGGCTTATACGCACCCAAAGATCGCTGCGCCAGTTCCTATGGGTGATTGAGTGCCTTTATTTTTAACTTGTTCGCTGCCCCGCTCACCATGGAAAGAAAATGTAGCTGAAGCACCATTAATGTTCGTGGATCGGAAGGAGTTGTTGTAGTGTGTATCTATGAGATCGTCCGAAGAGGCTAAACAGGATATTTGGCCCTGAATCTATACCGAGAGGGAGTCATCTCAGTGACTGACCTTCAGTCCATCCAGGTGAATAGCGAATCACCGGTGAAGATTCTACGAGGCAGCGTAAATAGATGAATGATTTTGTCAATATAGATAGCAGCTCACCCTGGATAACGAGGTCTAATGTGGGTGCTGTCATTCCAGAGAATTATATAAATAAGAAAATGTTAAAGATTTCAGCGAAAACACCAGGCCACTGAATACGGCTCTCCAGCTAGGCGGCCAGCGCAGGTGGACGAGAACGTTAAAAACTCGTTAACGTGGGTGAAAGCTCTAGGAAAGGAGCAAGATCATGCAGCTCCGCATTCGACCCAGGCGTTAAGTTATTGGTGATTCTGGGCGGCCTTTACCCGTCATCAGTACTTTCATCGCCTTGTATTCCGTTGGTCTTGACGAATCTTCGATTAGTGGAGCACTCCGGTCGCCTCTGAGTCTTACGCTGTAGAAAATTATGGACGAATTTGCTAAATTTTAGAAAACTTCCCTAGCATATTTCGTGCATCCGCACTGCGCACTTTATAATTTAAATGTTTGGAACATCTGCACTCACCTCGTGTGTTGTCATAACTGCTGATTTGTCCAGCATCTTACTATTTAGGCTATAGCAACGACTATCCTTTTTCCAATCGCAACTCAAGGAGGCGATGCTGTTCGATTTGCTCGGGAATCAAAGCTCCAGCGCCACAGAAAGGTGAGGCGTGACATTTAGTCACGGTTTCCCGATTTGGTCGCCAAATTTTGAGTCACCTCACAGTCTTGAGTCACTCCAAAAGTTCAAAATAGCGTGTATTGCCTCAAGGTTATTACGCTTTATAAAACCTTGTCGATATCTATCCCCTTCTCTCCCTAAACGTATACAACTACTCTCAACTTTGAGCCACCAGTTGGTCCTACGAAAAATGTCTACTGAACCATCAACTTCAACATCCTTTGTATCTTATGGGCTTCCTGAAGATGTCCCACACATTCCTGGCGTAACAGAACCTCAACTATGCATTCTAGACTCTTTTCGGACAGCAATCTCCAGGAAAATCGTCGACGTTTGGCCTGAACTGATGATTGAGAAGGTTTGTTATCTCTCGTGTGATTCCCGTGAATCGCTGATCTTTTATCATTAGGTTTATGAAGGTGTAGATTACGGAAAGAAAGGAGCAGATTTCACTGTTGCAGTTCCTAGATTCAAGCTTAAAGGAAAGCCTGATGAGATTACGAAAAGATTTGTTACTGCTGTGCGTACTCTTGTCGTTAAGTCGTCATGCTCTCTCTAATGAGACTCCCAGTTCACACCGGACCAATGGATCTCTGCTGTCGAAGCTGCAGGGCCATTTTTGCATTTCCAAGTTAACACCTCTACCCTGAACCGTCAAGTCCTCAACCAGATCGATCGATTAAGCACAAAGAGTGTGACTGGCGAGCCAGAATACGGCCGAAATGAAAGTGGGAAAGGAAAGAAGCTCGTTATTGGTACGTTGGTTATGTCAGAGATCACTTGTTGTTGCTTATTGATGCCTCAGAGTATTCTTCACCCAACATTGCCAAAGAGTTCCACGTCGGCCATCTTCGATCAACAATTATCGGTCAATTCCTCTATAACCTGTATCGAGCATGTGGATGGAATGTTACCTCTATTAACTATCTTGGCGATTGGGGTACACAGGTAGCGTTCTCTCATTCGTCCTTAAGCCTTTGATCTCACATATCGTCTTAGTTTGGCTATGTTGCATGCGGGTTCAAGAAATACGGTTCTGAAGAGGAGCTAGCAAAGGATCCAATTAAACATCTTCTTGATGTCTATGTCAAAATCAACGCCGATGCCAGGGAATCTGAAGAGGCAGGGATTCAGATCAAGAAGGAGGCCCAAGAATTCTTCCGTCTTATGGAAGAAGGTATGACTTCGCTCTGTCCTTACCTCATAATACGTATCTTACTGTCCAATATAGGTGATGAGGATGCCCTTAAGATCTGGAGGCGATACCGAGAGCTCTCACTGGCAAAGTACATCCGGGAGTATGAAACATTAAACGTCTCATTCGACGTTTACTGGGGCGAAAGTAAAGTCGGAAAAGAGTGGCAAACAAAGTGTGTTACCCGAGGAGAAGAGATTGGTGTTGTCCAAGACAGTGAAGGCGCCAAGATTGTCGATCTCGAAAAGTTCAAACTTGGAAAGGCCATCTTGCGAAAACGAGGCAAGTAGTTCGACATGTACCCTGCCCCATAATCTCACATATTCCCTAGATGGCACATCCATCTATCTGACCCGTGACATCGCTGGCGCGATCGAGCGATACGAAGAATACAAATTCGACAAGATGATCTACGTCATTAGCGCACAACAAGATCTGCATTGCGCTCAGTTCTTCAAGGTTGTTGAACTCATGGGCTTCGAATGGGCCAACAAGCTCGAGCATATCAATTACGGTCTCGTGTTGGGTATGAGCACCCGAAAAGGCACTGTTGTTCTACTCAGTGATCTCATTCGGTGGGTACTTTCGGCACCTTCCTCGAAGTGTGATATTCATTTTTGGGTTCGTATAGGGAAGCAGCTGCTGTGATGCATGAGCAGATGCAAAAGAACGAAGAAAAGTATGCCGCTATTGAAGATCCCGAAGGTACAAGTCGTGAGATCGGTATCACTGCCATCAAGATTCAAGACATGACAGCTAAGCGGTATGTATTCCGTCTAAGAAAGCCCTAATTATCGTTATTCTCGAATAATTGGACAGTATCAATAACTACACCTTCAACTGGGACCGAATGAAGTCCTTCGAAGGTGATACCGGCCCATACCTCCAATATGCCCACGTCCGACTCGCCTCAATGGCCCGGCGAAATCCCCAGTTACACCCTATGCCCCCTGCCGAACAAATCAATACGGATCTTCTCGTCGAACCTAAAGCGAAGGAAATTATCATGCTTCTTGCGTCTTACCCTGACGTTGTGAAGACCGCTTTGAAAACGCGTGAACCAAGTGGGGTTGTTACGTTTATGTTCAGGTTCGTTTCTTCAATCAAGTTCCACAGCATTTGGGTATTTATGTTCTGTTTCCAGGCTCGCACATGGCATCAGTGGTGCATGGGATCTCCTCCCTGTCAAGAGCGAACCCGATATCGAGAAGGCTCGTGCTAGGATGTTCATGTTCACCTGTGCGAAGGAAGTGCTCGGTGCTGCGATGCGGTTACTTAGCATTAGGCCTTTGGAGAGGATGTAAATACGTACATAATTGTTTTGCGTCAGGTTTGGTCGTGTAATTGTTAGATTGTGTTGACTCAGCCAATGGTGATAGAATGTTGGTATTTTCTTTTTTGAATCGAAGATGTCAGGATTAAAGACTTTAACGAGGAAGGTCTAGGGTCGCCAAAGAAATACTGGGTGTCGATGATTTTCGACTGATTGGGTAGCAGCCCCTAAATCAGGGACATTTAGTGAAGGCAGAGAAATGGATTAGCATGTCCGAGATGATTTCGACAGGTCCATCGACTTTGGAGAATTATTGATAGAATATATCCAAGTCTCTTGAAGAACTTGTAACCTATCTGACAAATTCGTAGCCTCTGGAGAAGTTTAAGGATGTAAGGATGTTAGTAGAGTGTCCTCCTTTTCATTGTCAGGGAAAGATAAGTACACGGACAATTCCAAATGTTTTGAACTTTCTAGTATTCTGAAAATATGTACGCATTCCAACAACATTGTCCGATAGTACCTCGTACCTTGCTTCTTTTAAGGTCTTTAAAATATGCCAG
>Ga0157379_10001397_pt1 | contig 19780 bp, 15 predicted proteins | sample S25metaG_FD_121802 | JGI IMG/M metagenome (GOLD analysis project Ga0157379, IMG submission 121802) | Switchgrass rhizosphere microbial communities from Kellogg Biological Station, Michigan, USA - S2-5 metaG | ecosystem: Host-associated > Plants > Roots > Rhizosphere > Soil | place: USA... | reverse complement strand
TTCAGCTTCCTGTACCGGGACAACCCGGTCTACAAGTTCTGCGAGCACCTGTTCGTCGGCGTCTCGGCGGGCTATTACGTCGTGCTCACGATGATCTCGTCGGTCTACCCGAATCTATTCCAGCCGATGTTCACGTCCTTCATGAAGGACTATCACTGGCTGCTCGTCATCCCGCTCATCCTCGGGATCATGCTCTTCTCTCGATTCTTCCCCCGCGGAGACTGGCTCTCGCGGTGGCCGATCGCGTTCGTCCTCGGCGTCTATCCCGCGCTCCGCATCACCGGATTCGGCCAGGGAGATTTCGTGGAGCAGATCCACGGTACGATCCTGCCGCTCTGGGTGCCGGGGAGCATCGGGGCGACGATCGGGAACCTTCTTCTCGTCGCGGGTCTCGTGTGCACGCTGATCTTCTTCTTCTTCTCGAAGGAGCACAAAGGCGCTCTGGGAGGAACGGCGCGGGTCGGGATCTACTTCCTCATGGTGAGCTTCGGCGCGTCGTACGGCTACACGGTGATGGCGCGCGTCTCGCTCCTGATCGGCCGCGTGATGTTTTTGCTCGACGACTGGTTGGGCGCCCTCAAGTTCTGATCGTGCCGTGAGCGCCCCGCTCCGGCTTTTCCGGCTCCCACATCTCGAAGGCGATGGCGCGCTCCAGATGGCGATCGACGCCGCGCTCCTCTCGTGGGTCGCGCGCGGTGCGGATCGCGCGGTCTTCCGCACCTACGACTGGAATCCGCCAGCCATCAGCCTCGGTCGTGCGGAGCCATATCCCGATGGCTGGGACCTGGGCGCGATCCGCGAGTCCGGCCTCGACGTCGTCCGGCGCCCGACCGGCGGGGACGCAGTGCTCCACGACGGGGAGCTCACGTTCGCGCTCGCGGCGACCCTTCCGGGGTCGCGGGGATTGGGTCCGCGCGCGTTCGCGAATCTCGCCGCCGAAGCCCTCGCCAATGCGGTGGCCGCATTTGGCGTGAAGGCGGAGCGTGTTGTCGATCGCGGGGTCGCCACGAGGCCGGGCGCCGATCCCTGCTTCGCGCGCGCCTCGAGCGGCGAGCTGCGGGCCGGAGCGTTCAAGGTCGCCGGGATCGCATCGCGCTTCACGCGCGGGGCGGCACTCTGCCACGCCTCGGTGCCGCTCTCGCCCCGTCATCGCGACATCGCGCGATTCCGCGGCGACCGCCCGGGGGAGCGCGAACGCCTGGCGGGGCACGCGCGCTCGATCGCCGAAATCCTGGGCCAGTCCGTTTCCGCCAGGGCGCTCGGAGATGCGCTGGCCGGCACGGTCGCGGCGCGGCTCGGAGCGACGCTCGAGTCCGTGCCGTTCGACGCCTGCATTCCCGGGGGCGTGGAGATGGCGGAGCCCGCATGATCGCGCGACGGTCCGTCTGGACGTGGCTCAGCCTCTACGCCGCCGCCATGGCGTTCGTCGAGGCCGCCTGCGTGGTCACGCTGAAGCGCCTCTTCTACCCGGCCGGATGGACGCCTCCGTTCGCTCCCATTCCGGCGGGGCCGCTCCTCCTCGAGCAGGCGCGGGAGATCGCCACACTCGTGATGATCGCCTCCGTGGCCTGCCTGGCCGGGCGCACGCCCCGCGCGCGGATCGCGGCCGGGCTCTGGATCTTCGGCATCTGGGACATCCTCTACTACGCGTTCCTCCGCTGGCTGACCGGATTTCCCCGGTCGCTCGCGGACGTGGACGTGGTCTTCCTCGTGCCGATCGCGTGGATCGTCCCCGTGTGGGTGCCGTTCCTCACGAGCGCCGCGGCGCTCGCGCTGGCGCTCCGCCTGCGCGCCGGCGTGCCGCATCCGTCCCTTGCGCACGGGGCACATCCCAAGATCGAGACCCGCCGCTGAGACAAGAGCCTGTGGTACCGTTCCCCGCATGAATCGAAGCCAGGGGAGGCTCGTCGGGCTCGTCGTGCTCGACGGCTGGGGGATCAATCCGAAGAAGGACGGCAATGCGGTGGCGCTCGCGCGCACGCCGGTCATGGACGCGCTCCTCACGTCGCGGCCGAGCGCGACCCTCACGACGTGTGGCGAGGCGGTCGGGCTCCCCGTGGGGCAGATGGGGAATTCCGAGGTGGGGCACCTGAACCTCGGCGCGGGCCGCATCGTGTATCAAGACCTGACGCGCATCGACCAGGCCGTCCGCGACGGCTCCCTCGGGACGAATCCCGTCTGGGGCGCGGCGCTCGACCGCGCGCGCGGCGCGGGCACGCTCCACCTGATCGGTCTCCTCTCCAACGGCGGCGTGCACAGCCACGAGCGGCATCTCGCCGCGATGATCCGCCAGGCGGTCGCGCGGGGCGTGACGCGGATTCGCGTGCAGGCGTTCCTCGACGGACGCGACACGGCGCCGCGTTCCGCCGGCGATTCGATCCGGGGAGCCGAAGCCGTGCTCCGCGAGGCGAAGGACGGTAGGATCGCGACGATCTCGGGACGCTACTTTGCGATGGATCGCGACAAGCGCTGGGAGCGCACCGAGAAAGCGTACCGCGCGATGGTGAACGGGGAGGGGCGCACCGCGGACTCGGCCGAGGCGGCGCTCGAGGAGGCGTATGCGCGCGGTGAATCGGACGAGTTCGTGGATCCCACCGTCGTGCGCGGCACGGACGGATCGATCCGGAGCGGCGACACGGTGGTCGCGTTCAACTTCCGCCCCGATCGCATGCGGCAGATCTCGCGCGCGCTCGCCGATCCCGCGTTCGACGGATTCGCGCGCCCGGGCGGCCCGCCCCCGATCCACTACGTCTGCATGACCGAATACGACGAGACGTTCCGCTTCCCGGTCGTATTCACCGACGAGCCTCTCAAGGGCACCATCGGCGAGGTCGTGAGCCGGGCCGGCATCCGCCAGCTCCGCATCGCGGAGACGGAGAAGTACGCGCACGTCACCTACTTCTTCAACGGCAGCGAGGAGAGGCCGTTCGAGGGAGAGGACCGCGCACTCATTCCGTCGCCGAAGGTGGCCACGTACGACCTGAAGCCGGAGATGAGCGCGCGCGAGGTCACGGACGAGGTGGTGCGTCGCCTGACGGGGGAGCCCTACGGTTTCTTCGTGCTCAACTACGCGAACGCCGACATGGTGGGGCACACGGGAGTCCTCGACGCAGCGATCCGCGCGGTCGAGACCGTGGATGGCTGTCTCGGCCGCGTCCTCGAGGCGGTCGAGTCGCGAGGCGGCATCGCCCTCGTCACCGCGGACCATGGAAACGCCGAGCAGATGATCGACGAGGCGACGGGCGGCCCTCACACGGCCCACACCCTCAATCCCGTTCCCATCCTGGCGGCCGGCCATGGCCCCCACATCACGCTTCAGTCCGGCATCCTGGCCGACGTCGCGCCCACGCTGATCGAGCTCCTGGGACTGAAGCCCTCGCCTGAAATGACGGGGACCTCGCTCATCCGTCCGTAGCGTCTGGGGGTTTTCACGCCCGCCGCTGGGGGCGTCCACCCCGATCGAGCCATCGCGTGGCCCGTTCGACGCGCCATCGTGCCTCGCCGCCTCGGCTCCCCCCTCCGACTTCACGCGTCGCCAGAAACCGATATTGCAAGTCATTGTTAAACAAGTATTTACACGTGGCCATTTCGAGCCACCGACCCTGCCGACCTCCACCGATTTTCTGCGCGCGCACCGCGTCGTGGTCCGCCGGTTGCTGTAGGTACATGGCGTAGGACGCAGCAAAAAAACTGAAAACCAAGTCTTGTTCCCTGCGGTGCTCGCGAGAATCGTCCGGTCCTGAGCTGATCCCCTCGACGAGACGACGCAGTTCCAACGGCACCGGATGCACGGCACACGTGGGGAACATGTAATCCAAGGGCCCGACTTCCCCCGGGCCCACCCAAGGCGCCGCGGCGAGACTGCGGCGCCTTCCTCCTTTCACAGCCCACCTCCGGTCTGCTACGTTCATTCCGTCTATCCTCAGTGCTGACCCAGGGATCGGGAGGACGTTTGGCTCGGAATCGCTGGCTCCTAGGCTGTGCGCTTCTCCTGGTCGGCACCGTGGCGACCGTCGCGATCGCATTCCTGGTGGTCAACATGGCGCTGAGTGGAGACCGCCCCACGTGGGGTGGATTGGGCGGACGCGTCGGACTCGTGGAGATTCTCGGCGAGATCGACGACTCCGATGACATCGTGGACCAGATCGAGCGGCTCGACCGGGACGCCAGCGTCAAGTCGGTCGTGGTCCGCCTCGACAGCCCGGGAGGCGGCGTCGCGGCGTCTCAGGAAATCTACGAGGCGCTCCGGAAGCTTCACGACGACAAGAAGCCCGTGGTCGCGTCCTTCGCGGGCGTGGCGGCGTCGGGCGCGTACTATGTCGCGTGCGCGGCCGATTCCATCGTCTCGAATCCGGGAACGCTCACGGGATCGATTGGCGTGATCATGAGCTTCCCGAATACCGAGGAGCTGTTCCGCAAGGTGGGCCTGCACTTCGAGGTGATCAAGACCGGGAAGTACAAGGACGTCGGGAGCATGTGGCGCCCCATGACGCCCGAAGAGCGGGAGCTTCTCCAAAACGTGCTGAGCAACGTGTACGACCAGTTCGTGGATGCGATCGTCGACGGGCGCGGCATGGAGCGGGAGGACATCCTGCCCTACGCCGACGGCCGGGTCTTCTCGGGAGACCAGGCGCTCGAGTACGGGTTCGTCGACCGTCTCGGCGATCTCGACGACGCGATCGATATGGCGGCCAAGCTGGGAGGGATCCGGGGAGAACCCACGATCGTCCGCAAGGAGCGTCACAAGGTCGGCCTACTGGATTTACTCGATGAGAAGATGAACCAGGTCGGCGAAGCCGCCGGGTTCTCTTCGAAGGGACCCCGTCTGGAGTATCGCCTGCGTTGATTGACGGCCCCGGGGCCCAATGCTAGATTCTGGCCCGGCTTCGGCGGTTACGCGGCTCGAGCCGATGGAGGAAAGGACATGACGAAAGCCGATCTCGTGGACGAGATCTCGTCCTCGACCAAGATCAGTAAGAGCGAGACGGCCACGATCGTCGATCAGCTTTTGAACGCGATCTCGCGAGCGTTGAGCGAAGGGAAGCACATCGAGATCCGTGGCTTCGGGACCTTCAAGGTGCGGGAGCGAAAAGCCCGCAAGGCCCGAAACCCGAGATCGGGCGCCGAGGTGATGGTGCCGGCGAAGCTGGTGCCGGTCTTCAAGGCGTCGAACGAGCTGAAGGGCGCGGTCCGCGGCGGTTGACCTGCGGGCGGCCGAAGGAGACCGATGGGAAGCGGAAAGAAGAGGAAGCGGAAGAAGATCGCCACTCACAAGCGGAAGAAGCGGCTCCGGCGCGATCGGCACAAGAAGAAGCTCCGCTGATCGAGCGCTGCGCGCGGCTCTCCTGCGCCGCTCCCGGACCGGTCCCCGGCCCGACGTTCCCCTCCGGGGTTCGTTCGGGCCGGCCCAGTTTTACGCGCCGGCTCTGCTCACCATGACGCCACACCGGAACCCATGACCGCTCGCACGCAGGTCGGACGGCTGGAGCGCACGCGCTTCGGCTACGGGTTCGTCCGTCTCGAGGACGGCGGGGAGGATCTCTTCATCCCGCCCTTCGCCATGGGGGGCGCCTTCCATGGCGACCGCGTCCGGGCCGGCTATCTCGACTCGGGCCCGCAGGGGGACGCCCATGAGGTGCTCGAGATCCTCGAGCGCACGAAGTACGGCATCCTGGGACGCTTCGAGGGGCGCGGGCGGAATGCGCTCCTCCTCCCGGAGCGCCCCGAATATCCCCGCGAGATCCTCCTCACGCTCCACGGTCGCGCGCGCATCCCTCCGCGCACCCGCGTCCTCGTGCGGCTTCAGCCCACGCCCCCCGAGCCGCTCGTCGGCACGATCGAGGCCGTCTTCGCGGACGACGATCCGCGCGAGGACAGCTGGATCGTCGCGCTCGAGGAGGGGATTCGCACCGAGTTCGATCCCGAAGCCGAGCGCGAGGCGGCCGCGTTTCGCGAGGACTCCGTGGCGCACGCCGTCCGCGGGCGCACCGATTTCCGTGAGAGCCGCGTGCTCACCATCGATCCGGCCGACGCGAAGGATCATGATGACGCGCTCTCGATCGAGGGCGTGAACGGGGGCGTGACCACGGTGGGTATCCACATCGCCGACGTGACGCACTACGTCCGGCCGGGGACCGCGCTCGACAGGGAAGCGCGCGAGCGGGGAACGAGCGTCTATCTCTCGGACACGACCTACCCCATGCTGCCGGAAGCGCTCTCTTCGACGTTGTGCAGCCTGACCGAGGGGGACGACCGGCTCACCGTGTCCGTGCTCGCGGACATCGCGGAGAACGGAGCGCTGGTCGGGGCCCGAGTCGTCGAGGGCGTGATCCGGAGCGCGGCCTCGCTCAGCTATCCCGAGGCGCACCGGATCCTGCGCGAGGAATCGGGCGACACCGCCGTCGCGCTTCGCACGCTCGACCGGCTCGCGAACGCGCTCCGCGAGCGGCGCTTCGAGGCAGGAGGGCTCGAGTTCGATCTTCCGGAGATCAAGCCGGAGCTCGACGCCAACGGGGATCCCGTGCGCTTCGACGAGACGACGCGGCTCCCCACGCACGGGCTCATCGAGGAGTTCATGCTGCTCGCGAACCAGATCGTGGGACACCGCGCGCACGAGCGCGAGCTCCCGTTTCTTTACCGGGTTCACGAGCGACCCCGGTATGATAAGCTGCGATCCTTCTTCGAGGCGGCACGCTATCTAGGCAAACAGGGACCGGCGCAAATCGTCACGGATGCGCGGCAGCTTCGGCGCTGGATCAGCCATGGCCGCGCACCCAAGGATCGGCTCCTCAACCTGTACCTGCTGCGTGCCCTGGAAAAAGCTCGCTACGATCTGGTCGACGTCGGGCATTTCGGACTGGGAATGGCGGGATACGCGCACTTCACCTCGCCCATTCGCCGATATCCCGACCTCGCGAATCACCGGATCGTGAAGCGGTTCCTGCTCGAAGGACACGAGCGCGCAGGGGGCGATCCCTGGACGTTCGCGGGGGAGTGGCTCAACGCGTCGGTCGCGGGGCGCGCAACGGAGGCGGAGATCGCGGCCGACGACGCCGAGCGCGACGTCGAGAAGCGGAAGGCGGTGCGGTTCGCGCTCCAGCGCCTGGGCGAGGAAGCTCGGGGCATCATCGCGGGGCTCAGCCCGAGCGGACTCTTCGTCGGGATTCCCGAGTGGAACATCGAGGGATTCCTGCCGAAGCGGTCGCTCGGCGATCCGTCGCTGAGCCTCGCGGAGCACGGGTTCTCGTTCCGGTCCAAGCGGTCGCGTCATCGCTTCGGACTGGGCGACGCGATCACGGTCCTGGTCAGCCGCGCCGACCTCGACCGGCGGGAAGTCGAATTGGGGCTCGTCCCTCGTGCGGGGGGCGGCCCGAGACAGAAACGGCGGGCGCAGGGGAAGCGCGCCGCCCACCGTCGCCCGAAGGGCCGCCGCTAGGCGGTCCGAGGAACGACGCCCACAAGGAGAGGACCCATGACGAAGCCGACCCGCGAGCGGCGCCAAGCGCCGCGCATCTCCGCCAAGCTTGCGATGCAGGTCGCGGGAACAGACGAAGCGTCGGTCGTCACCACCGAGAGCATCAATCTCTCCGCGAGCGGAATCCAGTTCGGGAGCCGCCAGTTCCTGTCGCCGCTCACCAAGGTCGCGCTGACCCTCATCCTGCCCGCCTTCGGGCGGAGGCTCAGGCGGGAGCGGATGCTCCAGGTCCAGGGCGTGATCGTGCGGTGCGAGGAGCGGACGGGGCCCCGGCAGCAGACCCGGTACGAGCTGGCGTGCTACTTCACCGACCTGGCCGAGGGAGACCGGGAGCTGATCGAGCAGTACGTCCTCTGGCGCACCATCCGCCGCATCCCGACCACGAACGGCGAGCCGGAGCCGGCGAGGTCCCGTCGGAGCGCCGCGCCGTGAGGGGGGCCGCCGGGGGGAACCGGCGGCTCGACCCGAGGGTAGTTGCCGAGGAGATGCCGCACTTAGAGGCCAGGGGATCCATCATCCGGCCATGACCCTGTCGAGCCTTCGTACCCGCCTTACGGCCTTCCTGGCCCTGTCGGCCGGGGTCCTCCTGCTCGCCGCCCCCGCTCACGCGACCCGCTACGCCGGGGAATTCCTCCGCATCGGCGTCGGGGCGCGGGCGCTCGGCATGGGGAGCGCCTTCGCCGGCCTGGCGGACGATGGGACCGCGGCCTACTGGAACCCGGCCGGACTCGCCACGCTGGAGAAGCACGAGATCAGCGCCATGCACGCGGAGCAGTTCGGGTCGATCGTGCAGTACGACTACCTCTCCTACTCGGCCCCGCTGGGCGCGCCCGGGAAGGCAAAGCAGGGGCTCGCCCTCTCGCTCATCCGGCTCGGCGTGGACCAGATCCCGGACACGCGCGGACTCGAGATCATCGACGTGAATGGAAACGGCCGCTTCGACTATCCCGAGGACCGGCTCGTCGTGGACGAGAGCCGCTTCGTGTTCGACAGCGACAACGACGTCGCGCTCCTCTTCAGCTACGCGCGCGAGGTGAGCCGCGGATTCTCGCTCGGCGGCAACGTGAAGCTCGTGCACCAGTGGCTGGGGGACAGCCTCCGGTCGAACGGATTCGGGCTCGACGTCGGCGCGCTCTACGTCGGCCCGCACGGCTGGTCGGCGGGCGCGAAGCTGAGCGACGCGACGACCACGCGGATCCTCTGGAACACCGGCACGGACGAGTTCATCGCTCCGTCGCTCCGGCTCGGCTTCGCGAAGACCAAAGCGTTCTCCAATCGGAAGCACGTGTTCACGGCCGCGTTCGACGTGGACATGGGCTTCTCCGACGAGCAGCTCTCCAGCCAGGCGAACCTCGGCTCGGTGACGTTCGTCTTCCATCCGGGGCTCGAGTACTGGCTCGAGCGAAAGCTCGCCCTGCGGACCGGTTTCGAGGGGAAGAACTTCGCGGCCGGGACCGGCTTCCGCTTCAAGAAATTCGGGCTCGACTACGCCTATCTGGACCATCAGGATCTGGACTCGAGCCACCGCATCTCCGCTTCCTACGCGTTCTAGCTAGGCGCTCCGCGCCGGAGGGTCCGCGCCTGACCGCAGTCCCGCCGATCCTCGTCCTCGTGCTCGCGGGGGGGAAGAGCGAGCGCCTTCACGCGCTCGGCCGCATGCGCACGGCCTCGGCGCTCCCCTTCGGGGGCAAGTACCGGGTCATCGACTTCACCCTCTCGAACTGCGTCCACTCCGGGCTCTACCGCCTCGGCGTGCTCACGCAGTACGCGCCGCTCTCGCTCCAGGAGCACATCGGGATCGGCCGGGCCTGGGATCTCGACCGCCGGGACGGCGGCATCCGCCTCCTGCCGCCCTACGTGCGACAGCGCGCGACCAACTGGTACCGGGGCACCGCGGACGCGCTCGTCCAGAACCGGAACGTGATCGGGGACGCGCAGGCGCGCCACATCCTCGTCGTCTCGGGAGACCTCATCTACAAGATGGACTACGCCTCGCTCATCGCGCGGCACGAGGCGCGCGGCTCGGCGCTGACGGTGGTCACCACGACGAGCCCCGACGACGAGGCGGAGCGCTACGGCATCGTGGAAGTGGACGGCACCGGGCGCGTGCGCGCGGTCGAGGTGCGGCGCGAGGCGGGCCCCGGGACCCAGGTGGCGGCCTCGATCTATCTCTTCCGCGGACGCGATCTCCTAGGGCGGCTCGCCGATCCCTCGCTCGGCCCCGACCTCGTGGCGGACGTGATCCGGCCGATGATCGAGGAAGGTCTCCCGGTCCACGCGGAGCCCTTCGACGGCTACTGGCACGACGTGACCACGATCGATTCCTACTACGCCGCCAGCATGGATCTCCTGCGTCCGCTCCCGCCGATCCATCTCAACGATCCGGACTGGCTCATCTACACGCCGAGCGAGGATCGCGCGCCGTCGCTCCTGGGGAAGAACGCGGATGTCGCATCGAGCATGATCGCGCACGGCACGCGCATCGAAGGCAGCGTGCGCCGCTCGATCCTCTTCCCGGGCGTCCACGTGGGGGAGGGGGCGATCGTCGAGGACTCGATCGTGATGCACGACACCCGCATCCTTCCCGGCGCGCGTCTCCACCGCGCCATCATCGACAAGCAGGTGCGAATCGGCGAGGGGGCGGAAGTCGGCGTGGGTGAGCCCGTGCGCCATCGCGAGCACCCGCACGATCTTGGCGGCGGGCTCTGCGTGATCGGGAAGGGGGCCGAGGTGCCGGCAGGGGCCAAGGTGGGACGCAACACGCTCGTCGAGATCGGAGTGCGCGAGCGCGACTACGCTCGCGACGAGGTTCCCTCCGGCTCGACGGTCCGGCCGCGGCCGGTGGGGGCGGCGCGATGAGCGGGGTGATGGGCGGCGTGGGCTACGCGATGATCCTGGCGGGCGGCGTCGGAAGCCGGCTCTGCCTCCTCTCCGAAAAGCGCGCCAAGCCGGCCGTTCCGTTCGGCGGCAAGTACCGCATCATCGACTTCACGCTCTCGAACTGCGTGAACTCGGGCATCTTCGACGTCGGCATCTTGACCCAGTACCGCCCGCTCTCCCTGCGCGACCACATCGGCATCGGCCGCGCGTGGGATCTCGATCGCAAGCGGGGCGGGGTCGAGCTCCTCCAGCCCTTCCAGGGTTGGGCCGAGAACGACTGGTACCGAGGCACCGCGGACGCGATCTGGCAGAACTGGCATCGCGTCGCGGATCGTCAGGCGGAGCACATCCTGGTGCTCTCCGGCGATCACGTGTATCGCATGGACTATCGACCGATGATCGAGGCGCATCTGGAACGCGGCGCCGATGCGACCGTCGCGATCACGGAGATTCCGATCGAGCAGGCGTCCCAGTTCGGCGTCGTGCGCACGGACGCCTCGGGGTGGATCACCGGATTCCTCGAAAAGCCGAAGGACCCGCCTTCGGGTAGGATCTCGATGGGCGTGTACGTGTTCCGCACCGCCGCGCTGCTCCAAGAACTGGTGAAGGACGACGAGCGGAACTCGGCGCACGACTTCGGGCGCGACATCCTGCCCGCGCTCGTGGAGCGCGGACGCGTGGCCGCCTTCGTCGTCCCCGGCTACTGGCAGGACATCGGGACGCTCGACTCCTTCTACCAGGCCAATCTCGACCTCGTGAGCGAGGACCCTCCGTTTCCGCTCGAGGACCCGCGCTGGCCCATCTTCACGCCGAGCACGGAGTATCCGCCCGCGCGGATCGGATCCGGAGCGCGGGTCCACTCGTCCATCGTGACGCACGGCACCATCGTGAACGGCACGGTCGAGCGATCGGTCCTCTTCCCGGGCGCGGTCGTCGAGGAAGGCGCGGTCGTGCGCGACTCGATCGTGATGGGGGAGACCTGGATCGGCCCGGACGCGGTACTCGATCGCGTGATCCTCGACAAGCGCGTGCACGTGGGGCGCGCGGCGGTCATCGGCACCGGTCCCTCGACGCCCAATCGCGCTTGCCCCGAGCACCTGAGCGCGGGCATCACGCTCGTCGGCAAGGAGACGCGCGTCCCCGAAGGGATCACGGTCGGGCGGAACGTGCGCATCGCGCCCGATCTCGCGGAGGAAGACTTCCCCCACGACGGACTGGCGAGCGGAGACGTGCTGGAGCGGTAGGGAGGGGACGCGGCGCGCCCTGCGCCGCGCGAAGCGCTACTGGATGCGGAGGTGCTGGCCGGCGCGGATCGAACCGGCGCTGGCCAGGCCGTTCAGCTGGCGCAGGCGGCTCGAGCTCACGTGGTACTTGGCGCTGATCTGCGACAGCGTCTCGCCCCGGCGCACGACGTGCACCCCGCCGCGGCCATGCCGACCACGGCGCACCGGGCGAAGCTCTTTCTTGTGCTCGCGGGCCGCGGTGCGAAGCTCCGTCTTCGTGAGCGGGCGGGGCTTGTAGTCGGTCTGGAGCGCCAGCTGCACCTGCGCGCCCATGCCGTGCGGAACGCGGAACGTGGTGCCGTCCTTGTCGGCCGGCATGCGATGGCGGACGAAGACCGGATTGAGCCGCTGGAGCTCGTCCACGTCGACCGCGCTCACCCGCGACAGCTCCTTCATGTCGAGCGGGCCGCGCACCGTCACCTCGTCGTACTTGAGGGGCGAGTTCTCGGGAAGCTCGAAGCCGTAGCGCTGCGGATCGGATGCGATCTCCATCGCGGCGAGGAATTTCGGCACGTAATCCTGCGTCTCGCGCGGGAGCTTGAGCGACCAGAAATCGGTGGTTCCTTGACGCTTGATCGCGCGCTGCACGGTGCCCTCGCCGGCGTTGTACGCGGCGAGCGCGAGCGGCCAGGAGCCGTCGAACATCGTGTAGAGGCGGCGCAGGTAACGCGCGGCCGCGCGCGTGGCCAGCTCGGGATCACGGCGCTCGTCCTTGTAGGCCGTCATCTCCAGCCCGAAGAGGCGCGCCGTGCCTCGAATGAACTGCCACGGACCGACCGCGCGCGCGACCGACTTCGCATGCATGTTGAAGCCGCTCTCCACGAAGACGAGATTCGCGAGCTCCTCGGGCACGCCTTCCGCCCGGAGATTGCGCGAGAGAAGATCCATGTAGGAGCCGGACCGCGTGAGCCAGATCTGGAAGCGATCCCGGCCGCGACCGGCGTAGTAGTTGATCCACTTGTCGACCCGCTCGTTGCGCTCCAGCTCGACGGGGCCGAGCGATGAGGGGAGCTTGGAGTCCTGATCCTGGTCCGCGTCGTCCTGGGCCGCATCCTTGGCCTTGTCGCGGAGGTCTTCGAGCGCTTGCTTCAGGAGGACGACGTCGCCGCGCGACGCGCTCGAGAGCTTGTCGATGTCCTTGAGGGCGCTCTCGCAGGTGCTGGCCGCGTCCGCATTCTTGCCGGATTGCGCCAGATCCTTGGCCTTGTCGAGCGATGCCTGGATGGGAGCGACCGGATCGGAATTGGCCTCCGGATCGGCCTTCTCCGGTACGGAGTGGTCCGATCCAGCCTGGTCCGGCGGTCCCAGCATCCCCTCGTTCCAGCCCGGCATGTCCGGACCCATGGTCGCCGCGCACACAGGAAGAGCAGGGCGCGCGATGACGGCCAGGCCGAGGAGCAGGAGGATGTACAAGGACTTGCGAGGGATCAAACGACTGCCTCCGTCCCAGTTTTCGATGCAGGAGGGCCGAACTCGGTACGCTTGAAGATCGTCCGGTCCCTGGGGTTACGAGAACTTCCTGTTCGTCGCTTTGGTGCGGACCTGCGGAGGCTAAGGCCTGGACCGTGCATTCCGCAAGTCCAAAAGGGATTCGTGGCGAAATGACGCCAGATCCGACGTCAGTTCCCGCGATGTCCGGGCCGTTAACCCTAGGCACTGCAAGCCATATGCCACGTACTTCGTCGATCGGCTTGTTGACAGGTACACCGTCGGTTCCTATTCTGCGCCCGTGATCCAAACCCAGCTCGGATCGCGATTCCGGATCGCCGGCGTCGCGCGCAGCCCCGATCGGGAGGGCGCTTTGGCCCACCTCGACCCCGATCGGGGCTTCGCTTTGGTGGCCCGTGGAGCCATGGGGCCGGCGGACGTCATCGATCCGACCATCTGGGTCAAGGAGAAGCTCGCCCTGGCCCTGAGCGCCAACCTGGACCCCACGGAGACGCCCCTGAAGCGCGTCATCGGAGCGCTACGCGCCCTCCACGCCGAGCTGATGGCCCGGCCCGAGGGAGATCGGCCCTGGGTGGCCGTTCTCGCGCTTCTTCTCCATGGGGAGGACGCCGTGGCGGTGAGCGCGGGGGATTGCCCCTGCTTCCGCCATCGGAGCGGCCTCCTCTCTCGCCTGGGCCGCACGGAGCCCGATGCGGGCCCGAACGCCCCGCGCGGGGCCCTGGGGTCGGAGCCGCAGGTCCGGATCGAGGTGGTGCCTCTGAAGCCCGAGCCGGGCGACGTCTACGTGCTCTCGACGCGACCGATCCGGGACGGAGAGATTGCCCTCCTCGCTCGAGACCTCGCGGCGGCCAAGAGTCCGGTCCAGATCCTCCGCGCCGCGTCGGAGGGCGCCGCCGATCGCGGCCGCGTGGCCGTGCGCGTCCTTCAGCCCCAGGAGCCCGAGTCGATCGGCACCGAGGCCGAAGCGGTTCCGGAGCAGGCGGACGCCGCGACCGCGCTCGCCGAGCCCGAACCGGTCGAGACGCTCGATGTCGCCGGGTTCGCGGTGGAAGCGCCGACGTCGGAGTTACCGGTCGAGCCGGCGCGCAGCGATGAGATCGAAGAGGCCCCGGGCCTGGGCGTGCTCGATCCCATCGCGCCCCCGATGCCGGAGAGCGCCGCGCAGACGCTGAACGGCGCACCTGCATTCCTCGCCGAGGCGCTGAACGCCGCGCCGGCGACGGACGTAGCGGAGGAGCCGGCGGAGGAATCCCCGGAGGCGAGCGACGCGGATCACCCTCGCACGCCGACGCTCGCGCCGATTGGCGAGGATCGCGCGTGGTACGAGCCGCTCGCGCTCTGGGGCGGAGGGGCGCTCGCGATCATCGCGGTCGCGGTTCTCATCCGCGCGCTCCTGCCCGGAATCCTGGGCGATTCGTCCAAGCGCACCAACGCGACGCCGGTGCCGGTCGCGGTCACCGGCACGGCCGACATCTTCTCCGATCCGCCCGGCGCCGTCGTGCACGTCGATGGCATGGCGCTCGAAGGGCGCACACCTTTGACCGGCGTCTCGCTCGACGCGGGACTCCATCAGGTGGAGCTGGACTGGGGCCCGTACGGCGCGTGGCGTGACACGGTCGAGATCTCCGCGGCGTCGCGGCTGACGCTCCACCCCGCGCTCTACGGCACGGTCGCGTTCTCTTCGTCGGAGGCCAGCCGCGTGCTCGACGTGTATCTCGACGGCGTCTATGTCGGAACCACGCCCCTCACGCTCGAGCAGGTCGTCGTGGGACGGCATCTCGTGCGCTTCAGCGGTCCCGGTCTCGCAACGAGCGCGCAGGAGATCGACGTGCTGCGCGACAAGAGCGCCGAGCTGGTCGGGAGCGTCGGCCCCTCGCCGCTGGACGGCTCCGTGGAAGTGAAGAGCACGATTCTCGGCGATGCCGGATTCGAGTCGAGCCGCGGCGACCCGTTCTGGGTCGACGGTGTTCCGCGCGGCGTGACGCCGGGCAAGGTCACGCTCGCTCCGGGCACGCACAGCGTGCGCGTGGCGCGGCGCGGATTCCCGCCCCAGGTCTCCATCCTCGACGTGAAGTCGGGCGGGCAGGCGTTCGTCACGGCCGAATTCGGCGAGCACTCCGACGAGCCGCTCCGCTTCGACGCGCCCGACGCGGTCGACCGCTCGAACCCTCTTCCGCTCACGATCACGATTCCCGAATCCGAGTGGGATCCGTCGCTCGCGCTCTGGCTCTACGCGGCGCCCCCGGGAGGCACGTTTCAGCCGAAGCGGATGACGCGCCTCGAAGAGGGCTCGCGCTCCTATGCGGCGCTCGTGCCCCCCGAGGTGCTTCGGTCCAAGGTCGGTCAGGTCCGCATTTATTTCACGGCGTCCGGCACGAGCGGACACGACATCTACTCCGAGATCTACACACTCCCGGTCAAGAACTGACGCAAGCGCGGCCCCCTCCTCGCCGCGCTCGATGGACCTCCCCGCAGCGAGGACGCCATGCGTCCTTCCTGGCCCCACTTCGTCTGGCCTGCGCCGGTCGTGCTCTGGTTCCTGATCGCGCTGGGACACCTCGCTTCGACGTGCGCCGCGGTTCCGGCACGATGGGAAGAGCGCGCGCTCGCAGTCGCCCTGGGATGCGGTGCCGTGTCCCTCTGGGTGGGATGGCGCGAGCGGCCGTACCGGCGCGCCCTATGGTCGTGGCTCGAGGCGACGCTCGGCGTGATCGGGCTCCTGGCGGCTGGCGCGGCGCTCGGAGCCGAGGCGGACGCGCTCACGTGGCCGCTCCCGGTGCATCCCGCGGAAACGCCCGTCGTGATCGAAGGGCGCGTGCTCGACACGACCGGGACCGACGCGGAGTTCCCGAGCCTCGTCGTCGAAGCGCGCCGCGTGCGCGTGGGGAATCGCGAAGCCGCGTGCCGCGCGAAGCTCACGGTGCGCTGGCGCGACGACGCGATCCCGCCGCGCTGGGTGCTGCCCGGATTGTGGATTCGGCTGCGCGGAGACTTCCGGCCACCCGAGGACGCGCGCAACTTCGGATCGAGCGCCCCGGGACGAGCGCTCGAGCGCCTCGGCCTCGAGGGCACCGTCACGATCGATCCCTTGTCGATCGAAGCGCCGGCGGATCCGCCCGAGCGCGGCGCCGATCCCGGGGCGATCATCCGGGACCGGCTCGCGCGCGCGTTCGCCGCGTCATTGAGCCGTCCGGTCGCCGCGCTCGCGCGCGGGATGCTCCTGGGCGACCGCTCCGGCATCGCGCCCGCGATCCAGCGCTCGTTCCGGGACGGAGGCACGGTCCACATCCTCTCCATCTCCGGACTCCACGTCTGCATCCTCGCCGGCTTCATCGCGCTCTTCGCGGGCATGCTCCGGCTCCCGCCTGCGCCGACCGCGGCCATCGAGCTGGCCGCGCTCTGGGGCTACGTCGCGCTCGTGGGTGCGCCCGCGTCGGCGCTCCGCTCCGCGCTCCTGTGGACCTGCGCGCGCGGCGGACGTCTCCTCGGCGTTCCGGTGCGTCCCTTCACCGCCTGGGGCCTCGCGGGGCTCGCGCTCCATCTCTGGGATCCGCGATCGGTGCTCGATCCCGGATTCCAGCTCTCGTTCCTCGCCGTGCTCGGACTTGGCGCCGCGGGGCCTCTCGGCGGATTGGTGAAGCCCGGCGCGGCCGGCGGAGGGTTGCGCGGTCTCGCCCGTCGGGCCATCGCCGGCGGTTGGTCTCTCTTCGTGCAGAGCGGAGGTGCCACGATCGGCACCGCGGGCGTCCAGTCGACCCTGTTCGGCGCCATCCCCATGGTCGGCCTGGGGCTCAATCTCATCGTGATCCCGCTCTGCACGCTCTTCATGGCCGAGTGCGTGCTCTTCCTCGGCGCCGTGGCCACGGGCGTGCCGCTCTTGCGCGGGGCGGCGGCTGGAGCGCTCGAAGCCGCGGGTCTCCTCATGCTGGAGCTGAACACGCATGGCTCGCGCTTGCTCGAGCCCTGGCTCGTGCACGGCGTGGCGCCTACGGCCGCGCTTGCGGTCGGTGCGTTCCTCCTCGCGCTCGCGGGGGCGGCATCGGAGTCGTGCCGCGGCGGCCGCAGGTCGCGTGCCTCCGCGGCGCTTTGGTCCGCCGTCGCGCTCCTCGTGGGCGCGCTCGTCCCGTTCGTTCCGTCGCCGCGCGAGCAGGGCGCGGCCGCCATCGTGATGCTCGACGTGGGGCAGGGGGACGCAACGTGGGTTTCGCTTCCGGGAGACGCGTCGCTCCTCGTCGACGCGGGGCCGCGCGACGAGCGACGCGATTCCGGCGAGTCGGTGATCGAGCCCGCGCTCCGCGCGGAGGGAGCGGGGCGCGTTCCCACCGCGCTCCTCTCGCACGCGCACCTGGATCACTTCGGCGGATTCGAGTGGCTCGCGCGGCGGGGATGGATCGGAACGCTGTGGGAGAACGGCCGCGATCGCCGTGGCGCGTGGAGACGAGGGCTCTCGCGCGCTCTGCGGCGACATGGTGGACGCGCGGTCGGCGTCTCGCGCGACACCACGCTCATGGTGGGCGGAGGAGACTCGCTCACGATCGATCGAGGCCTCGCGGATGGCCCACACGAGAATGACGCCTCGCTCGCGGGACTCCTTCGCCTTGGCGGTGCAACCGCGCTCTTCGCCGGGGACCTCGAAACCGAGGGGGAGGAGTCGGTCCTCCCGAGGCTCGGCCCCGTCGATGTCCTCAAGGCGCCACACCACGGGAGCAAAACATCGAGCGGGGAGGACTGGGTGGCCAAGCTCCATCCCGCCGTGGTTCTCGTCTCCTGCGGCGAGCACAACCACTTCCACCATCCCAGCGCCACCGTTCTCGGCCGGTACGAGCGTTACGGCGCGCGGGTGCTCCGCACCGATCAGGAAGGAACGATCCGGCTCACGCTCACCCCCCGCGGTGCCTGGATCTCGACCCGCGCGCACCCCGCTCCCGAGCGCGTGGCATGGACCCACGGCGCGCCGGTAACCCCTTCACGCGAAGAACCTTGAGCCGAACGCCCGGGTATGGTATCGATTGTCGATGGAGCCCCTTCGGCTGCTGCTCCTCGCCTCCGGGCGGGGGAGCCACGTCGCGAATCTGATCGATGCCACGCGCGACGGCCGGCTCGAGGCGGTGGTCGTGCGGGTCGTCTCCGACCGGCAGGACGCTCCCGCGCTCGAATACGCCCGGGAGCGATCGATCCCCACGTCCGTCCTCACGCCGTGGCGCCCCGGATCGCGGCTCGCTCCCGAAGCTGAAGAAGAGCTCAACGGCATCATCCGCCGGGATCGTCCCGGGCTGATCGCGCTCTGCGGCTTCATGCGGCTTCTGCGCCGGGAGACGATCGACCGCGCGGGTGCACCGATCCTCAACGTGCACCCGTCGCTCCTCCCTCGGTTTCCAGGGCTGGAGGCGCAGCGGCAGGCGATCGAGGCGGGCGTGGCCGTGACCGGAGCGACCGTGCACCGCGTGGACGCGGGCATGGACACCGGCCCCGTGATCGTGCAAGCAGAGCTCCCGATGCGCCGCGGCGAAACCGCGGATTCACTGTCCGAACGACTGCTGCCGCTCGAGCATCGGATCTACGTCGACGCGATACGAACGTTCACTCAGGAGGAATCGATGAAGACGGCCGATCGCGCCCTGCGCGACGTGGTGATCCCGGGCCGCGCGCCCGACTACAAGGGGAAGGTCCGCGATCTCTACGATCTCGGCTCCCAGCTCGTCCTCGTAGCGACCGACCGCGTGTCGGCTTACGACGTGATCCTGAACGAGGGCGTCCCGGGTAAGGGGCGCGTGCTCACCCAGATTTCGCGCTTCTGGTTCGAGCGGCTCGAATCGCTCGTGCAGAGTCACTACATCACGACCGACGTCGCGCGATTCCCCGAGCCGTTCGCCTCGAACCGCTCCGTGCTCGATGGCCGGTCGATGCTCGTGAAGAAGGCCAAGCGCTACGACGTCGAGTGCGTGGTGCGCGGCTATCTCGCGGGATCGGGATGGAAGGAGTACCAGGCGAATCAGTCCGTGTGCGGCGTGAAGCTCCCGCCCGGTCTCAAGCTCTCGTCGAAGCTCCCCGAGCCGATCTTCACTCCCGCCACCAAGGCGCAGGAGGGGCACGATGAGAACATCGACTTCGACCGGATGGCCTCGATCGTGGGGGGAGACGTCGCCGAGACGTTGCGCGCGACCAGCATCGCGATCTACAAGGCGGCCGCGGCGCACGCGGAATCGGTCGGACTCATCCTCGCCGACACCAAGTTCGAGTTCGGTGAGAAGGATGGCGCGCTCGTCTGGATCGACGAGGCGCTCTCGCCCGATTCGTCCCGCTACTGGCCGATCGCCAGCTACCAAGAGGGGGTCGCGCAGGACAGCTTCGACAAGCAGGTGATCCGCGACTACCTCGACTCCATCCAGTGGGATCGGAATCCTCCTCCGCCGAGGCTGCCGGACGAAGTGATCGAGAAGACGGCGCGGCGCTACGAGGACGCCTTCGGGATGATCACGGGGGCGCGCGCCGCGCGGTGAGCGCCATCGTGATCGGGCGGGCGCTGCTCTCGGCGTCCGACAAGACCGGTCTGGTCGATTTCGCGCGAGGACTCTCGCGCCACGGCGTGAAGATCCTCTCGACGGGCGGCACCGCGCTCGCCTTGCGCGGCGCGGGAATCACCGTGCGCGACGTCTCCGAGGTGACCGGCTTTCCGGAGCTCTTCGACGGACGC